>ERZ1292644.1222-Hain-H14-01um-R2-1222-length-13775-cov-4_pt1 | contig 13775 bp, 19 predicted proteins | sample MGYA00564402_ERZ1292644 | MGnify/ENA primary metagenome ERZ1292644 (study PRJEB36523, sample SAMEA6512644) | groundwater metagenome | collected 2019-01-09 | study: AquaDiva: Metagenomics assemblies of 32 groundwater samples
TGGTTATGTTTATTAAGAAAAGTCGGGAAGCTATGCGCGACTTGGAACCATGATGATTAAAGTCGCCATGCTGCTGGCGGCAATCGACACTGAGAAAGCACCTATTCGCATCGAACCAAGACACGCCTATGCGGCGCAATTATTATGCGAAAGATGGCGCGAGAGCCTACACCGTCTCGATAGCCTTGTGGCTGAATCGCGTTACAACGGGCACGATGAGAAGGTTTTGAAGTTCGTTCGTAGTAGTGGTGAAAATGGGGTTACAGCCCGTGACATTCAACGCGGTTGCAACCTTACGGGTGATGAAGCGCAACTCCTACTCAAGACGCTGATGGACGCTGGACAGATTGATATGTTCCAGCGCAAACCAGAAGGTCGCGGTAGACCTGCTATTTGCTATAAGGGCGCATGATGGTGTGCCCCTTGTGGATTAATTGTGTCAATTGTTATTGTGTCTTTTTGATATATTTCTACGACACAATAAACCATAAAAGGACTTATGGCAGTCATTTGACACAATGACACAATAAATAAATGACACAATTCGGATAGGAGAGTTATGGACTACACAGCGGGATACACACGTGACGACCAAGTATTGCCTTATCCGCATCAAGTGGATTTGCCAGAACCAGAGGACGCACTAGAGCGATTTAAGGCAATGCAGCAGTGGGAAGTATTCTTGCGCGGTTGCCCGTATGCGAGTCGCGCTTTGCAGGACGCCTGGAAGAATGCGACACGTGACGCAGCGTATCACTTGGTCACTGAGTATTTGGATGAACTGCAAAAGTGGCACAATGACCACGCATAGGAGAGGGGTGGATGAGCAGACAAGTTGACAAGCGACGATTTGTTATCGAGTGGGAAGAAATCACTAATAGCTATGCGGATAGTGTCTACGAGGGAGTGCAGTACATCGAAGTAACACGCGGTGGGTTGCCATCCCGTACTCGTGTTCATAGTCGTCCTACAGAGGCGAGTCAAAAGCGCATAGTTCGATTGATGCAGGCGCACCCTGATGTGAAATATGGGGAGCGAGAGTGGGATAGTGCAGGCGATGAGTTATTAGTCCGCTGGTGGGAGTTTAATCCAGGCTGGTACAGTCGATGACTAACAGCATGAACGCAGCTTGAGCACGACGAATGACACCATTCGCAGGAGCGGGCAGCGCGGTTGAAGGCGTTGAAGAAACGAGTGAGGACGGGCTAATTGACATGATTGTTTATATCGTATCGACAGCAACGGTAGACGAGGGCGTTGTTCTCGGTGTCTATACCGAGCGCGGGCTTGCGGAAATCGAAATGACCAAGTGGATTGAGAAAGAGAATGCGCGAACCAACGAACTCGTACATATCTTTTGTCAAGCCAAGCTAATTTCGCCATCCAACTAGCTACAGATGGATGCATGATGGCTGGTATCGTGCAATATGCGATTTATTTGAAGCATCGGTTTTACGATCCTAACATGGGAATATCTCAAGCCACTCGTTTAGCAATTTATTTAATCACTGAGACAGCAACACAAGACCCAAAGGTGGGCGGGTCGATTAAAGCTGCCCAAGTAACAGCACAGGGATATTCACAATTGTCTGATGATGACATAGGGGGAATTATCCAAGCAAACGAAGAGCAAAACAAATCTTTGAAGCGTTTTTTTATGCAGTAGTCAGCAAACAGGAGACATTTACATGGAAAACAGAGACGTATATGAGGGCTATGATCCAATCACATCAGGTCAAGCTATGATTGCTTCCTCATTAGCAGGGATGGATTGGTTTGGTAATGTCATAAATGTACGAATTGACGAAGAGACTGGAACAGCTATCGTTGATGACGACTTCACCAGAGATAGCTTTATCCGAGTTCTGGAAAAGGTTAGTCGCCCAGACTCATCCCTACGCGGTGAAGGATAGACTGAAACATCGGGGTAACATCACTCCGATGGTTATACCGAAAACTATACTCGTTGACGTAATTTTGAAGATACTTGGTTGCAACGCCGTGATGAACACCATTCACGGCGTTTTTGACCATAGCCCAGAAGCCTTCAATCGTCTGAGTATGCACGTTACCCATCGCGTAAATCTTTGACCTGTGAAGGATGGTGTAATGGTTGTATCCGAGCGCGGGCAACTGGCTATAACCTTGCCATTCATCGGTGTGGACATTCGCGCCGCGTTCAACGGTACTCTGCACAATATCAGTCAGGGTCTTGCCCTTTGTATCGGGGACTACAACGGCTTTCACCCGTCCCTTGCGTTGCACGACACCGACAACGGGTGTTTTACCAACCGTACCGTGTTCACCTTGACCTTTGCGTTGTCCACCGACGAAAGTTTCATCGGCTTCAACGTCACCCGAAAAAGGGTCGCCATCTTCTTCCAATCGGCTACGGATCATCTTGAACATACGCCATGCTCACGTGATTGATACCACGTCTCAAATAGCTTGACGTAGCGCTAAACAGGCGCGATAATTCATATGTCCGACAATATATGAGCATCGGGGCATATGGCGCGCTTACTCAAGGGACTATTCGCAGAGCAGTACGATGGTGATTTGTTTACGCTTCCCGACGGAACCGCAAGAATATGGTGGATTGACCCAGAGATTTGGCGTGAGCGTCACAACCCCGATACTGTCAACCGGGAAGTGGAAGACGAAACACTCAAGCGCCTCTACAAGCAAGCCCGTGCACTGACCCGGTTCAAGCGCTGGCGCAACGTGTTGACTGGACTGGAACGGAAAGCGGTAGGACTTGAACTGGACTACATGAAAGAATACAGGCAACCCCCTTCTGTAACCCTCGAAACACCCTCAGAGAAACGCGCCCTCGTCAGCGTGGCATGGGCAGACTACTACAAGACCAAATGGACATGGATAGCAAAGCGCATGGGGCAAGGCTTTAGCCCCTTGCAGGTGCAGGCGCTGCTTGACGATGCCAGTCGCGTCATGATGGACGCTGAGGATATGCGAAACGAGCGCGTCATCGAATGGGTGTACGTGCGCAAGCTCAGACGCGAAGAGCGGATTACCCCAACTGTGCGTATTGAGATACAGCACCTACTCAAAGAGATTTACGCTGAGGATGGCAGGGTGGCGTAATCTGTCAAGGGGTAGACATGCTATACTTATAGTAGAGGGTGAATGCATTTAATGCACTGGTATGCAGTTCAGCGTGTAAGCGGTGGTTGCCGCACCAGACACCCTCTTTTTAAGCATACGACCACCTCATTGGCGTGATGCCTTACGTGGAAGTCGAACCGTCGGATGAGTACGAAACAGCAGCATGAGGGGCAGTATGAACGACTGGAAAATCGACGTTGAACACGCGCTGCACTATCAGCGTCAATTCCTTGCGCCGGAAGAATCGCGTTGGGATGTGGGGTCGTGTACCAGTTACGTGCTACTGAACCGGGTGTCTGTAGATGGTGTAGTACGTGACGAACTTGATCTGGAAGCTGAAATCACGCTCTCGGATGGTCGCGACGTCGTGAACTTTGATGCCTCCTACAGCGACGAACCCGGACGGCAGGACGTTTATCTTGCCATGATGTGCAAACTGCGCGACCAGTTGATTGCGTACTGTTCAGCGTATGGCGAAGCGCTAGCGAGAATGCGCGGGCAGTCGATTTCCAGTGGCGCAGAGAGTGTTGTTGTGACCAACTATCATGACGCTGTGGGGTAATGGCAGCCCGCCCCTGTATGCAGGGGAGATTGTGGTTCAAGTCCACACGGCATCACTCGCCCGCATCGCCCCCGTTGCGGACGTACACAACCACCGGGCTCTGCTGCTAGGAGCGCATGACTGATGTGCAGCGGCAGAGCCAACTCAGTGGATAGGGTAGGTGGATGGCAGACGACAAACTCACATTCCTTGCCTCATTCCCAAGCATTGATAATTGCAGGGAAAAGTTTATAATACAGAGCATGTTTTTAATACAATGAGGGAAACATGCCAAAAGCGCAATTGGACTGGTATTCAGTTGACACATCCACATGGTATGAAAAGACAGATCGTGAAATTGCGCGAGAATTAGGCGTAGCCAAGCATCAAATTGATTACTGGCGCAGGAAACTCAACGTTCCGACGTATAAAGATGCTTTTCAGGTTGAGCGTGAAAGCAAATTCAGCGAGGGGTTGAATTGGTGTAGTGGTTGTAAATCATATCATCCCTTAGATGAGTTTGGTAAATACAAGAATGGGTATCAAGGTCTCAGAAGCGAGTGCTTAAATTATCGCAAGCAATATAGAGAAGATAACGCTACTGAGATAAACAGAAAACGACGAGAAGAATATAGAAACAATTCCGCACCGATATTGGCTAAAAATCTTGCTTATCGACAAAGAACACGACAACAAACCAACGCTTATATGAAAGAACGAACCAACGCCTTTAAGTCGAGGTTTGTCGCTCTTGCTGGTGACTGTTGCCAGAGATGTGGGTATAAAGAATTTATAAGTGGATTGGAATTTCATCACATTGATCGGACTGATAAAGGTGAATTACCCGTTAAAGCGATCAACAGCGGTGATTTTGATCGGGCGTATCGAGAACTTGATAAGTGTGTATTGTTGTGCCGCAATTGTCACCAATCCTATCACGCAAGCGCGTGGAGTGCTGAGTTTGTAAAACGAGAAGGATTGGGATGGGCGCTAAAATAAGTTTCTTGGCAACGTTTCCCATGATACAGACCGCTATCAAAGTTGATGGCTCCGGTGGGATGCGTATCCAACTCGATATACCCGAAACTCAAATGGCAAACGCGGTAAGGCTACTTGCCTTGCGTCAGTGTATTATCCAAGTGACTGTAGAGAAGTATGAGCAAACGCAAGCAAACAGCGGTGGAGATAGAACTCCTCGCAGGGCAGCGGCAAAGCGACGAATCGGATAAGGCTGTACAGGCTTGCAACGATTGGTTGAGGATGGGAAGCGGTCGCAGTATTCCCTCGCTACTCGCACATTATAAAGAACTATCGACATTTCAACGCGGTTTTGAACCTCCTTCTGATAAGCACCGCACTTTATACACGTGGGCTAGTAATTACGATTGGGCATCTCGTTCGACTGAGTATGATGCCTCGTGGGAGAGGCGTAAGAACGCTGAACATGAGGCGGTACTCAATTACGGTTTAGCCCTTGAACACGAGCGCGTCAAAGAACTCTATCGGCTGGCTACCTTCCTCAAGGCGCAAATCTATGAGCGCGGTGAGGGGGATGTCTTTCATAATGTCTGGTTGCCGGATGTGAAGTCGATAGGCTCTGGTGAGTTCGCTATCCGCGTCGATATTGAGCGCTTCAATTCTCCTCTGATTGAGCAGTACCGCAAAGTGTTAGAGGATATTGCTAAAGAGACAGGCGGGCGGGTTGATCGGTCTGATGTCACATCGGGCGGGCAACCCTTAACAGGACTGATTATCGACTTTGGTGATGACAACGACACTGAATGAATGGACACGATACAAACCCCATCCTAAGCAAAAGCGATTTCACTATGCGCTACGCACTCACGACATCGTACTGTTTAACGGCGGACGGGGGAGTGGCAAAACAACCAGCGGCGCTATTCAGTCGATACTCGAAAGCATCCAGTATCAGCCCGGATCACGTGGGGTAGTGCTTGCACCAAGTTACCCCATGCTTGAAGATGCAAGCATGGCGGAATTCTTTAAGTGGTTGCCACGCTCTTATATTCACGAGTACAACAAACAACGCAAAATCCTGACCCTTGCCAATGTGGGAACAGAAATCGCTTTCCGTAGTGCAGACAACCCCGACAGTCTACGGGGTCCCAATCGACAGTGGGCATGGTTAGACGAACCGCGCAATTTGAAATCGCGTGAAGCATTCGACATCGTTTATGCACAGCTTCGCCCTACCCGTAAAGCGTGGCTTACTACCACACCAAGCGGCATCTTTCACTGGCTCTATGATTTGTTTGTTGCCCATCCACTTCCCAATAGCTACACCATAACTGTGCGAACGGATGAGAACCCCCATCTTCCAAAGAGTTTTGAGCAGGGATTACGTGCTCAGTACACAGGCACATTCGCTCAACAGGAACTAGACGCAGCATGGGTCAGTTTCGAGGGGCGAATCTACGACAACTTCAGTCTTGAACCCGATGGCAATGTTTCTGATAGCGCAGACTATAACCGCAATCTCCCCGTGTATTGGGGGGTGGATGATGGTTATGCGTTAGGGGATGGCATGGGGTATGCCAATTATCACCCGCGTGTCATCCTATTTATGCAAGATACCTCCATCGGCGGCGTGAACGTGTTTGCGGAAATCGTGGAATGCCTCGTATTGCCTGAGCGCACTATCGACAAGGCGCTGCAATTTAGCTATCCACCGCCCGATATTGCCTATGTCGATAGCAGTGCGGTTGAACTCAAGGCGCGTATCTGGGCACATAACATTCAAACCGTTGGGGCAACGCATCAGGTTACAGAAGGCATCAAGAACGTCCGTCGGTTGATTGCAGATGGCAATGGTGTGCGATTACTCAAGATACATCCACGTTGCACACACACCATCCGTGAAATGCAATCGTATCGACGTGATGAGCATTCACTTGCAATACGAGTGGGGGAGCAACCTCCATTGAAAATAGACGATCATTGCCCCGACGCTCTACGCTATGGGGTGTGGCATTTGAGGTATGGGGTCTAAATGTCCGAACCGAACATCGCGGTACTGGAAAGACAAAGCGTTCAGGTCAAACCCGACGCCACTAAAAATCCATATGGCGATGGCGGGTTCTGGTCATTCGTGCAGGCTCGCTCCGAACTACTGGCGGCATGGGGTACACGCCAGCGTGAGCTTGAACTGCGCCTGTGGGATCGCCATCCGCAAATGTGGATATGGCAGGGCGCGGTTGCCGGGTTGACCAAGAAATTGTCCAGCGCCCCGCGCGAAATCAAGGGCAAGAACCTCGTCGGGTATTTTGATGACGTGCTGCGTTATGCCAATTTCGGTATAGGCTGGGACGATTTTATCGCGAAGGGTGTTCGTGACTTTCTACGCCACGACAACGGGTGGTACTTCGAGATTATTGCGCCGGGCAATCCCAAGCGCCCTCCCACCGGGCGGGTAACAGGCATCGCTCATCTGGATAGTATCCGCTGCTACCCCACAGGCGACCCCGAATACCCCACCGCCTACTATGACACTAACGGTAAAATCCACCTGCTGCACAAGACCCGTGTGGTGCATTTAGTCGATATGCCCGATGGGGATGAAGGTAGACCGGGCTATGGCTTATGCGCGCTCTCACGCGGCATATCCATTGCGACCCGTGAACTCTACATGAACCGCTATATCCAGACTAAACTGGATGATAAGCCCGAACCGGGTTACGTGTTCTGGAAAGGGGTTTCAGAGCAGCAGCGTATCAACCGCTTCGAAAAACTCCGTACTCAACAGATGGCGGATGATCCGGCATGGGGGCGTGTGATTCATTTCGAGAGTCTTGACCCCGCTAATCCGGTTGGGGCTGAGACCATGACGTTTGCTCAACAGCCCGACAAGTTCGACTTCAAGACCTACACCGAATTAGACGTGAATGCATGGGCACTGGCGCTGGGTGTAGATGTGCAGGAACTATGGCAACTCACGGGCGGTAACATTGGCTCCGGGCAGCAAAGTCAAGTCCTCCACGCCAAATCGCAGGGCAAGACCTTTGGCGATTTGCTCACCAAACTGGAACGCGCGCTCAACACCTATGTCCTGCCGGATACGCTGGAATTCGAGTTCAAACGCCATGACCCCTATGAAGCACAGGAAGAGTCGGCAACTGCAAAATCGTGGGCAGAGTTTATCGGCGGGGTGAAGGAAGAAAGCACCGTCGATCAGCGGCGGCGCATTCTTGCCAATAAGGTCAACGCTTTCAAAGACGCAGTGACCGATGAGCAGGGTGAGATTATCCGCCTGCCTGACCAAGACGTAAAGCCCAACGAAGAGCAGGAACAAACGATTGACGACGGCGCACCCCCACAGGATGCGTCTGATGCAGACCCGAACGCCGAAGAACAGAGCGCCGACGATAGCAAAGCGAAACTCTTAACGGCACAAAAGGATTTGCAGAACGCCGTCATTGCAAGTAAGGCACTACAAGCACAATACTTGGCATTGAATGATAAAGCTATCCAGTCCACCCGACTTGACTTTGAAGCCGACTGGTCGGATATGACGGCGGCACGGTTGAGTGGCGACATGAACAGCGTGCGCGGGGATATTGTCGCCCGTGCGCTGCTTGCCAAGTACATTCCCCGGGCCATGCGGGATGGTCTCAAGGAAGGTGGCGTGGATGAACCTGATGAAGACGACAGCGCTGAAGCGCTCGCGCTCGTGGCAAATGCCAGTGCCTATGTGACCGACTATAACACCACACTGGATAACGGTCTGAGCGATGCAGAAGCGGCATTGAAACCGCTTTTATGGTGGAACAAAAGTTTGCTTCCGGCATACGATGCGGGTCGATATTCAGCAGACAAAAATGGACTATACCAATTCGTCGGAGACGACGGTGAAAAGAGTTGTGCCACATGCCAACGCCTATCGGGTCAGAAGCACCGCATGAGGGAGTGGACGCGCAAGCAACTCCGTCCCGGTGTAGACACGAAATCCTACGACTGTGGCGGCTGGCAATGCAACCACCGTTTAGTAAAAACGACCGGGACAACAGTCGGGCGTTTTTAAGTCCAGCACCAGAAACCGCCTGTTATTGTGCGCCATCCGGTGATCACTGCGATGGCTCATGCCAGATTAAGAAGGTCACACATGGTTGAACAAATCGAAACCCCTACAGGGGAGAAATACGCCGCCCGTTACACCCAAACCGAAACGAACTACACGCCCGATTATGTGGGGGAGGGTGGTCACTGTGCGGGCTGTCGCTGGTTCATCGCGCACAGCGAGTATGGTGAGGGCTGCACGATAGTCGAGAGCTACCCCGCCGACATTCTTCCGACCGGGCGTTGTGATCGTCATGAAGCCATGCCGCCGGTTGAACCCTACGTGCAGCAGGTGGAGATTGTGGAGGGCGTTGCCGAAGTGGGGAAGGCGAGTACAACGACCACCGACGGCAATGTCGATACCCTCCCCATTCCCCAAGTCGATAAACAAACCTCGTGGCTTGCTCACGCAAAAGCCACTCTTGCTGATGCATTGCGCGGTAAAGCGGATGTGCAGCCGACGGCGTTCAAGGTCATCGGCAATCACTGGTTTGCGCGCTGGTCGAATACCTTCAAAGACCGCGATAACGAATACTTCTCTACGAAGGCACATGACGAATACATTACACGCCTACAGATGGGCGTGATTCCCATGCCTGAATTATGGGTCAACCATATCGCGGGCAGTAAACACGGTACGGCAAAAGTCGTCTCACGCATCGGGCACTTCATGATTGCAGCAGGCGATTTTGATGATACGCCAATGGGCAAGGCGGCGGAACGCTATTACAAAAAGCACAAGGTGGATGGAGTTTCGCATGGGTTTGCCTTCGATAAACAGCAGCTAATCGATGGTGTGTATCACCAATACAACACGTTTGAGATTAGCCCCTTAATGCGGAAAATCCCCGCTAATCCGTTCACTACTTTCGATGAGGTACAAGGCATGAAAATCACAGATGCGGACGCCCAAGTGCTCAAGGAAATGTTCGGTGATGAGTTTGTTGAGCACGAAATCATCGCCAAGACTGAGCAGGCAAGCAAGATAATGATCGAGGCAGGACATGCGTTCAAGGATTTTGTAGAAGCGCCCCCCGCCACGAAGGAAGTTAGCGAGTGTATGCAGGGCTATATGGACGATGGCATGTCTGAAGCGGACGCCAAAACCAAGTGCGAAGAAACCAAAACCGCGCGTGGCGATAAGGCGCTGGCAGGACTGGTCATCGACATCCTGAAAGACCATGCAGGCGTAGTGACACTGGTAGACGCAATGGGCAAATCCATCAAGTCGCACGACGACGCCACGACTGCTCTGATTGAAGGGTTCAAGACCGATTTGGTCGCCCTGAAAGCGCAGTTGGATGGACGCTCACGCATCGCCAGTAAAGACGACGACACCGTTGTCGATAAGAGCAAGGTCGATTCGGACATTGTAACCGACATGGAAAAGACGAAGGCTGACCCCTTCTGGAATCCGGCTGGATAAGAGAACGCGAATCGGAGAATTCGATCATGACACAGAGCATTGTTATCGGGGGCAAATCGTACACCCCCGAAGAAATCGCGGTACTGGCAAAGGCAGACGTGCTGAATATCGGGCAGAAACATGACCCCGCCAGCACGACCCTGACCGCTTCCCCACTGCATGGTGCACTGCATGGCAGTAGCACGCAGTTCGGGATTTTCAGCGCGCCCGCCACCCGTCCGGGTCGCTTTAGCGCGCTCCCTCGTTTGGAACATGTCGCGCGCGTCCTACCCTTTATCAAGTCGGATGTGATTCAGGAACGGCTTGAAATCATGACCGGTGAGACCGCCGCTGCGGGCACCAATGCGACCGGTTTCTGCGGCAACCCCCCTGTGGGCGGCAACTTGAAAGTGTGCGCTCAGACGGTGCGATGGGGTGAAATCCACATCAAGACCGATCTTGCGGACTTGATGCAGACCGGAATGCGGCGCACGCGCGCGGACGTTCCCGCCGAAATCTATAACCTTGCTACTACAGACAACCCACTCCTGCCCATCGTGCCGGAACTGGCGGCGGGCAGCGATACCATGTCGCTCTTGCGCTCCGAGCTTTTCATGATGAATGTGTCGCTTGAGAACAGCGTCGCCAAAGTCGATTTTGCGGGGACGCAGGGGACGCAGAACAACACCTACATTGGTATTCAGACCCAGTGGAACGGTCTGGATCAATGGATTAAGACCGGTTTCACCGATGCCGACAATGGCTTGGCTTGCGGTGCGGTGGACAGTGTGGTGGATAGCTTCAACGCCGAAGTCGACGGCACCAACGCGACCACCGGATTGGACTTTGTGGAAGCCGCGCATGACACATGGTACGCCCTCAACCAGCGCGCGACCGCAGTGGGAATGCAAGGTGTCCAGTGGGTTTTGGTCATGCGTCCTGAATTGTTCCGCCGCGCGGCGGATGTATGGGCTTGCGCCTATACGACCTATCGCTGCAAGGATGGCAGTGCGGGCAGCCCGGTCAACCGGGATGGCAGCGCAGTGCAGACGCTCCGTATGCAGTTGCAGACCGGGCGTTACCTGCTGTTCGATGCGACGGAAGTTCCGGTGGTGTTGGACGAAGGCATCGTGCAGGACGTGTTGGGAGCGAACCACTTCAAATCGGATATGTATTTCATTCCGGTGTCGTGGGCAGGACGACCCCTCACCTACGTCCAGTATTTCGACGCGGGCAACCCCTACGCCACCGAATATGCCAACTTTCTGGGCAACGATACCCGCGTCATCAATGACGGGCTGTATCGTGTGGCACAGCGCACGACCGGTTTTTGCAAGGAATACCTGTTCGGCGCGAAACTGCGTCTGATTGTCGATACGCCATTTCTGGCGGGTCGCCTCGACGACGTTCGATACAAGATGTATGCGAAGATTCGCAGTGCTGATCCCGGCATCACGGCGTTTTACGCTGATGGTGGCGTTACACATCGCCTCTAGGATTATCGTTGAGATAGAGGTTGTATTCTCTATCTCTCTGTGATACAATAATAAACGGATGGAGTACGTAAATACCCCATCCGTTCTGACCAATCAGCAAAGGAACTTGCCGTTGGCTACCCCTGATAGTAACATACCCCTGCACCAACCCCTAAATGTTCTATTTGAACAACTCAAATCCGCTGAACCGCGTGAGCGTTATGAGGCGGTTTGTGCGTTAGGGCGTTACCCTGTACACGATAGCTTTTTTGATACATGGGATAAGGTGTGGGCGCTCACTGAAGACCTCGACAGGCGAGTTCAACGGGCAGCAGGAATAGCGGGAAGTATGATCAGCGCGCGTAATCGGGCGGTGTTTGATAAACACGCTCTCCTCTACGGGCACCCCATCCCCGATTTTCTAAAAACATGGGACGAAATCAATCTTCGTTGTTTACCACCACCCACCCTAGATGATGGCAATACCAATGACGAACCTCGTTAGCATCATCACTCCTGTGGCGAATTATCACAGCGACCTACTCCCCCGTTGCGCTGCCAGCGTGGAAGCGCAGACCATCCCCGCAACACACATCGTCGTGCATGACGTGGAAGGGCGCGGCGCTGGATGGACGCGCAACAAAGGCTTGCGGCAAATCGATACCCCGTTTGTCACATTTTTAGATGCCGACGACCTAATAGAACCTGATTTCATTGAAGAGTGCCTACAGGCTTATGATGAGAAGCGATACCTTTACACCGATTGGGTGCAGAACGATGAATATGTGCCCGCGCCGGATTGTGCTTGGAAAGGACAGGCGTGGCACTGCATCACCACGTTACTCCCCACCGTATGGGCACAGCATGTCGGCGGGTTCGATGAAACCTTGCCTGCGGGCGAGGATACGTATTTTTACATGAAGCTCACACGCGGGGGCATGTGTGGCAAGCGGGTTGCCAAGCCCCTGTTTCACTACAGCGCAGAAGGGCGGCGCTCTTTAGGGTTTCCCAACAGCGCTCCATATTACGCGCTCATGCAGCGGTTACAGGATGAATTTGGAGGAAAGACAATGGCATGTTGCGGCGATAATCCACAGACCCCGGATCAGCCCGTCAATCAGCAGCAGCCCGGACAGGTGCTTGCGAAAGCGATTTACGGGGGCAATCGCAGGGTATACGGGATGAAATCTCACGAACTCTACCCGCGTGCGGGGAATGGGTCGCTCTTGTGGGTCTTTCCCGAAGATGCCCACGCAGCGCCGCATATGTTCCAGATCGTGCGCCCCACCGTGCCAACCCCTCCACCCGCCGCACCGCGTTTGCCTGTGCTGCCGCCATTGCGCCCGCCAGTGGTGGAACCTGAAATACCGACCTTGAACGGCGCGGCAGAAGTGGCGGCTTACGTCAACGAAAACAGCGCTGAACCTACCGCCACACCGCAAGCGCTTCCGGTTGCGGCAGAAGTGGGGGAGGGCAGTCCGAATGTGCAGCGTGTGGTGAATAAGGCACGACGGGCAGGGAAGAAACAGGTATGAATAATCACTGGCAAAAGGCAGTGCAAAACCGTTGCATCATGTTTTTTGCGTGTTGTAACGGTCAATATACAGTTACGGCGCATAGTCGCACTAAGACAAAGGGCGTCATGACCGTGCATCGTCCATTACTTGATCTCGAATGTCGTTTTGAGGTGGTTGGTTTTATCCAATCGCTCGTATTTCTTGAATACATAAAGGATAAAGGGTATTAATTGGTCACATCTGGGCGTAATTAGTCGGGGACAGAATGTCAACAATACGAGCGAAACGAACTGCATGTCTGACCCGATTTTCGTTCGCACTCACCACAATTACGAGAGCTACGTTGACCTCTTTCGCTTGATTGACCTCAGTGGCTTTCCGGTTTGTTATCCCGAAGAGGTAGAGGCGGACAGCGATAACACCTATCTCGTAACTGTGCTGAACGGCGAAATCGGGGATCGGTGGGCAGGCGCACGAGCGCGCATCGTTCATCTGAATTGCGAGTGGGACCCCTATCCGAAATATGCAGGCATCAGTGAAACCTTCCATTTTGATGCGTGGTTCGCATCAAAACATGGGGTTCGTTACGTCCCGCTTGGCTCCCATCCCTCGCTTGCCGAGGGATTTACCAGTTTTGC
>ERZ1292644.607-Hain-H14-01um-R2-607-length-23195-cov-5_pt1 | contig 13764 bp, 37 predicted proteins | sample MGYA00564402_ERZ1292644 | MGnify/ENA primary metagenome ERZ1292644 (study PRJEB36523, sample SAMEA6512644) | groundwater metagenome | collected 2019-01-09 | study: AquaDiva: Metagenomics assemblies of 32 groundwater samples
CATTCTAAGAAGATCGAACCACGCAATTTGCTTCGCCATTCTGTAGAAAGGTGCGATATACCAGCCCACGCCGTTTGGAAGTTTTCCAGCTTTTTGGAGGGCGCGGAAAATTGCCAATTTTGACTTTCCGAAGCGCTTCCCGGCTCGGATTATATTGAAAGTTTTAGCGTTGTCGTGGATAAATTGCTGATTGGGGTGGAGCTTAATTGCGAGTGGAATACTAAGCGACATGAAGCGCCTCCAATCTTTTCACCCATTTTGGGCGCACGTACTTTTCTGCAATTTCTTTCCACTCGCTATAGCTAAAGTAATTTGATTTTAGGGAATTGCACAAATAACACGCTTGGCAGATATTTTCCAAACTATATGGGAGCCGCGAATCTTTTCTGTCCACCGAAAAAACAAACGGACGGCCATAGTAATTAAAATCGAAAGTCATGTCCGGCACACCGCAATACTCACAAATTCTTTTTTGCTGGAAGTACCAACGAATAAACTCATCCCTCGTAATCATGAGCGGAATCCCGCGCTTACGCGCCCCGCCCTTAATGGAATGCCACGCATTTATCTCTGGCACGCGGGCACGCAACTCTCTCCGCCTAGCGGAAATCTCAACCTTGCGCCGATGATACCTCTCATTATTTTTGGCTCTCATTTTTTCGGGATCTTTCCAGTAATACTCTCTCTCCCACCTGCGCCTATGCTCCGTCTGCAATTAAAATTCCTCCATAAAAATCTATGTGGGCTCCGCGGGAAAGGAGCAAGCCCTCGGGCAAGAGCCGCTAAAACCGCTTCGCCCACAATTAAAAAGGACCCGCCCAAAATGGGCCAAGGTCCTGAAAATTAAAAATCCGATCTGTGCGACTAAAATCTAGCTAAACTACTTTTATCTCCGAAGGAACTGTGAGATCAGCCGAATCTTGTTCGTTGCGAATGGCTTCTGCCACAATGCAGGCCGCCCAGATCATTGCTCGCTGATCCATATTCCCCGGCGTACAGGCAAGCTGCTCGAAAGCCTTCCAGTGACGCATAAAGAGACTCTTCGCCTCAGCCATTCGTGATCACCTTCGCCAATATCGTGCCATCGTCATAAACTTTGCGGATTCGGTAAAAGTAGTAGGTCAGCCGCGACCTTTCGATCCTGAGCCAGCCGCCCACTTTTTGCCCGAAATATTTAATCAGCACTTAGGTCTTTTGGGCCTCACTCGGCTCGCTCCTTAACTCTTTCGGCACTTCTCCATTCTTTTGCTCCAAGAGCCAGATTCTTCTTTGGAGATACCATGCCGCCTTCTTTAAATCTTGAATCTCCTCACCCTTATGCGGCGCACGCGTTACGTACTTAATGACGTTTCCGAGGTGATAGCCAATGTTTTGGTCCTCGATAAAGGCGATGACCTCTATCTTGCCGGCATTGTAGTGCTTAGGTTTTTTAACCGGATCATGGTCAGTGCCCATTTATGTCCCTTTTAAATTGTGCCCAATTAGAAGCCGGTCGTATTGGGACGCAGTGCTTATATATTACCCTGTAAGCCCACAGGAAACCGGCTGCTGCGTAGCGGATTATTCCCGCCCTTCAAGTAAAAAATCGGGACAGGCAGGGGCGATTCGCGTGACCCTCTTTATTCATATTGTGATTGATGGTCGGAATTAGAAGCCCCTCCCTGATATCCCAAAAATTTGTTTCCTGCTTTGTCATAAAATGTTCCATTCGGGCAACTCATAATCTGGTGCGTTTTGAGCGCCGGATTTAAATATGATCCCGTGCAGATGGGGCAAGGGTTCATGCGGTCAGTGGTCACGCCTGCCCCGTACTTTGGGTAAAGTTTATTTGAGTGTTGTGCATGACAGTGGGGCCAGTTTCGGCATACCAGCCACGCGCCTTGCCGAATTCTTTCCAGACGGCTACTTGCGTCTGGGTGGGCTGCATAGCCCCCTGCATGGCATCAACGCCCCATGCTTCCCAGCGCTTCTGGTCCATCCAGTTGACCTTTCCTTCCGATATAAACTTATCCGCAATGTAGCGGGCAATGTGCGGCTTCCGCAGCCAGCGATGGACGGCCTTAATGCCAAAGCGCCTTGGAGAACCATGGGCGGTGTAGATCGCATTTAGGGTACGAACGGCCTCGGCCTCGTTATTTGTGCGGAGATAGGCGTCAACGCAAATCTGCTCGGTCTTGGAAAGAAAGAAAGTGGTGCCAGTTTTATATTCGTATTGCGCGTAACGGATTAAAGAGGGCTTAATATAGTCCGCTGGAGCCATGGAAATGTCTTTTTTCACCAAAGGAGCCAAATTAGGTCGCATTTCGACCGCATTTGACCGCATTTCGACTTTAGGTGCCATTTGGGGTAATGGTTCGATCTGGGGCGAGATCGTTGAAGCCTGCCCCATAGGCGAACCGCTGGCAGTATCGGAAATTTCTGTCATTTGTAGTTCGGTCATTGCGCTCGTATCAGGCATAATCCAGAAACATCGCTTCAAATTGCTCTAGCATAGGCATAAAATTCGAATCTGAAGCCTCCGGCAACGTCCATGCCATCAAAGTGCTCAGGTCAGGCGCCAACGAGATCAACGCTCCTGTGCATATTCTTCATAATGAAGTCCATATTGCGTAATTTCTGGTAGCACCAGACGCAAATGTCGTACCAAGTGACCATTTGTTCGGCATCTACACCGTAGCCGCAATCGTTACACTTGGGCACTTGGCACCTCTTTGAACTTGCCGCTAAAATAGAACTCCAACATCTCTCGGCAGCCTTCGCAAAGATCGCCGGTAACTGGAACAGCATTATGAAATATGCCCGGAGCTATTTGCACTGGCGTTCTGGACCAAACCTGGAATCCAGAGCCCTCTTTCTCTCCGACGAGCTTATTGCACCTATCGCAATGAGTAATGACTTGGATCATCGGACTTCCAAGAACTCGAAGATAGCGGCCTTGTCTTCGTCTATCTTGCGGCATTCAAAGACGAGGCATTTAAGGTGCGAGGGATTATCGGGCAAGCCCTCCGTGTCTCCAGCCATAACGGCAGCGGGCTCTAGGAGAGGGATGATGTGGCGCTCGCCAATGGCGGGGCGGCCTTCGACATTCTTCCAGCCATCCATGAAGGCGAGTTTGAAGAGGGCTTTCATATGTCCAAAAGAAAAACGACGCATCCAAGGACAAACAGGGCAAGCGGAATCCCAATGCCGCCGAAATAGCCAATCATTCCCAAGGAAATGAGCTTCAACAGGCCAGCATATTCGCCACCGGGTATCTGCGCGAACATCCAGCTACGAATTGGCCCCCAACATCCCCAGGCAACGGCCGCACTTAGAAGAAAGCAGGGAGCGGAAAGAATGAGCTTGGCGATTAAAGAGTTGGTCATTTGCCGAGTTGCGTCTCCAGATACACGCGGAGCTGATCGCAGATGGTGGGGCAGTCTTGGTATTCGATTATCTTAGTTAGCTCTTTGGCGACTTCGCGCTTGGCGGATGCCGCGGTAGCACAGCCCTGGAAGAAAAAGAGTCCGCATATAAGGCCAAGGAAGCCAAGTGTGGCGGCGAAGTAATTGTTATCTTGATCGGTCCATGTCATTGGTTAAGACCACCCTTTCGAGAAAATGTACGGCTGCTGCCTCCTGGAGACAGCGGAACGGAATTTCGGAGTCGTGCCTGAATGTGACCAATTCGATTTTAGATCCATGGCTGGAGCTCTCCCGGTATGGGGTGGCACCCCTCCTGTTCGTTGGCCGGCCTATTAGTTTCCATCTCATGGCTTGCGCCTCTCATAACCAGGAAGAGCGGGAAGCTTGCCCAAATAACTGCCCAAATGAAGGGGAAGATAAGGCAATTATCGACGGTAAATTTAGATATAGCATTTAACTATTAGTTATAGGTACGTTGGTTTTTGGTGTATCTTCTAACATAGGAAGCAATTTTTCTATGATAAATTCTTTACAATACTTCCACGCCTCAATCCGCATACAAATGCCTTGACCTTGCTTCGGATACCAATTTCCGGGCCTTCCTTGAACCCATAGACGCATATCTATGACCTCATGTTCTCCGAATAGCTTTTTACAGAGCCTTATTACTGAGTTATCACCTAACCTAACTTCAGCCTGATCTAAGTCAACGGCTTTAATCCATGGATGCTTAGATTTTTTAGCTCTCATATTTAATTTAAATATTTAACCTTAAACAGTTGTTGTTAGTTGTTGTTGTTTCTTCTGTTGTTGTTAGCTGTTAGCTTAAACCAATAGAGCCGCTTTTCTTTTTCTCTGGGAAGGTGTTTGAAACCTAAAAACACCTTAACGGCGGCTGTTTTATGGGGAGCTTGGATGCGGGCCTTGGCTCTCACGGCCGGGATTATTCTCTTCCCTTGATCGGGGCAGGTAGTGTAAGCGGCTCACAAAACGGCCTGTACTCCCCTCTGCTATTAATTATAATCCCCATTCCTTAAATAGATAGTCTTCCCCCATTGCCAAGCATTGACAAGTTAGCCCGACGGTAAAAAATAAATAAAATAACCTCTTGACAAGATTATAACAATCTGTTATATTTATGGGGTAGCAGATAAGAGATAGGAAGAGGAGATAAAAATCATGGTACCTATGAGAGAAATGGAAATTGTTGGCTATATGAAGCCAAAACACGGGAGTTTCGGATACTGTATTACCTGCTCAAAATGTGCTACCAGAAATGATACCGGCGAAATAAACCTAACAGCAATTTACAGGATCAATATTGAACCTTATCGTCAAACCTGCTCAACCTGTGGCGCTGTTTTGGTTGCCGGCGCCGATGGGTGGTGCGAATTGTACGATAAGGAAGACGTTTATGCGGAGGTGAAATAACCATGCCAATGACAAGAGTTGAGCAAATGTCTCAAAGCGGAGGGCTTGACGGGTATCATAATTTTATGGGAGATGATTCCTCTTATAAGGATTGGTACTTAGCCCCTATTGGCCAATCGAGAGATTCAAGCTGCCTTGAACAGTCTAACTTTGCTATTGGCCTTAAAATGCTAGGCGGCGGAAGTGATACTGTTATGGTTGGCCATTATGGCCATTGGGCTTGTGGTTGGGTTGAACAGGTTTATGTTAAGCCTGGTTCAAAAGCCGCCGAAATAGCATTGAAAATCGAAAAAGACTTAGCGGATTATCCCGTCTTAGATGAACAGGATTATTCTGATAGGCAAGTTGAAAGTCATTATTCATGGTGCGAAAAAGAAAACCATGATAATTGTGATTATGGGGATGAATAACCATGCTTATTGAAAAAAATCATGCATGCATCAATATATCCGAAACCATTGACGGCCACTTATTTACGCGCCGATATATCGGATATACGCGCAAGGAAGCTGTTAGGGAATTTAAAATAGAGCGCCGCGAAGCTGCTAATCCTTATAAAGGAAGGTAACCAAAAATGCGAAAACAATCCCAAGTATTACTTGCACTCTCAATAGAGTTTAATTCCCTTAAATCCGAACTATTCGGCCATGATTTATTCGTTGTAATGGACGAATCATTACCGTCCGTCAAGCGCTATACCGAACTATCGCGCCTCTTTTGCGCTGGCGATATGACGGTATTGGAACGCGAAATGGAAAAGGCGGCATAATATGAAAATCAAAGCAATTCCACGGTATTATTTCGGCTACTTGCAAGGCTTTAAAGTGTGGCTTGACGGAGTTAAATATCCGAGAAAACGCGGTTATTTCTATACGGCCATGAAGCAAGAGGCGGCGATTAAAGACGCGCAAAATGATGCAAGAGGAGGGAAATAAATCATGAAAACAAAAGTGCGGAAGCAGGAAACCATAAGCATAAAAGACAAGTATAATCTCGATAATAGCTATTCCCTGGTATATGTAGACTACCGCGATAGCATTGAGGACTTTAAAATACTTGAACAAATGGTTCAAGATGGCAATACTCAAGCCCTCTATGAAAATAATGATACCTGGATATCGGATAATCAATTCGATTCGGCAAGTGAGGTTATTAAGGAATTGAAGGCGAACCATCCTGATATGAGCGATGAGGATGAGGAAGATATTCAATCCTATATCTATGATCATGATGATAGCACTCCAGAAGCGGACTTGATGCGCAATACGCCGTCGGAATATTTTTACTATTCTCTCGGCTTAGACGATAACGGGATGGAGTTAGAGGGCGGGGATCCTGATAAAATCAGAATAGATGCCATTATCAAGCGCCTAGGCATAGATGATGCGGCCATGCGGAAAGTGGCGGAGGACGTTATCCTTGAATCTGGATACGGCGGGCAATGGGTTATTCTCTTTGAAGATCATATCGAGGATATGCTTGACGACGGTAACGTCATTGAGTTTGGGCCGAAAGTGGAACTATGCTTAATGAATCGCGGCAATGGAAGCGGATATAGCGTAGCTCTAGGCCGCACGTTAACCTTTAAGTTTGATCGTAGCAACCTTCATTGTGACCGCGGCGCCCCCGGTTATAATTTTACCAATGAAGTTTGCGGCATGACGAAAGGCTTTATGGATGGAGCTACAATTAAAACTCTGCCTAAAAATGCGCTCAAGAGTACTATCCCCTCTTTAAAAAGTATTAAGGAGGAGCGCGGATTGAAGCGAGAGGCCGAGCTGGAAGAAAAATGGAATAAAACCAAGGTATGCACTCCCGGCGATATGAAATGGGACCGCCATCCCAAGGATAAGCAGGAATATATCAATAATTATCCTTGCGGGAATAAATGCCATGCTTGCGGGACGTTCTGGATAGACTAACCCCGAAACCGTCCGGGCCTTATACAAGGAAAGCGCCCGGCGGTCTATCGCTTAAAGCGATACTGAGGAGAGGGTAAAATAATAATGCGAAAGAGGATGGTAACTTATATGAATAACCGAGAAGGCATGACGTTAGAGTTTAAATGGACCGTAAGCCGTGGCCGCGACACCTACGGGTACAATATCTGCTCATTATTCGTGGACGGCGTTAAGCGCGCCGCTTGCAATGGCGGGGGATATGACATGGAGGGGACGAGCTTGGGGAATTGGATGCAAAAGGAATTTAAGGAGGAGCTTTTAGCATTGCGCCCGGAGGATATGCCGAAACAGTCTCATTGGGAGAGGGCGGAGAAACCTGGACGCTATTGTGCGGAGTGCATCACTAACGACGCAATAGACGGCAAAGAAGAAACAAAACTTCCTAACGATGCCGAAACCTGCCCAAAGTGCGGCGGCGAAACGCGCATTGACCACAATGAAGGCAAAACCGTTGACCAAGGCCGTTACTTTTACGGCCTATCCTTCCATAATCCCAATTATGATCCCGGCAAGGCCGTTGTCGGCAAGGATTGTACTGATAGGACGTTAGGAGCCGGGGCCGAGGGCAAAACCGTTGCCGAGGCAGAGAAGGCCGGGGAATCTTTTGGCTTGGAAAGATATCAAGCCTTCTATTCCGCGTCGTCCAAGCATCCCACAAAAGAGCACGTTATCCCGCTTATCGACGGAGCTTGCGGCAAGTCTTCTGTTCAAGCCATCCTCCGGGCCGTCGGTTATGAGCTTGAATATATCCCCACTAGAAGCAAAAACAATTCAATCTATAAACTCCGGGCACTGTCCCGGCAGGAGGCATAACCCATGACAAAATCCGAAAGAAAGCTAATGGCCCAAGCCCTCGAATACGTCCATGGCTATATCTATGACATGGACAACGGGCATAATGCCTGGTACGGAGATCCAAAAGGCAAAAAGTGGGCGCGACGGAAAGCGGTTGCGCTTGTAAATAAAATAAGGGAGATAATCTAAAGAAAATGCAAATTACAAAAACGTGGCTATCAAAAAATAACGCCTGTCAAGAGGCTTGCGACTGGATTGTTACCCAAGAGGACAAGGGTGCGGCCTCGTTAATTCGGGCCGCTGTTTCAAGCAATCATTTTGCTTGGGCCAACTGGGGAATTGTTAGGCTTATGAATAGAAAACAAAAAATGGCCCATGCAATCTTCGCAGCGGAGCAAGTCTTGGATATTTTCGAGAAGAAATATCCAGAAGACAAGCGGCCAAGGAAAGCGATTGATGCTGCAAGGAAATGCTTGGAAGCGGATACGGCAAGCAATAGGAAGGCCGCCTACGCCGCCGCCGCCGCCGCCTACGCCGCCGCCGCCTACGCCGCCAAGCGCAAAATGCAAATCAAAATATTGGAATATGGAATCACACTAATAAACGAAACGGAGGTAAAATCTAAATGAAAACAAAATCAAAGCCATCGCATACGCCGACGCCGGCTATTAAGGAGGCAGAATAAATGAAATTAACATTATCAGATAGGGCGAAAGTTATAGAAAGTCTTTTTGAGGATGCCACGGCCTCGGCATTTGCAGATGGTTTGGAGGGAAAAATATTAGAAGGACTGGTTGCCCGTAGTGACGAACAACTAATTTCATTCGCTAAAAAGAAAAATACGTGGTTGCCGCCGTTCGTGGGGTTAGATACTCCTTCCTCGTCCGCACAGCTTGTTAAAATGGCCATGGAAGCCATTAGTTGCGATTGGGAAAGATGCGACGAGGAAAGCGGAGGGGAGTGCTTGGGGATTGAGTGCCATATTGGAGCGCATAAAGCCTTGGCGATATTGCAGTCTATTGTGCCATGATCATCATCCGCACCTTCCTTATCACCCACGGCCACGATACCGATACCGTTCACTTCGTAGGCCCCGAATATGACGAGAAATCCGTCTATAAATTCCTCGTCGAAAATGATAAAATGGACAAGGCAATCGTCGTCAAGCAAATACGGGAGGTTAAGAAATGACCGACTTAGAGCGTGCCGCAATCCGCGAAATCTTGAAGAGCCAAATCAGGCTAGAGCTTACCCTAGCAAGCGATATTTGCCATGTCATGTCCATTCCTTTCGATGAGGGCGTAGCCCTAATTGTCGATGTCCTCAAAGAGGAAACCGAAAGGTTTAGGGTTGGATCTCTCCTGGTAAAGAATGCGGATAAGCTCATAAGGGAGGTTACCGGATAGTGGCGCCATCCCCGCAGGAAAAGGAATTGAGGCGGCGATTAGATGCTTGGATTAATGGTAGAACCCAAGCCCAAGCCGCCAAAGCTCTCGGCATGAGCCAGCCATACCTAAGTTTCATACTTCGTGGCTATCGGCCCGTCTCTGGATGCCGGCCTATCCTAAAGAAGCTAGGCTTAGAAGTTAAAATAGTTAGGCGTAGCCCTTGACAAAAAGCTGTTTCTCTGTTAAATCCCTATTAGTAAAAAACTGTGAGGGGGTACGATAATGCACAAATATGTACCAGCGAAGGAAGTAGCGAGGCCGTTACGGGTAAATATGCCGGGGATGTATAACGAGGCTTGTCGGATCTTGAAAGGTTACGGAATAGATGCTGCGGAAATGGACATTACCACCAAGCGCGACTTGCGGCGCTTGCTAGATATTACGATTTATCAGGAACAATGGGGAGAGCCGGGGATGGTGGACGGCTAGGGGCTATCTCTCCTGGGCCAACCTAAAGAGATACCACAGAGCCAGGCCGCATAAAATTTCTCCCCCAATCAACCATGCCCATTCCCACATATCTCGGACAACGCAATACTCAACCCAGTCCTTCCAGCTCATAGAGTTCCCCGGATTCATTTTCTAAACACCAATTTGTAGATCAGGGTAAAAACTATAACTCCCATTAATGCCAGGAGCATGAGATTATCATAGGCACTTTGCGGATCTTTAATTAGCACGACGCTCACGATATATCTCAACTGCAATAAATGTAAGGCAGGCCATAAATATTATGATGAACGTCCACCTTAAAATAATAACCCTCATCGGCTCCGGCCCAAAATCTATCAGTCGGGTCCTTGCTACTTGGGCATATTCATAATAAACCTTGTCCCATCCTAGAGGTGAACGTATCATCCCTGGAGACGTCCCCGATATTCCTTTTTTAGCTTGCCATACGCACCATCCTAAAAATCCAAACATTGGCAATCCGGATATCGCTATCCATACCCACTCCCTGATACTTGCGCCGCCGTAGAGTTTCTTATCGGGCATGGGTGCGCCTCGGCACATCGTATATTTCTATGTACATATTTTTACTTTGATGGGCGGCCATCTCTGTGGTGGATGTAATGACTCCATAAAAGTTTAACCTTCGCCTATAAAGCGACTGTTTCCATCTACCTACAGTTCCATCAGCATAGATAATCCGATAACGAAACTCTTTCCATTCTATAGAGGCCGATCTGATTGGCTTGCCCTGGCATCCCATCCCTCCCAGGGCCAGGAGAAAGAGAAGAAAGAGGAATTTCATTCGGAGCGATAACCTGGAAGCACTTCTGCCGTCACTTGATACTTCTTTTCTGAAGCATCCCATAAAGTAGCCCCCTCTCTTATTATTCCATCAACCTTTTCAAGCCATTGAAGTGCTTCACGTTGGGTATTAAACTTAACAGCCCATTCGCCCATATCCCCAGGCTTTCCCCTATACGTTATCATCCACATCACACTCCCTCCCTTCCCTTCATTTTGGTTTAATGTGGCCTCAATCTAAAGCTATGTTTCCAGCGTTCGCCCAAGTAGCAAATCTGGCCATGTCCAAACTCTTTGTATCAATCTTTAAATCCTTGGCAAGCTGTTCAATCTGCTTTTTGGTAAAGCGTTTCCGTTTAGATTTCAGTATCTTTTCAAAGTTCATCCCATAATCCTTTTGTAGTCCTCAAGGGCTTCTTTCATAAGCTGGATATCTTCCAACTCTGCATCTGCCATCTCTGCCAATTCAAATCCTACTTTCAACGCCTTCCCCATCCTCTCGATTAGGCCCAAAAGAGGGGAGGGGGAAGATGAAATTAAACATTCAGGGCGATGATGGATTAATTCTGCCCATTCGTCATTAAATTTTCGACTTCTTGAAGCACGACATATTCGGCACTCTTCAAAAGTTCCCATATTCTCTGTTGGATTAGGATCATGTACTAACCATTCCTGGATTTCCGCCTCCCGCGCCTCGGATTCGCGGAGACGGGCGTGGAGATCATTCTTCTCTTTCAATGCCCCAATTAAACAATCGTCACAAAATCGTTCATCAGGCCAATGCTGGCAAGTATAAAATACCCCACTAGAATCTCTTATCACATAAAATTTGCTCATATCTTCCCCCCTCTATACGCCTGGATGGATTTGAGAACTTCCGAAACTTTCCACACGTGCTGGACTTTTAATAATGGCCCATAGCGCTTAACTACTATCAATGCATTCTCCGCCATCTCCAATAATTTCTCTGCGGCGGCGAGCTTATGTCTAGCTATTAAAAAATCTTCTTCGCATATACTCTCGCAATCTTTCCAGCAGACCCTACACACCCTCTCTTTCATCTCACTCTCCTCTGCTAAATTGTACCGACGGTGGATGGACTCGTTACGAGTTCTGACAGGTCATCCAGTAATCGCACCGTCGGTCTGAAAAGCTTGGGGCGGGAAGAATGCCAATACCAAAACTGACTTGGGATCATTCTCCCGCCCCCTAGAGTCACCTTAAGCTCCAAGAAAATCCCTTCCCAATCATAATCTCGTGGCGATGAATCCACCTGTTCATTAGCCACCAGCCCAATATGGATATAAGGAGGATCTTCAAGGCTTCTTAAGGATTAGGGTTAAAACTTGACGCAGGGATGCGTCTGGAAGGTTTGATTCTAGGACGCGGCGGCAATCTTGGATAATGGCCTCTCTTGCTTGATCTTCTTTGCAGAAAGCGCAGCCATAGCCAACTGGGAATATGTGCTTGCATAGTTTTGGCGGAATTTCAGAACCATTCATAGTAAGATTGCCTCTCTTTCGCTTTTATTAATAGCGGCTTAAGGCCGGCCTTAACTCTCTGCCATTGCATAATCATGCGGCCAGTCCTGCCATTCCCGTCAATAAATGGGTGAATATGCTCGAAATTGACATGGGAGGCCCGGAGCCACTCTTCGTCAACCTTGAGGGTGGTTATAGTTCCAATTTTCCATGTATTAAACCATGTTTGCATAAGCATGGGCACGTGGGACCATGGAGCTCCCTCTCGGTGGCCAACCCATACTCTGCATGTTCTAAAATTGCCAGCCTCTTTTCCCAATTGCTTCCAGGTGATTCGTTTATGGAGTTTTAAGATGTTCGGTATGGTTAAATCTTGGTCCTTAAACCAATTCCAGGCTTTTTGGCTACGAGCATCTTCGTTTGGGTCGAATATGTCCTCTATGCGGTTGCTTTCCCTAATCCATTGATCCATTTTTTTAAAAGAGGAGGGGCAGGTGAGGATAAGCGGTTGTGAATGGGCCCACTAAAAGGAAGAAACAACGCCCATGTCCGTACGTTTGGACACCACTATCCTCAACCTGCCCAAATTGTGCCTCGCTGCGGCCAGTAACGCGAGGCTGGTGTTAATCTCACTTCCCACTGGTCTCACCATTCTTTAAGGCCACTTATTGCCGCCCCTGCGTGGTTGTACTTAGCAACCATGTCCATCCATGGCAATGACAGTATTGGACAGGGGCTTCCAGGTGTACCTTAAAAAGCGTCTGATAATGTAATGTTTAGAATTGTCGAGTAATCGCCGTTTTTCTGGGTTAGAGGCACGTTGAGCTCAATTCCCAAGCCAAGAGCCAGGCCAATGGAATTCCATTCCGCAAGCGCCGCGGTGTAGATCGTCGTTGGCGTGGCTGGGACATTTAAGACCCCAGATGCAGGGACAGCCACCCCCGCGCCGCCAGAGATGTTATACTTAAGCGCACTTGCGGGCATTTGGGTTACGCCATCTTGCACATGCGTCAATGGAGTCCCCGATAGGGCGATGGTCCAGACCATTCCGTGGTTGTCCTCAACCGAAAGGCCGATCACCTGATAGTCGGAGTCGCCTCCGTTTTTGGCCCCGAAGTTAATGCCAGCCGCATTTGGCCCGGTAAGCGTAAGGCTGAAATGATTACTTACGGACACCGACACAGCCGCCGTCTTTAGATCACTTATGGCCCACGCATTAGAACAAGCAAGCATGGTAAGTATTGCTATTGCGGTCTTCATTTCTTTGTACCCCCTTATTTGCGTCAATTACAATGTGTAAATTATATCGCAAGTTGTGAATATTGTCAAGTGCCAAATATCCTTTCTTCGTCAATCATCCCAATCTCTCTTGCCCTCTGGATGAGCCGCCATCCTGTCCTGGGGCTTAATCCCATGAGCCTAGCCTGCTCGTTAAATGCGGCCGTGATCTTGCATATCTCGCCGCAGAATAATTTATAGCGCAAGATGAGGTAGCGGAAGATCAATGTCTCTGCCGTTTCTGGATGCACTGGAACCCCCTGCACCTAGAACTCCACCGGCTGGCAGAGGTCTTCGGCTCGCCTAGCGACATGGGAGCCCCAATACTCATCTCCGCCCAAGACCGCAAGAGGATCATTTGCCGTGATAAATACATAGCGTTTTTGTTTGTAGCATTCATTAAAGAATCGATATAGCGCCCCTTGATAGAACGGCGACATGGGCTGCTTCCCAACGTCGTCGATAAACACGCAATCATAGTCCGTAACCACGTCATGAAAATAGCCATAGTCATTATTAAGCTCCGCATTCCGCAGCTCGTCTTTAAGCATTCCATCTTCGAGGTACTTGACTCGCTTATGGGCATCATCCATATGGTTATACATCGCAGCTAGAAAATGGGTCTTGCCCGCGCCGCCTTTCCCATATAGGAAGATCCCGGTCATTGGCTTAAGCGTTAAGACATCCTTAAGCTGCTTCTGCTTGGCATTCC
>ERZ1292644.1223-Hain-H14-01um-R2-1223-length-13759-cov-5_pt1 | contig 13759 bp, 19 predicted proteins | sample MGYA00564402_ERZ1292644 | MGnify/ENA primary metagenome ERZ1292644 (study PRJEB36523, sample SAMEA6512644) | groundwater metagenome | collected 2019-01-09 | study: AquaDiva: Metagenomics assemblies of 32 groundwater samples
GAGACGAGGTTGGTTATGGTTTGGGATTGTTGACCAACGAGCATGCTGGAGACATTGCCAATAACGAGGTCCTTCATTGGGGTGAGGTGATCGAAGTCTTGACCGATTTCGAGGCCGAGGGAGTTGGCGACGCGGACATCAACGGAATTGATCTTCTTTACCTTCCCCTGCACGGTGGGATCGCCGAGTTCGATCGGCAGGGTTTGGAGTTGCGAGACGTAGGGAAGACCAACTACAACTTGCGATGCAGCTGTAGCAAGGGTGAACGCGCCATTGGTCGGCATCACGAATTCGGGGATGATCACACCATCGGCGAGGCCAGTGCAGGTAAGGCCACCAAGGTGCTGTGCACCAGTGAATGACGTGGCTGGAGTGCCGTTGTATCCGATGGCGAAATCTACATTCCATGCATCGATAACGCCATTGGGGTAATAGAGTTCAGACATCCGCTCGATGAATTGCAGCGACTGGCCTTGCACGGTTCGACGGACCACGAAGTAGGTGGCGTCGACTTCACCGATGATTGTATCCTCAACCACAGTGGCAACAGAATTGAATTGGCCGTCGGTGTCGGAATGAGCCCATGCACAGAGTTCTTGTTCCTTAAGGAAGGTCAAGCAAAGAAGTTGGCCATCACTGCGAATGGCCCAAATGAGTTTGAAGGGCTCCTCAGCGAAGGCCCATTCGATGATTTGGAGGCCATAGAAGAGATGTGAGGACAGGACAGAGATGTCACGTCCGGTGTAGACTTGTTTGGAGAAGTCGAAGATGAGGTCGCGCACGATGGAGTTCTTGGCCTGCACGTAGATGATGTCATCAACGGCGACAATCGGCGGGGGTGCTCCTGCGCCGTTGAAGATGTGGGCGTTGGCTACGGTGTTGGTAGCATCGATGGCAGCACCGGGGGCACCACCATTTACAAGCCACGCTTGGCGATCGGAGAAGATGATTAGGCCTTGTGGCTGTGGGACCATGGATTGGATGATGTTGAGTTGGCCGCTGGTGAGGGTGCCTGTGAATGCGTCGCTGGGGAGTGTAGGCAGGGTGATGTTATAGTTGTAGAACGCACCCGGCTGCGAGGCGTTGATTTGTTGTGGGGAGTTGACGGGCCCAGCGAGGACCAGTCGTTGTTGAAAGAAGCCCGGGACGGTTGGATTGCCAGCGGAGGCAGCGCCGAGGGTGGCGGTCGCAGTCGCGGCGACAGATGGAGAGCCACCGGAGAAGGTCACTGATGGAGTTAGCAAATAGCCAGAGCCGGGGGAATTAAGAACGAGCGCACTTACACGCCAAGAGAGGTTGATGGTGCAGCCACTAGCGCTCGGATCGAACACGGAGATGTTGGTCGTGGTGCATGGATTTGTGGGCACGGTATTACCGGCACCGGCGAGTGATCCAGCTGCGTAGATGTTCACACTGGTGACTGCATTAATACCACTAACACTAGCAACTGCCACGAGGACGCCAAGGCCAGCAGAGATGCCAAGGATGTCATTGACGCGATAGCGATTACCACCAGCACCTACGCTAACAGCATAGGTCCCAAGGAACGCACTCGCAGTGGCTGTGACGCCAGGGGAAGCGGTGAGGGAGACGCTGGGGACTGCGAGGTATACAGCACCGGAATTGGTCAACGTGAGATTCTGCACACCCGAACCAGAGAAGGGGTTTTGAACAACGGGATAGCCGACGGAGAAGTCGGGGACGATATTGGAATCGGTGAAGTTGGTCCCAGTGGCATTGCCGATGTAGCCGTAGGCGGCGCCGGATGGAACCGCGGAGCCGTAGCGGAGTTCGGCACGATAGGCGTTGTAGGATTGGGCGCCGGTGACCGCTGCCCATGCAAGGGTGATGGAACCAGGCGTTGTGCGGATGTCTTGAAGGTTGGCTGCGGTGATTGGAGTGGAGGGTGGGGATTCTTGCCCGTTGCTATCCACCGCCGTGACGACGTAGGCGTAGTTGACCGTGCCCGCAGCAAGGCCGGAAGAGCCGATCGAGGTACCACCCGGTGCGCTGACGGTGGAGCCAAAGGTAATCGGCTGCATCGTCCATACGAGTGGGGAGGTGTAGATCAATTCGTATGGCGGATGGTTTGGATGGCAGATGATCATCGTGTTCACGTTTTGCGTGAACTTGATCTGCGAGACCTCATCGGTGAGATATGGAGAGCCAATACGAAACACCCGCGCGAAGGTGCCACCGCCGGTGTAGGTGCCATAGGTGGTGGTGTCGATTGCATTGCCAAAGAGATCAAGAAGGCTGAAGGTGTTGACACCGATGACAACAAGTTTGAAGTAGTTACCGTTGATATTAGCCATACCAGTGAAGTTGGCACCAAAGACCCATTCACCAGTAGAATAGCCATGACCAGCAATGGTGAACACACCGGGATTGGCATTAGTCGCAGCAGTGACAGATTTCGCTGTTTCGAGGATTGGTGCGCCGTTGATGAATGGACGGATGTAACCATGTCCAAATTCAAGTAAATAGCCGAGGTCGGTGGAGACTTGAAAGGAGATCACGCGAATGGCACTCAGTGGATCGAAGCACTGAAGGACATATTCAGTACCACCACGACGGGTTGCTCCACCACGGTAGTCGACGAAGAAGTTGCGAAGCAATGCAGCGCCCGAGCGGTACTTCTGCATATCTACGCGGGAGTAGAGATATGGAGACCATTCACCAGAGTTGAATGAGGCTTGGATTGTGTTATCGGGCATTAGTGCACTCTAGAAAGTGGGCCAAAGGGGGCCCCAATCGAAGGCGTAGGGACCAGACATTTGACCTTGATAGGCGATATCGCGGACACGGATGAAGTCGGGGGTCACGTCATTGATGGTGAGACCCTCGTTGCCATCGATAGAGCGGGCCAGTTCGATGGAGGTGTTGACCTCCTTGATAAGATCGTTGGCAAAGACTCGATCGCCCTTGAGTGGCATCGACATTGCGGCGCCACTGAGGTTGATCAGAGCACTTTGGAATAGGGTGTCCCAGACGTTGGGGTTCGTGACTTGCTTGACGTAACCCAACGTTGCGAATTCTTGATTGGTGAGGATGACACGTTGTGGGCCCTTCACGCCGAAGGTTAAAGTGAACGTGGCACCAGTGCCGGAGCCCGTGGTGGAGGACTGTGCAATGGTGCCGGTTTGCGGAGCGAAGTAGGAACCACCTTTGGGAGTGGCCTCGCCGGTGATGACGTTGACCGGGGTGACGGTGGCGACCACGCCTGCGGGTGCGGTGACCACGAGGAGTTGCACAGGAGCACCGATGGGTGCGGAGGTCGTGGGACCGAGAGGTAGGGTGATGATATCGCCAACGGCGTAACCAGTGCCACCTGCAACCACAGCGGCCGCGGTTACGGGGTAGAATTCGTCGATCTGGACCTTGAAGACGACTGGTGGACCGAGCCACCATGAGGAGGCGCCACCCGTTACCGCGGTGGTGATAGGGATCCCTGAAGCAAAGCCGGTCTGGTTAGCAGGGATGATCTTCACAGCGCGAAGGCAATCGACGGGGTATTGATATTCGTAGGCCCATGGCGGGGCTGGTTGGCCCGGTGCCCAAAGGGCGGTCGCAGCCGAGGTGTTCTCAGGGGTCCCCGGCTGCGAGGTGATGTAGGTGAGGTTTGCGGTCTTGAGACCACAGTCCCATGGCGCCATGCGAAGCAAGTCATCACGCAGGTTTTCATACGTGAGATTGAACTGCTTCGCTTCGTTGGTGGAGTTGGCAGCGAGTTCGGCCGTAGTGACATCGGTGCGAGTGCCGATGACTTGTAGCGCTCGGTTGCAGATGTCGACTACTTCCGTCATCAGTGTCGCCCTTGCTGCCCGCCAGATTGGCCGTGATTGGTCTCACCAAGGCCGGGGCCTTCATGGGATTGGCCCTTGGGACCTACCGGAGGCTTGTAGTCGAGGTCTTTCTTCTCAGGCTTTCCTCCATCGCGAGTACAGGACATTATACCCTCCGTCCGTTGGGTGCAGGTGTGTCCGCAGCCGCACGAAGGCCTGAGTTCTGCGGAGTGCTGGGGATGCGTCGTGGGCCCTTGGCATCGGACTCTTCGGCCTCTTCGGTTGCCTTGCGATTCTCGGCTTTGATAGCGGCGACGCGTTCGGCTTCGGCGGCGGCCAGTTCGGCGTTGCGCCTACGACCGATCTCCGCAGCCAGCGCACTCATCTCGTTGAGTACCGTTTGTGCAAGGCCACCAATCGCACTGGCCTTACCCCCAACAGCGGCACACTTCGAGATGATATCCATCAGATCCGCCGCTCGGTCGAAATCGAATCGCTCGATCTCATCGAGGGTGTTCGGGCCTTCCACTTCATGTTTGTCTTCGTTCGACATAGGTGTTTCCTTTACTCGTGTTTGCCTTGCGATCCACAGGGATGGGTGTCAGTACCGACCACCGGCGCTTCGAGGCCACGGCCGGAGTAGAGTTCTTTGCTGGTGCCGACATGATGAATGCCCATCTCCGCGACCGAGCTAACGTTCACGGCATGGGCGATCGGCTCACGCTTTTGATCCCCTGCTTGGCTGTTCGACGGTCCTTGTTTCATTCGCGATCTCCTCTTTCAGCAAGGCCCAGTTACGATCGTATTCTGCACTCAGAACTGCTGAAGGGACTGAGTGCGCCGCGCTGCTCTGGGCCGCTAGCAGCGTGTGGAGGTTGACGAGGTATTGGGCGAGGTCATAGCGTTTGGTCATCGCATTCTCCTTGCACGAAGTTGACCCCAAACCGCTGCGGTTGAGATGGTGAATTCAGCGTAGGATGTGCAGTAGATAGTGGTTGTAGCTGCGAGCAACTTTTGTGATGGAGTACCTGCCTTGAGAGTGATGGGAATACTCGCAGATGGAACTTGTGCAGGGACTTCGTAGTAGACAACTTGTCCAGCGGTTTGATCTAACGTGATACTGGTCTGTGAAATGGAAGAGGCAAGACGAGTAATTGATGTGGTGGCACCAAAGTTATAATGTATATCACAGGTTACATCCCAATCACCAGCGGTGAGAGATATACTAGTCATATTAGCTGTTGTGGCAGTAGTTAAAGCAACAGCCGAGCCACTAACAACAGTTGAGGAAATGACCTCGCCAATGCACCCAGCGCAGGTGTTATTATTTGTGGGCGTGCCAGTGGTGCCCTGTGTGCCTGAGAAGGTGAAGTTGTCGAGGCGTGATGCGACACCAAGGAGGGTATAGTTGCCGCCGGTGTTCGTGGCAAGGATACCGCCACTGAATAGGTTTCGGTTAGCTGTGCCGACCTCAAGGATGCCAGCGCCAGTATTGGCTGTGGACTGCACACTGGTGATGGTGTTATCGGTGGAGTCGTTGAAGACAATACCTTGACCGGTCCACAAGGTGGAGATGACGTTGGACCAAGTGGTGTTGAGACAGACGGTACAGGTGATGCCATTCGCTCCAGCGGCTGCCCCAGTGAGACCGACACCACCTCGGGCGAAGACGTTCGTGAATTGGCTGTGTTGAGTTAGGGAGATGTCGATGCCGGTGCCAAGGTTCGCAAAGACCTCAAGCCAATTGGCCATGATGTAATCGACGTTGGTAATGGTGATGCCATTGCCACTAACGTTGTCGATCAAGATGCGGTTGAGCCAAATGCTGGCTTGGCCCGTACCAGCGCCGGTGATGACAAGGCCAGTTTGACCCACTTGATAGGTAGTGGTAACAGGGCCAACGGAATCGAAGCGATTGAGTTCGATACCGATCACATCATCGAATTGAGCCGAGGCCCAAGTAACAGGGGATACGGTCTGACCCGAGCCCGCGGTTTGATCAATGCGAATGGAGTCCATCCAGATGAATCCACGCGAGCGTTTGGAATAAATCTGCCGACCTCGTGTGGCGAGGCAGCGGATGTCATACATCTTGATGTCGACGATGTAGTTTGAAGCATGCGTTTCATCGCCGATACATTCGACGGCGTTAGTGCAGAGGAGTTGTGAGATTTGAGCCCCCGCAACTACAGCACTGCTTGTGCCAAAGCGAATCGCAGTCGCGGTCGTGCCCGAGCCGGTCATATCGATGTGGAAGTTCTGAACAATCGCAGGGCCGAAGAGGACCTCGAATGCGGTGATGCGAATGAAGTAACCCGAGGTGGCGGGCTGCGATTTCATCAGGACTTGGTTCTCACCAACCATGCATTGACTGGTAGAGACGGCGATGGTATCACCGATGAAGCTGTAGCCGTTGACGTTGTAGGGGAAGTAGACGCATTTGCCGGTGGCGAGGGCGTTCATAAGGGCGGTGGCATTGGTGGTGGCGAAGGTGGCGGAGTAGGCAGTGGATGCATCGGCTGTGATGCCGAAATCGATCGCGTTGACGGTGTCGGTCAGCTTCGCCTGCACAGTACGGGTGACGGTACCGGTGCCCGTTTGGAGGAACGTGGACCATGTCGAGGAGATCAGGTCGTTGCCAAGAACACCGGCGTTGTTGAAGAGTGGGGCTTGGTTGTTGCCGCCAGTGATGGTGGTGGTGCCAACGATAAGGCCCGAAAGGAATGAAGAGAATGGAACCGGGGCTGCTGTGGTGGTGGCGCCAGTGTTGTTGCCACAGATGTAGCCATTGGGGAATGGGCCTGAGCACTGGGCATGTGCGAAGGTGGTGAGGAGGCTGAGGAGTAGGCCAATGGCGAAGCGTTTCATTGTGCGAGGGTCCATCCACCAGTGTCGGGCAAGGGGTTGAGGACGTAGGCGCCATAGGGCGCGACGATTGCGATTGAGGCGAGGCCGGCGATGAGTTCGCCAGCGGCTGGGAGTATTGTGTACTTACTGGTGGTGGTGTTGGCAAATCCGCCGATGTCCATAACGACGGTGGGATAGACCTCGCTTTGGAATGGGATCGCCTGTGGCGAAGCGGTGCGCAGGGTGGAGGGGAGTTGCACTGTCACGAGGCCATTGATGTTGATCGTGACGAGGTTCATCCCTCGGAGAATTGTAGTGGTGCCGATGGCGGTGATCGGAACGAGGGTTTGATCCGGCAATGAAACCCAACCGACCGACGGGCCCATGTACACCCGTCGGGTTTGGCGGAAGGTGCCACCTTGATCGAGATCGAGTTGTGAGGACACAGTGGTTATCTCCTCACATAGCGACCACGTTCGAGCTTAAGCTCACGCTTGTTATTGAACGCGGTCGTGGCTGTGGTTGTGGCTGCGCCGAGGCCGGGCGCTGGGATCATATTGTGGTTGATGAGGGAATCGTCCCAATCGACCACGGTTCCAGAGATGAGGTAGCGACCATCGCGATCGATGTGTGGGTCGATGAGTTTGACCTTGATAAGGGCCATGCGTTAAGCCCTCCGTGTAGCGACGGGTGCGGGTGGGTTGTTCTGCGACGCGATGAGTGCCTCGAGCTTCGTCAAGCGCTCTTGGAGTTCGTCGTAGGCTTCGCGTGAGACGGAGGTGTTGGGCACCTGCGGTTGCGCCGCGCCGACCTGCTGAGCGAAGGCCTTCATCATGTTCTCCATGAAGGCCATCTCGTCACGGGACATGCCACCATTCACGGGCAACGTATCGATCGGGTGGGTCCAACGAGCCTTGTGCTGTTCGGTGAGGGCTTCGGCTTCAGCGTTGAGGGGTTCCATATCGCGGGTCGGTGCGCCGGTGAAGATGTAGTCTTGACGAAGGTTGTGTGCGCCCTCAACCTCCATCGCGACGATGATCTCGCCGGGATAGTTGTAATCGTTGGGATCTTCGTTGTTGAGCAAGAGAGGCACAGCAAAGAGCTTGCGCACCGCACGGCCGTTGATGGCGTTGGTTTCCTTGTGTTCCCATTCGACTTTGGTGCCATCAGGGTATTGCGCGACGTTGAGATAGTGTGGGGCGAGTAGGCGCCAGCGGGGGGCTTCGGTCATAGGGAGGGTGTCCTTTCGTGGTTGGAGTTAGAAAATCGAATAAGCTAGCCATCCCGGTGCAACAGCCGCTGTAATGATTATACAAAGATCATTACCCGGTGGAACAACAAGAATTGTACCGTAGCCACTACCCGAAGCAAGCGTGGTGGCTCCAAGACCCATCGCGCCCGTAAGAGAAGCAGTGCCAGTACCACAATTGGTGCCTGTGCCATTAACGAAAGCGACAACAGAAGTAGCAACACCAACGAGGTTTATAGAGGTTACATAAATAGACTTGCCTGCCACACCAGTGACAATACGCAGGCCGGTAGTAATACCACCGACAATCGCAACAGAGTTGGTGGTTGCAGGGACAAAGACGGATTGCTGGGCCAGCGCTGGGGCCGATAGCAGAAGCAACAGGGCAAGAAGGATTCGTTTCATGGCAGCCTCTGGGTGCGGAGTTGGCGGTTGATCGGAAAGAGGTTGGCGCCCTTTGCTACGAGGGTTGGGTTGTTAGTACGGATTCCATAATAGGCGATCATATCGGCGGTGAAGGCGAGTGTGCCAAGCGTGATGCCACTCAGCAGTGAGGCGACCCGCAGCGACCATGCCAATGAATGCAGTAAGCGGGCAGTAGAGTGGGAAGTAGAACAGGCCGAGGATCGCGAAGCCGAAGAATGTGGACCAGAGTGTGGACTCACGCTGGGTGAGGCAGATGGCGTAGATGAAGTATGCGGCCACGGCGCCGATGCCGAGTTCGAACCAGAGTTGGATGTAGTCATTGTGGACGTATCCTGCTTGGAATAGGCCGGTGGCCTTGAGGTAGTATTCGTTGGGGTTGTAGTAGAGGTAGGTGGCGAAGGAGCCGATGCCATGGCCCCAGAGGTTGAGTTCACGCCCGGCTACGCCCCAAAGCATCAAGCGTTGGATATCGGAGGGGGATGGGGAGATGGTCAGGGCAGCGAAGCCAACGAGGCAGATTGCTAGGACCCACAGCGGACGCAGGAAGTTGGTGAGGAAGACCGCACCAAGGATGACGAATGCGCCACGGGATTGCGAAAGCAGAAGGGCTGGCAACAAGCCGGGCACCCACTTGAATTGGTGATGGGTGAGCAAGGCTACGATTAGGAGCGCGGACGTGGCACCAAGGACGGTGGAGTTGTAGAACAAGCCGGAAGGAATGGAGGAACTGGACATGACTGGAGTGAAGCCGAGGGCCTGTGCGATGGCAATCGCGGAGGACACTGTTACCCCAGCAGCTAGTCCTGCTAGCAGCGGACGAAAGTCGTGGATGGTAGTGCCAAGCCACAAGGCGAGGGCGCAGATCGAAAAGATCCACAAGCCATAGGCGCTGTCGTAGACATTGGGCGTCCACAACAACGAAATGGCGGACCAAAGCAATAGGCTAAGGCCCGCCCAAGTCACTGGGCCAATGGAGCCACGGCGCCAAAGACCCAGTGGGAGGATGCAGGAGAGGACGGCCCATTGCACAGGAATCGATGCGCCGACATAGCCGGGCACGAAGCAGATTGCAACAATGAGGCCGAGGTAGAACATCACGATGCCGCGGTGCAGAAGTAGTTGACCAAATTGCCAGAGGTGGAGTTCTGGGTCATGGCGATACGCGTGGTGGTCACGGTGTAGGCGATGTTCGTAGTGGTGAACGCGTTCTGTGGCGAGATGACACAGTTGGGCGTGGAGACATAAGCACGGCCGAAGAGAACGGTGGCCGTAGTGGCTGACGCGCCCATGGTGATGGTGCCAGCGACATCCGTGCCCGAGAGGGTGGGTGTGCCCGTGCCAGTGACCGATGGGGCTGCACCGGCCACGCCTGTGTTGAGGATGTGGCCGGGGAAGTAGACGTTGTTGGTGGTGTCAACACCGAAGGCGCCAGAGGCGTCCTGCGAGAGTTGGATCGCTTTGTTAATCGTTTGGGTGATGCCGATCCCGGCCGATAAGGCAAGGATTAGCAGTGAGGGGAGGACAAGATGACGAAAGCGTTTCATGGAAGTGGTTCCTTATTTGAGAAGGGCATAGTATGTATGTGTAGACAGATCCAATCCTGATATTTGACGAATCTGTCCACTCACAGCGACGAATGGAAAGAAGATACCACCATTCGCAAGTGATCCATCGTAGCTATCGATAACAGTTACGATTTCATCACCTGCTTGTGTGCCCGGGACATTGATTTCTCCACCACCGTTCACTCCAGTAAAAGATATTACTCTTCCTGACATATCAGTGTATCCTATACCATGTGGTGTTACCGCGATTGAACTGAACCAAGGCGCAGACACCTGCTCCAAGATCAGCGATCGATACTGAGGTGTTGAGAGTTTGGCCAATGCTAGTAGTCATTGCGATCGCGGTAGTAGCAAAGGCAGACCCGGTCACATTGCAGAAGCCGGTGATAGCTCCATCCGGTACTGGGTTAGGAGGCAAGGTGAAGGTAGTGGCGGCAAGTGGTTGGGTAGTAATTAGAGCATTGCCACCATAGCGAAGCTGAGCGAGAGAGCTAGTACCAAAGGTAAGTGCGCCGGTAAGCGCACCAACAACTATTTGGCGACTGTTGCGTAGCACGTCCGAGCAGAGAAACTGCGATGGCCCGCCGGGGCCCTGCCCAGCGTTCCAGCATTCGTTGCCCGAGAGGTCTTGCCAAATGACGGATTGCGCTACAAGTGGGGCAGCGAGCCCCACCAGTAGTGCTCCGCCGAGGAGCCATTTGCGCATGCGGATGCTCCTTAGTTGGCGACCGTGATGCCAGCCGGGTAGCCGGAGTAGAGTCCGGTGATACCAACGACTTGGTCATCGCGATCAAGGACGATCTGGGCTTCGAGGGCACCGGCGGTGTGGGTACCGACGGTGATGTAGCGCAGTCGCAGGAAGCGAGGCATCGCTTGGCCTGGCGCCGGGCGGGGGACGGTAATGTTGGCGAGTTGCATCCCTGCGAGTAGAACGGCTTCGAGGATTGCAGCCGAGAGCCACATCACGGTATAGGAACCCGGTGCGCCCGAGCCGTTGTCTGGGGCGCCGGAGAGTTCGAGTTGGAGTGAGGTGCCCGACGCGAACGCCACGGTGACGATCGCGGAGAGTTCGAGCGAGGGGTTGTCCCCTGTGCCGATATCGCGGGCGCCGCCACCATTCGCTGAGGACGGCACACCGGAGGTGACACCGAGATCGATGATGTTGGTTGCGACTTGAGTGCCCGTGGTGGGAGAGTCCTGTTCGCCAGCGGCGCCACCAAGACCACCCGAGAAGGTGAGGAGTTTGTCAAGAATCATGGCTGTGGTCCTTAGGTTACTTGGGCTTCGTTGTTGAGGATCGCATCGCAAGTGCGCACCGGGATATCACGGAAGGTCGTGATGACCTTGCCGTTGAACTCCTGCAAGCGGAGCAAGACGTTGGTCTTGTTCATCGCTTGGAGGTCAAGGTACGTGCGGATGATGCGGTTGCAGTAGATATAGACCTGACCCATATTGGCGCGGACTTCGGGAGTGTCCGAGGTCTGGATCGCGGTGGCGCCAGAGGGGGCAGTGGGCAGGCGATAGAGTCCGCGGACGATCAGGTTGATCAGGTTCGCGGCCGAGACGCCCGTGAGTTGGGTCACATCGATGTTGGCGATGCGGGCGGCATAGCGCCAGTCGCGGAGGGTGAGGCCGATCTCCCACTTGAAGTGATCGCGATAGGCTTGGTAGGTGTTGCCCGACGCGTCCTGCACGGGCCACTCGCCCATGTCGCGATGCTGGAGGCCGGTCATCTTGCCCTTTGGGAAGATGCCGTGGAGGGTGTCTGAGCCCCAAGTGGTGATCCACATGGAGGTGTTGGTTGAGGCGGTGCCACCGGCGTCGAGGACGTTCGCAGCGGTTTGGGAGTTCGCAGCGGTGACGGTGGAGTAGCGAGGGGCGAGGCCGGTGAAGCGTTCCGGGTTGAGATGCTGGTTGCCGTAGATGAGGGTTGCGGCGACCTGCTGGGACATGCCTTGGAGGAAGGCACGGACTTCGCTGAGGCGGAACGATGCAGTGTTGCCGTTGAGGTCAGCGATGTCCTTGTCAATCACGGCGTAGGTTTCGAGATTCCCGCACGTGTCCGTGATCTGCGCCGTGGTGGACTTCGCATTGGGCACACCGGCGTTCAGGAGGCGCCAAGTGGCCTGAGGGAGGCCCGTACGGACGGTGGTCTTGTGTCCGGTTGGAAGGTTGCCTTCCATGACGATGATGTCGTCAAGGATCTCATTCGTTTGGGAAAGCAGTTCGATGATGGTGGCTACGCGAAAGCCGTCATCCATCCGCTTTGCCCAGTCCGCGTACGTGAGCGCGAGTGAGCCAATGGTGGCCATAAGGGTTAGTCTCCTCTAGGAGGTTGAACGTGGTGGGGTGGGTAGTGCATCCTTGCTGGTGATCTGGCCATTGCGTTCAACCTCTCTGAGGCTCACTAGCTTAGATTGGGGTACAAGGCCTTCGCTGGGGCTGGGCGTTCATTTGTGCCCGGCGCGCGCTGACCGTGGGGGGAAGGTTGTGTACCGGCGACGTGTTTGCCTTCGGTGATGAATTGGGAGAGCTTCCACATCGCTTTGACGAATGCAGGGTGGTCGCCAACGCCGGTGTCGTTCATAGCGGCCTTGAAGTCCGCGGTGAGCGCGGGATCATTGAGGGCGTTGAGGGCACGGCCGATATCGAGCTTGACTGCGTCGAGGCCGGTCTTGTCACCGTTGACCGCGGCAAGGAGATCTGGATCGGACTTGACCTTCGCTTGCCATTCGGTACGGGTGGCTTCGAATGCGTCTTGTGGAGCTTTGGCAGCGGTGATCATTTGTTGCGTGTGGAAGTCGACCAAGCGTTGCGCGCTGGCTTGGTCAAGGCCCATTTCTTTGAAGATCGGCGTGGCAGCTTCGATGGTCTTCGGGTCGATGGTGTATCCATCAGGCGCAGTGAAGGCTGCATAGGTGTCGGGGGCCTTGCCGGGTTCGGGCTTTGCCTCAGGCTTTGCTTCCGGCTTCGACGTAGATGTCTCGACCGGGGTGCCATCCGGCTTCAGTTCCGGCTTCGCCTCGCTCGGCGTCGGGGTCGCCGGTTTGATCTGGCTCGGCTCCAAGATCTCCCCCGTCAGCGATCGGGCTGCTTGATCGTTCGGAAGCGGGGCCTGTGGAGGCGGGGTCAATAGAGGGGCTTCGGTCGTCACTGTGGTGTCGCTCATTTTGCTCTCTCATTGCGTTGATGAATTGGTCGGGGCAGTAGGCCATGATGTCGGCCAAGAGGGATAGGCCTACGGATCGTCGGCCCTCTTGGAATGAGCTGGCGTAGGGATCGGCTGTGTGGGTGGTGTGGAAGATGTTGCATTCGGAGAGTCGGTCCCAGAGCCAAGAGCGACCGGCGCGGGAGACCATGATTTGGGTGATGATCTCACGACGCTCACGATCGCGCAGGGCTGCAACCTTCTCCTGCTTGCGTATGGACTTGCGATCGCTGGCGTTCGCGGGCTCGGACATCAATGCACCGTGTAGATGGGGATGTCGTCGGCGTCCTGTGAGACGTAGTTGGAGCCGACCTTGAGGACGCACGTGGAGGCAAGAGCGGGATCGAGCGTTGGACGCGCGTAGCGGTCGAACATAATCGTGACTTCGTAGATATTGCCGAAGCAATCGCCGGCGATGTGTCGGGCTTCACCGAATTGCTGCACGGGCTTGTTGGTCATGGCGATACGCCTCCAGCGAGTTGCGATGCGACGTTGCCTCCACCGAGTTCGATATTGCCAAGATTCTTCCCGGCTTCGCTTAGGGCCTTGAGTTGCTCGGCCTGTGCGGCGGCCTGTTGTTGCTGCTGGCGATCGGCACGAATTTGAGCCACTGCCTCGGGACTCCTGATGATCTTGGGATCATTGTTGAGAAGCTCGGAGTACTTGTCAAGCGCGTAGT
>ERZ1292644.1224-Hain-H14-01um-R2-1224-length-13754-cov-3_pt1 | contig 13754 bp, 32 predicted proteins | sample MGYA00564402_ERZ1292644 | MGnify/ENA primary metagenome ERZ1292644 (study PRJEB36523, sample SAMEA6512644) | groundwater metagenome | collected 2019-01-09 | study: AquaDiva: Metagenomics assemblies of 32 groundwater samples
CGGGAGAGCCCAAGGTAGAGGCAGAAGCCGCCCCCGAGCCAGAACCTGTAGCCGCCTAATCCCCCAATCATCGCCCGGTCGGTTCGGAAGGCTGACCGGGCAGGAAGGTTTTTAACGATGGACGAAGTTGAGATCGTGAAGATACACAAAAATGACGCCTATTGGAGAGCTCCTTGTAAAGAACAGAGATATCTTTCTCTCAACTCCAGCTGTCATGAATGCTTATAGGGGCTATGCCATGGCGCAGGCTAAAAAATTAAGCAATCGTCAGGCAGAAGGCAAAGAAGGCTACGACAGTTCCCATAAAAACAGATTTGCTAAAAACACTAGACATACCTTCAGATTGTTGCTACAATGTAGACAGATACTAGAAACTGGTACTCTTACAGTGAGAGTCACACCAGAACAACGTGAATGGCTGTTCAAGATGGGAGAACAAACACCAGAAACTGTTGTTGATACATTTATAGAAGAAGACAAGAAAATGGACGATATCATTTCTGTACTTCCAAATGAACCAGACTGGAAAAAGATCAATGAATTATTATTTGAAATAAGGAAAGATAACTTGTGATGAAACTTTTACCAGAAGAAGAAAAAATGATCAGCGAGTCAGAGAGATGCGAGGCATGTAATCACTTAGATGTTCTGCATGTAGATCACTGTTGCTCTTTCTGCACAGTTGGAGATTGCCCTTGTGAATGGGGAGAGATGAGAGAATAATGGAAAAAGCACTAGCTATACAGAAAGAAGTGATTAAGATCCTCGGCACAGAGGAAGTATATCTTGTTGGTGGCTCGGTTCGTGATATTGTAATGGGTAATATTCCAAAAGATTATGACTTTACGACCCCTATGCTTCCTGATGATATTGAAGCAGCTGTAGAGAAGGCTGGACGTCATTCTTATGGTATTGGTAAGAAATTTGGCACTATTGGGTTTAAAATAAAAGTTCCTGTTCTTGAACACGATCTATCTACTGGTAAAGCGGAATATAAAACAGAACCTTTCTTTAATGGCTATGAATACGTCGAAGTTACAACTTTCCGTTCAGAAGTTTACACAAGCAAGTCTCGTAAGCCAGAGGTAGAGTTCGTTACGAGTCTTGACGAAGATCTTGCTCGTCGCGATTTTACCCAAAACGCAATGATACTTCGTCCTGATGGAACAATCTACGATCCATTCGGAGGAAAATTAGACATTCATGCCAAGAAGATTGTAACTGTTGGTCTTCCAAAAGACCGTATTCAAGAAGACCCGCTTCGTATGCTTCGTGCTGCTCGTTTTGCATCCCGTTATGGCTTTGAAATTGACCCTAACTTTATTGGCAAAGCAAGACAGCTTGCAGATCGTATTTATGACGTATCTGTAGAGCGATGGGTCCAGGAGTTAGATAAATTGCTCACTAGTGACAATCCAATGATTGGTGAGCGTGTTCTTTTTGAAATGGGGTTAATGTATCGTATATTCCCTGAGTTTCTTAATGAATATGCATTACCGCCTAAAGAATCACTTGGACAAGATGTTGATAGCGCATGGCAGCAATTCTTGTCGAGAATAGACAACAACAAAAAAGTTGCTCGTTATATCAACGCTGGTATCTGTGCAAGATTGAAATTTAGTAATACACGTACGACAATCGTTCTTGACAGTAACAATAATAAACAGGTACAATAGATATATGGTATCAACAGAAAAACAAAAAGTAGAACTAACAGCAGAGGAAGCGGCATACTTTGCTGAACATGCTGGAACAACTCGTTTCGATAATGACGGTAATGCCGTGATTGAAAATCGCGCAGCTCGTCGCAAACGCCCAGTAACAGACCCCAAATATACAAAAGCAACTCACTCGTTGAAACTTGCACGAGCATCATCAAAAAAAGAATACAGGAAGACACATTAATGGCACAACCAAAAACCCCAACTGAAAGTGTATTAGAATTAGAGAAATTAGTTCGTAAAGTTATTCGTCTTGCATTCAAAGATAATACACTCGATTATACAATCAATATCAGTGCTACATCTCTAGAGCCAGAAAAAGTTAAATATGGCTTTATGATTAATGGTCTCAAGAAAGAAATTCAGCCCATCGCGATGTCTTACTACACTTATGCAGAGTGTAAAGCTGTTCTAGAAGGACTTCTAAAAGAAGTGAATCCTATCGAAGTAGAAAAGATGTTCCACCAAGGACGCATCAATGTTTATAACAATGCTATTTCAAGCCACAAAGAACGTCTAGAGGAAATCGAGAAAAACGGTGTTGAAGAAGACGATGGAATTGTCATGGAAGAAGTGTAATGAAGAATGACAAAGACCCCGAACAATTTTCAACTTCTACAAAAATAATTGGAACAGCAGTCGCAGTCGGAATTGCCCTTGTCTTCCTAGCGGTAGTTATTAGGGCAATTAGATGGATTCTTGGTTTTTAGTATTCCTAGGAATTGCCACTTGGCGACTTACAAGAATGCTCTGGACTGAGCGTGGCCCATTAGATATATTTGTAAGATTTAGAGCAAACCTTGCCAAAGGACAGAAGCATATGGGTGGTCTATACGATCTCATCAGCTGTTTTTATTGCACATCTGTGTGGGTCGCGATGTTTCTATCTTTATTCATAGCAAAGAATATACTCACATTCTTTATCTGCACACTTACACTTAGTGGTATCGCAGTGATGATACAAGATTTGCTTAATAAAGGTAAATAGTCTATAATGATAATTAAATTACTAACAAAAATAAACAATTCCCTCGTTGGTACCAAATATGGTAGACGAATGGCTGTAAAAAGGATTAATCTCAAATGAAAGTAAACAACCCCAACAATTTACCAACTGCGCCTATCTCAGAATTTGAGCCAAGCCAAGGTGAACTTAAATACCTCTCTAAAGATAACTACACAAAGCTAAAAAAGGCTATCGAGAAACGAGGATTCGATATCCCTGTATACACGTGGATTGATGAAACAGACCAGAAATGGCTCCTAGATGGTCACCAACGTCAGCACGTGCTTACACATGAAGGCTGGAACGAACCGATCCCTTATCTAGTCATCTCAGCCCCTGATATGAATTCAGCTATGGCGCGTCTGCTTGAGATTACTTCACAGTACGGAACCATAACGCAAGAAGGTATTGATAACTTCATTGCCACTTATGAGCTACCAGAAGTAGAAGTATTTGAGCTTACTAACTTCGATGGTATTCGCTTCTATGAATTAGGCAAGGAAATAGAAACTGATACAGCAGAGTCCCAACTTTCTCCACAAGAGCGCATGGAAGATACGGAATTGCGCGACAGTATGTCAATCTCCCTCACGTTTGACAAGGCTTCGTTTGTAGAGTTTATGACGTACGCTAACTACTTCCGTGAACTTTATGGTGTAGACACCGTCACAGATGCTATCGTCACAGCTGTGAAAGAGAAATATGAAGACGCTATACGTTAATCTTGAACAAACACCTAAAAATACTAAAGAACTTTTAAGCCAAAAAGCTTATGAGAATGATGATCCTATCATCTCAGAAGACACAATTATTGTAGATGAGGTTTCTGGTGAGACATTGCTCATCTACAAAGACACAGAAACTAGCATAGATACCGCTGGAATGATAGAGGCTCTCAGTAAAGTGAAATTCTCTATTAATAAGCGTACAAGCGGGCTCATTACACAGAGCGAAATTATCGGATACAGACCGAGAATGCTTGGTCTTGCTGGTAAGAAGACATGTTCTAAGACCGCATTTGGAAATAAATATAAAGGTATCGAAGACGAACTGTTTGGCATTGCTCATCTTGCAGAACAGTTATACAGCGAATTCGCTCCCTCACGCTATCAGAATCACTCTGATTTAGCAACTAATGTTCGTGGTGAATATCTCATGCCTGAAACTCACTTTACAAGTGGCATTATAAATAAGAATAATCCTCTCAAATACCACCTAGATACAGGTAACTTTAAAGATGTGTTCTCTATTATGCTTGGACTTAAAAAGGATGTCAAAGGTGGTTATCTACATATTCCAGAATTAAAGGTTAATTTGAAAATCAGCAATGGTTCGCTCTCTATGTTTGATGGGCAGCGCTTCGTCCACGGGGTAACTCCTATGGTTGGAACCACAGAACAATCGTATCGTTTTACAATTGTGTTCTATTCCCTCGTCCAGATGTGGAATTGCCTTGAGACTTCTTTGGAAGTGGCAAATGCCAAAAAGGCAGAAGATCGTAAACTAGAAAAATTACTTCGTATGATACAGGAAGAAAAAGATGAAAATCGCAATATGTAGTTATCGACGCAGCCATTCAATCTTTGAAAACACGATTGCTTCTTTGATTCGTTCTGGTGCTAATTTAGCAGATGTTACTGTATTTATTTCTGACCCATCAGAACATCAAGCATATGTGGACGGAGTAGCTAATATGGTTAAAATCGTTGATTCAATCCCAACATTAAGCGGAAACAGAACTTTTGCAATGAAGTACTTTCCTAAAGGCGAAGAGATTGTTTTTGTTGACGACGACATAAAAGCATTTGAAACACTTTCTAAGGATGGTAAGAAACTTGTTGAGGCACACTTCCCTTCGTTCACTAAGAAGGGCTTTGAATGGCTTAAAAAGGAGAGCAAGAGCATATGGGGAATATATGCAGCTCGTAATGCTTTCTTCATGAAAGACCGTGTGACAGAAGGATTGTTTCTTCCAGTTGGTTCTTGTTACGGAATTATAAATACAGGTGAAGATAACTTATTCATAACTGATGATGAAAAAGAGGATTATCGTCGCGGGTTTCAGACCTTCAAAAAAGAAGGTGGATTGATCCGTCTTGAGAATATCACTGTTAATACAGCTTATTACAAAGAAGTTGGTGGTATGCAGGAGCGTCGGACAGGTAAAACTATCGAAAGAGCTGCAAAGCTACTCGCAGAAGAATACCCAGACTATTGCAAGGTTTACAAGAGTGAAGCTAAAGGGACTTGGGAATTAAGGTTGGCAAATCATACTTTTAAGACACGAGTATTAGAAAGTCCCGTCGTATGGTAGGCACGACACGCAATACCGCTCGCAAGCTCGTTAAGGATTCGAGTGGTAGGATATTGAACGCTTTTGTAGTAGTTACAGTGGCTACAGCAGACTCGGAGATTCTTATAAGCGGACGTACCATAAAAGCGCCCAAGGGGAATAAAGTGATCGGTATGCCACGCACCATCTATTTTATGCCGACAATAAAAACATAGTCCGCTTTGTTTTCTGTACTGGTAAGCTCGCCAACGCTTAAATGCAGCAGTGAGCTTTTTTCTTTCAAAGGCATCACGTTTACGTTTAAGAGTAGAAGGAGATACTATTTGCAAGTTCTTCTTCGTGTCTTTAACCCAAATATTATCAGACTTATACCACATACTATCCTAATTTTACAACAATCTTCCTGAAAAGGCTTGTGTTTTTGTTTAGATGAGAGCATAATAGGTTTTAGCAAGTAAGAAAGGCTAACATGAAATACGAATTACACGACAAATGGAATGATTATACCTTCGGCGGCAGTGCCTTAGTTGGCTCTGTTATCATCACAAGGGAAGAACTTGTTAAGAAGTTCGGCGAGCCTACACAAGTCGGTGGAGAACGTATTACAGAACGTTGGCTTTTTACTTTTGAAGATGGGACAGTTGGAACAATCTTCAACGATAAGAAAATAAAGAACCAAAAAGAAAACGAATGGTTTGTTGGTGGTTTTGGTCAATATGACAAGAAAACCAAGGAAAACATTTCACTTCGTGCTATAAAGGGTTTGCTATGAACAACAAAGTTTTGATTGCAGAGATAGTAGACTTCTATTGGGAGCTTGACGACACGATTGAGTCTATGGCTGGCAACTTAGAAGAGACAGTTCCTTTAAGAGACTTACAAATAAAACTAGATAAGATTCTCACCAACTCTAGTAAACGGTGGGCAAGAGGCAAGAAAGCTTCTAAAACTGTACAACGAAAAGAATCTAGTCTATACTAATAGTATGGAAAAGGATTTTGATAAGTTTAGGCAAAAAACTGAGAAAGCATATGCTAAGACATGGGGAAAGCGTTGCGAAATTAAGGACTTAGAAGATTTTCCAGAACTTAAAAATGATCCAGTAAATTCGCGCTGTCCTTGTTGCTATGCTTATGAATTACTTGATAAAAATATAGATAACTTATATGCCGATATCCAAAAATGGTTTGGCGAGGAGCGTAATGGAAAATAAACAAGAAGACCAACCAGCTGTAGAAGCTGTACCGATTTATGTTGAGCCGCAAGCCGTGTAAGTATTGCGGCTCTATTTGGCACTCTAAGAACAAATGCACAACTCGTGTGTCAGAGCCTCTCCCTGAAGGTTTTATACAGAAACGTACAATTTACCCAACTTTCGCCCAATAAGCCCTTAAAACGGCTTAGAACGCGTCGTAGAGCCACTCCTGAACGCAGTCCGTTAATACGTGAGGCAGATAAATACCATTCTGCTTATATTAGGCAAAAAGGTAGCGATGGAGTATGGCAATGGTGCTATACTTGTGGCGCTAGAATACCACTTAGTGAAATACAAAATGGCCATTTCATGTCTCGTAGATTCATTCGTACAAGATGGAATAACATAAATTGCCACCCATGTTGTCACGAGTGCAATGTGACTAAGGGTGGTAACCTAAAAGTTTATGAAGCCAAGCCGCGTACCGAGTATGGCGACAAAGCGATAGATGATCTTAAGATGTTAGCTCGTGCTGGAGACAAATTCACCAACGAAGACATACAAAAAGTCATAGATTTGTATAAAGGGCTTGTGTTTTAGGTAAAAATAGAGCATAATGAATAATGTTAGTTAAGAAGCCCGTATAGGTACGTCGGCGCAAGTTGAATGGAAATTACGTACTGTTTAACATTTCATATAGTCTGGCTACACAACGCCAGCGTGCTCCTGTTCGGAGTATGGGGTCATACTATTGTGTATGTTAAACTAGCGTTCATACTTAACTAATAGCCTTTCTTAGGAGACACCTATTAATATGGTGTCTCTTTGCTTGTAATTATGTTTTATGCGTGCTATAATGAAATTAATAGCCGTACATTGTCCTGACAGATAAGACGGTTGAGGAAAGGTCGGAGCCAGAACTCGTAAAAGCCTAATCAAGCATCTCCGCATCGCCCTTGTGTGTCAGCTAATAGGATAACGATGATATAAACTCACTCGCCCTTTATGAGAATAGGGGGCTTTTGTTTTTCACAAAAAAAGAGCATAATAAAGTCCATGGAAACACAAATAGCATACGAACAGTACTTAATCAATGCCCAAAATGAGAATAATTTCATGCTCACAATATTATGGTTATTGTTTATATCGTTTGTCATAGCTCCAATCGTGCTAGCTCTTATAGGCGTGCCAGTTATGTTTTTAAGGCAACCTAGATGTCCTGATTGTGGTTCGCGCAGATTAAAGACAGTTATGAAGAAAATTCCGTTCCATAACACTACAACTCTTGAAAGTTTCACTGTTTGTGCTAGTTGTGAGCATGAATCTCAAGAGTAACCTTGTGTTTTTACTAAATTTAGCGCATAATTGCACTTTGTAAAAATAAGGAGAGATATGATTCGTCGAACTAATGCACAAATCAAAGAAAGCCTAATAGCAGAGTACGGAGCTATGCACCAAGCAGGTTGCAACTCACTCATAATTGCAAGAGCGATCAGTGGAAAATATAATCCTCGTCTTATAATTGAAGCTATACAGGAGTACAACGATAATCTACACAACAAATAACAATAATCTTTCCCAAAAGGCTTGTGTTTTTGGACAAATGAGAGCATAATTCTAAATATAAGGCAATTAAGAAAGGCTTATAAAAATGATTACACACATCAAAGTAGAATACCCACTCATAGAAGACATTATTGTCAAAACCGAAAAACAAGCTAGGTCAATGGGTTACAAAAATGCCATTGTTCGTCATCTACCCGTAAATCGTGCGCAAGTTATACAAGTCAAGCAGGTAAAAAGGCTTGTTCAAGAAGAATTTATGAACTCAGCTGATTACGAAGCAGAGCTAGAAACTAGCTGCTTGGCAAAAACTGGCATGACTCGAGCTGCTTACCAAGCTAAGAACAAAAGAGCTTGGAATGAATAGTCTTACAGTAATAGACTTGAACAACGTTACTCGTCTAGAAGTCATTGATGGTTCAGTATGCCAAGGTTGTGAGGGTGCTGGTCGGATTCATGTAGCAGGACAGGATGCAAGTTTTGATTGTCCTGCTTGTCACGGCTCTGGTTATCGTGGTCGGCAAGTAGTATTCCATAATGAAAATAAAGAGTTGGAGCTATCATTACAAGACGATGGTCGCACACTTAAGATATTTATTAAGGATAGAAAATAATGATCAATGGCTTTCCTGTTATGTGGTTTGGTGTTGGTTTTATTATCGTAGCTATCATTTTCACTTTGTTAGTTGATAAGCATGAGAAAGCTTATGATCGTAAACCAAAAAAGAGGACAAAGAAATGAGTACAGAGAAACTAGTGAGTGATGCAATAGATTGCGGAACAAGCATCGGTCAAAGTTCCCTTGCTGAGTTTATTTTAAGACAATATGATGGTGAAATATCTCCGAGGATGAGATTATTTCTAGAGAAAATTAATCAATCTTCATACGAAAATATTGGAAAGCAGCTGCATAAACCTTCGGAAGATGTTGCTCTTGAAGTAGACAAAGCTATCTCTCTAGGGATGAAATAAAGCGCTTGTGTTTTTGTTCTAAAAGATATATAATTGGGTTATAAAACAAAGTAAGTGAGGGTGTTATGGAACAAAAGGATATCAAGAAAACAGTCAGTAAGGCGATTAACGCAGTGACTAAAGATCTACCAGAAGCAGTAAAAGAGAACAAAGGTGCTGTAGTCGGCGCGGTTGTTGGTTACTTCTTAGCTGAGACTCTTAGCAAGAATGAAGGTCTTATCACTGCTGTACTTGGTGGGCTTGTTGGACACGCAGTTGACGAGAAGAACAAAAAGGATGTATTCTAATGTCAGCTACTAAAAATGCTCAAAAAGCTGTACTAGATGCTAAGATTCCAGCAAGTGTGAAAGCTGGTGTAGAAGCAATCGCAAAGGGAATGGGTGTTGCAGCGATTGAATTATGGTCAATCTTTGTTCGTCAATATGTCGCTAAGGGTGTGACGCAGTTGTTCCTTGGTTTAGTTTTTGTTATCGGTGGTCTAGTCCTTCTTCCCCTTGTAGGGTATTGGAGTCTTGTATCATTTGTCGCAAGTTTGCCTTTCTTCTACGGTGCTATTCTCTTACTTGTTAACCCTAAGTACTACGCAGTTACAGATATCACAGATAAAATAAACGAGCTAAAATAATATGATTTTTGTTTTAGAATTACTCCTTAAGAAGAGACAGAAAAAGGTTAGAGATTGGGAGAAAACTGGTAAAGAATGGGTAAAGAATCATAATGGATCAGCTTCCTATGCTATATACAGTTTCAATGATTATGAACAAAGATTCCCAAAACCACTTGATATCAAGAAAACGATTGCTATTGTACTTCCTATGCTTGTTGCTGCTGCAATTTTGGTATCTTTTATAGCATATATTGTTACTCGACCGCCTAAACCAGTTGATCCTAACAACCCTCATGATTGCTCTGTAGCAGTGAAGAAGGGCGATAAAGTTGCTGTCTCTGGTGGAGATTTTGACGGTAGTGAAGGGACCGTGGTTGAGCAAAGAGACGATTGTGACACGAATATAAGGCTAACAAAATCTACATATTCTTTTGATATATGCAGGAAGTCACATAGTGAAGGCGTATGCGCAAATACGAAAGAAAACGGAACAATCTTAAAAGTAGGACAGAGCGATCAATTAATTAAGTTATAGGGGGAAAGAACCATGACAAGAAAAGATTACGTACAGATAGCAAGTTCACTGGCAAAATGTGCTGGTGGGCTCGGACAAGACACTTTACTGTATGTTGCTGATATGATTGCAACTGATCTTAAGAAAGAAAATCTAGCATTTAAATATGAATTGTTTCTAAAGACTTCTGGGGTTACAGAAGAGACCATTGACAAGATAGAGCAAGAAAATGCGTAAAATTCTGTTCTTAGATATAGATGGTGTTGTGAACAGCCAACATTTTGCCGTTGTCACAAAAGCACGTGGTGTTTTAGGGATTGATCCGTACCCAGCCTTCTTAGTCGGTAAAATACAGCTCGATACAGAATGTGAAGTTGTTCTTAGCTCAACTTGGCGTCTATGGGAAGACGCTAGGGAGCAAGTAAGGAAGCAAATTGTTGATTTCATTGATGTAACGCCAGAGTTATACCATAAACCACGCGGAGAAGAAATACAAAAATGGCTTAAGGACAACAACTGCGAAGATGCTCGATATGCAATCCTTGACGATGATCCAGATATGCTCGAATCACAACTTCCTAATTTCTTCCAGACGACTACCGAGTTTGGTCTTACACAGAAAATAGCTAAAGCAGTAACGGAGCATTTAAATAAGGAGAGTAAATAATATGAGCGATTACTTAGAATTCAGTAATGATGGTGAAGTTCCTATCAATGCTTTTAAATTGCTTGGAGCTAGTTCCAAACGAAACGATTCAACAAAGATTGGTTACTTTGGAACAGGTCTTAAATATGCGCTTGCAGTTCTTCTTCGTGAAAATATTAACTTCTCTATCTATTCTGGCAATCAGGAAGTAAAGATCGGTACTCGTAAGACTAAATTCCTAGACCAAGTTGTAACAGTTATTACTGTGAACGGTGAAAAGACTAGCATTACTATTGAAGCTGGGATCAACTGGGAAACTTGGTTCGCTATTCGTGAGATTTATAGTAATAATATCGACGAGAATGGCACAATGAAACTAGTCACTTCTGTTTCATCGGAAGCAGGGACGACTAAGATTTATGTTGAGCGTGATGGCAAACTCCAAGACTTAGTTGATAACTGGTCTGATTACTTTAGCAACACTCGAACCGTTCTTTCTACCACATCTGATGGCAGCACTCTCTTGCAGAAGAATAACAAAGAGAATCTGACAGTCTTTAGGCGAGGAATCAGAGCCTATACAAATAGGAAAGAATCTGTCTTTGACTACGATACTAATAACCTAAAAATAAATGAGAGTCGCGTCGCCGAGCATGATTATGAAGCTAGACAACGATGTGCGGAGATTTTGGCTTCATCTGATAATCTAGAAGCCATTAACCGATTTATCCAAGCAAGTAATGATGTAACGGAGAAGGATGATAGTTTTTGGTACTATTTATTTGATGATTCTGTTGGAGAATTTTCTGAGACATGGTATGAAGCACTTAAAGATAGTCGCATAGTTCCAGAGGAATATGGTGGCTTTTATGGAATCACAAGCAATAGTGTTGTTTTGCCAGAGCGTCTTTGTAAGCATCTTTATAATAGATTTAAAGACCGTCTAAATATTGCAGGTTCAAGTAAAGAAGCATATATGATTATAGAAAAGTCAATAGACTTTATGCAGCCTGCGATTGACAGATTGGCTGCTGTTGGTTTTACTCATCCTTTTGAAGACATAAAGATGGCTAAATTCAAAGATGGCGATGTTCATGGTATGGCGGATAGGGAGAATGGTCTTATACTTTTGAGCGAAAAGCTTAAAGAGATGACTAACGATGAAAGAACAGCAATCTTATTTGAAGAGATTGCTCATACTGTCTCTGGGTACTCTGATAACACAAGAGCATTCCAGGACTATATCATTAATCTTGCAGTAGCCATGATACCTGTCCCGGAGCATTTAAATGGGTGAACTTGTATCACTTAAGCCGCGACCAAGACTATTAACACTCGATGGTTTGTTGACACATGGTTATATTGCTGACAGAGAAACACTTGATTATATAAAAGAGATGATAAAAGAAGTAGAGGAAAAAGAAAATGAATGAACTAAAATGGAGAGATGCACAAGAAAACTGGACAGAACTATATTATGCCGTAGATCCAGGTGCCTATTATGATTTTAACGATATTGTATTGTTCAAAAAGGGCACTAAATATGCACTATTCTTTGATAGTGGTTGTAGTTGTTATTCACCATTTGAAGACAATCCTGGAGGAGATGTCTATACAAAACCTCAGCTCAAGAAATTAGTCGCAAACTGGAAAGATGGTCGCACTGAAAAGGTCATGAAAGAATGGATCTTAGAAAACATCAAGTAATGTGCTGGCATAACTACGAATATATTGGTTGGGTTACTGCATATTATTGGTATGGTGGTGTGAGTGGCGGAATCCCAATAGAAACACGAGTACAAGCTAAACAATGCACTAAGTGCGGGAAAAGGAAAGAAGTATGAACGCTTATCAAAGAATGCTTTTTGTAATTGAGCATATGAACTCGCCATTTAAAAAGGAAATACAACGAGACTTTGAATCTGCTTTGAATGAAGCAAGGGCAGAAGAGCTAGAAGACATTACTATAATGAACGGTGAACTTTTTCACTACAATGAGGATGGTAGCACGGTATCTACCAAGGAGCAAAGAATAAAGAGATTGCGAGAGAAATAATATGACAGAACCCAAACGATACAGAGCATTGGACGTAGATCCTACTCCTGATATTTTCACAGGCAAGCGTCGAGTTAGAGAAGGCTATTATTATAAGCATGAAGGCCCATTGTATGCTTTTCATGAAGGACAGCCGAATGCAGACAGACACTATCTAATAGATACAGGGTTTGCCGATTGGAACATGCCGCGCCAGATGGAGACCCACGAGATAGATATAAATACCCTAGAGGAAATATAATAATATAGCTCAAAACGCTTGTGTTTTTCACCAACAAAGAATATAATAAAGCTTGTAAGAACTTTGAAAATTCATACAGCCACATGGCGATACAAATGCAAGGAGTGGCTCCTAATTTCACTCGTTTACTTGAAACATAGTCGAAATACTATGTGTTTGTATCGGCAATAGTTCTGTGTAAGTGTGCAGTATCCGTGAGGACTGCTGGGTTGTTGTCCCTTTTGCGGCACTTACACAGAACGGATTAGTAGTGCTCGCATCCTGCCTGGGGACGTTGGCGATTTATGTTTTAGGTGAAAACAGCTACTAGCCCATGTGGCTGTATGAATTTTAGGAAGGCGCTAGAGATAGCGTCTATTTTGTTGCCCAAAAGGCTTGTGTTTTCTTTCAAGAAGGAGCATAATAAAGGTAGTAAATCACATAAGAAAGGCTTTACGCAATGTCAGAACACATAGTTAATACATTTACAATCACTTTAGAGCATGTTCCACAGGGAACAGTAGCTTCTACGATAGTTAAAGACAGTGCTGGTGAATATAAGCATAAAAAAATGTACCAAGGGTATGATGATGAAACTGTTCTAGAAAGATTTGCGCAAGAAGCAGATTACTTGGAGACATTTTAGTGGATAACAATATGAACCCCACTACACCAGAAGACCCCTACCATACAGACGATGAACTGCGAGATACGTGCGTGAAGCTTCAAACAGCTACAGGCATCCAAGACACTGCCTGGAAGGTGCTCTACGGAAACGACGAAGGCTTGTACGGATTTATAAAATCCCATGCCAACCAAGAAGTACGACAGGTCTTAGATCGTCTTGCTGAACTAGAAGATGGAACGGTCAAAGGATGTCGCGCAGTAAGTAATGCCATTAAAGAGGAACGAGCTCATTATGAATGATGAAACACAAGAACATCAAGCCTCGCAAGCAAGA
>ERZ1292644.1227-Hain-H14-01um-R2-1227-length-13723-cov-5_pt1 | contig 13723 bp, 8 predicted proteins | sample MGYA00564402_ERZ1292644 | MGnify/ENA primary metagenome ERZ1292644 (study PRJEB36523, sample SAMEA6512644) | groundwater metagenome | collected 2019-01-09 | study: AquaDiva: Metagenomics assemblies of 32 groundwater samples
GTTTCGCGATGGCTTGTATGGTATTTTGATATACATTATCTGATGGATTATATTATTATAACGCAAGTGCAATTGATACAACACAAGTTAATACAAATTATACAATAACAAGAAATATTACTTTGGATAGAACAAACCCATTAATTAGTTATGGTATAGGAACTGAAGACTCTGGTGTTAATGTCAGCAGAAGTAATGTTTATATTAATGTTTCTGTTACAGAAATAAATTTTGCAAATATCACTTATGTTTTAAGAAATGATACTGCAACTGTTAATACTACTGTTTATACGTCGCTAATAAGAGAAATTAACTGGACAGGATTGTCGGATGGAAATTATACTTATAATGTTTCAGTAAGAGATTCAGCTAATAATTTTAATTCAACAGCAACAAGAATTATTAACCTTGATACAACATTTCCATTAATAACTTATGGTGTTGGAACAGAATCAGATAATTCTAATATCACACGAACAAATATTTATATTAATGTTTCTATTACAGAAATTAACGAAGCTAATATTACTTTTGTTTTATTTAATTCAACATCAAGTTTTAACCAAACAGTTTTCATTACAAAACAAAGAACTATCAACTTCACTAATTTAAATGATGATGTTTATACGTTTAATGTTACAGTTAGAGATTATGCCAATAATGTCAATACAACTTTAACCAGAACTGTAAGAATTGATACAATCAATCCAAGTATTAATTTTACTTCTCCAACAGAAATTGATGGAAGTTTTATACCTACTAACGTTGTAGATATTAATATTACTGCAACCGATACGGGAGTTGGATTAGCGAATATCACAATCAGATTGTATAATAGCTCAAATTCACAAATTCAAATAAATGTTTCAATAACTTCGTCTTTTTATATAAATTATTCAAATTTAGATGATGGGTTATATTATTTCAATGCTACATCGAGAGATTATCTAAATCAACAAAATAATACATCAACAAGAAATGTAACAATAGATACTTTATTTCCAAATAACACAATTAATTCAATACAAACAACTTCTGATAGTATATTAATCACAGTTAATATTACAAGTTCAGATGTGAATTTGAATAATTGTTTTTATAGTATATTTGCAGATATAACAACTTTAGTTATTGCGAATACGACATACACTTGTAATACGATAATTTCAACTTCTGTAAATCAATTTACTTCACATACATTTTATAGTTATGTTAATGATTCTGCTGGAAATTTAAATCAAACTACAAGAAATTTCACAACAACAAGAAGTGGTAATGTTGGCGGGGGAGGTGGTGGGGCAAGTCCAGTTGTAATTACTTTATATAATTTTACTGTTATTTATGACAAAACTTGGGAATTATCTACATCAAATAATATCACAATTAAGACTTATGATATCAATAATAATTTTACAGATGTTGATAGTGTAAATATTGTGTTATTAAACGCTTTTGATAACCAGACTAATATTTCTCATAGGGAAAGTATTGTAAGAAGAATTAAAAAAGGTGAATACTATAAGGAATTTATTGTTGATTATAGCGATAAAGATAATATACAATTTAATATTACTGTTAAACAACACACAAAAAGTTTGCAAAAAATAATCGGTGTTGATCTTGTATCTCCCGCAATTCCTCCATTATTTAGTAGAGTTGAAGATATTACACAGACATTATTGTCAAGATTTCGGGATTATCTCTTGAGAAATGGTAATTTATTGAGAGTTTTGTATTTTGTTTTCTTGACTATAACAATAATTTCGATTATGATATATCTGGTTGTTAAACACAGAAACAATAAAAACAATAACAACATTTAAATATATAAAAAATTATTAATATTAATAAGATTAATAAGAAAAAGAGAAAATATATGCCTGATAAAATAAATAGAAATCACAAAGAAAGAAGATTACCTTTTTCAATATCTATTGAATATAGTTTAGGGAAGAAATTTAGAGCAATTTGTTCTGTTAGAAATCTCAAAGCTTCTGGATTAATAAGAGATTTCGTTTTGCAATGGATGAAAGAAAATGATAAAGGAGAATATTTAAAGACATGAAGTTAAATACCTTTTATTGTTTTGTATTTATATTTTGCATTTATATATCATTATCATCTGCAAAATTAGCCGTAGATTTAAGTAATTTTAATATTAATAAATCTATAAATGAGATAAGGAATATTAATATTACTATTATTAATCAGGGGGGTGTAGATTTTGTAAATATTTCCATAGAGAATAATATCTATGTTAATTTTACAAAAATTGATGAATTAAAAGTCGGGGAAAGGAAGAATATCACTTTAAACTTTTTCGGAAATGAAGACGTTATAAATAAAGAATTAAGAATAAAGGGATTTTATTTATCTTCTTTATCCGAAAGTCATGATGTATATACAATAAACGCTGATGTTGATGGTATTGAAAATTGTCATAGTTTATCTCTTATTAAAGGTGATAGTATATTATTTAAGAATAACGAGATTAATTATGATATTTCTATTATTAGATCAGGTGAAACTTCTGCTTTTGCAGTTATTTTAAAGAATTCTAATTACACCTTACCATTTCCGATTGCTGGAGAATTTACATATAGTTTTTATTTGGAAAATGCTTTTTTAATAGATACCTGTGTTTTTCCTGTAAGAGAACCGAGTGGGTTGGTAAACGATAGAAATTTAGATGCTTTGATTAATGTAACTTTAAAAATAAGTCATCCAGCAACTAATATTTCCACTCTCCTTTTTAAAACAAGTTATAACATGAGATTTTTTGAGGAAAAGACTGATGTATTAAAAATAACTAATGTTGGAAATAATATCGCTAAGAATATAAGATTAACAGGAGAATGGTTTGAATTCTCCCCAAATAATTTTGATTTAGATATTGGACAGGATATAAATGTTAATTATAAAATCAAACCATTAAACTTTATTTCAAACACCAATCAAACAAACAGAACGTATAATAAAAATGTTTTGATTGAAGGAAATAATTTTAATCCTCAAGCAATAAACTTTTCTATATTCATAGAATTTACGGAAATTGGTGATAATTTTATAAGTAATGGAACTAATCTATTGGATATTATTACACAAGGTATAGAACAGTATTGCAAAGAAAATCCCACAGTTTGCGGTGTCACACCAACAGTAGTTTATAAATTTGTTAATAATGAAACAGGAAATGTAAGTATTGAAATAGATAAAAGGAATTTTGGAGAATTTATGAAATTTTTGTTTGGGTTGGGAGATGATATTATTACAAACAATAATGTTCAAAAAGAAATTTTGGATACTGTTAATACAAGATTAGATAATATAGAACAAAATCAATCTGTTCAAGCTCAACAAATTGTTAAAAACGCTCAGGAACAAGAAACAACAAGTACGACTATAATTTTTATTATATCTGTTGTTTTAGGTGTTGTAACATTGTTTTTAGTTGGTACATTAATATATTATTACAACAAAAAAGATAAACAAGAACAATACAGAACGTGGGGGGGAATGGTCGAAAATGGCTGAAGAAACAATAATCTCCCCATCTAAAGATATTCAAGTCTTAAAAGAAGAAATCCCTAAAAAGAAATCTAAGTTTGGTACTGTTTTAAAAATTCTAAGTGGTATTATATGTTCTGCAATTTTAATTATTTTAATTATTGTAAAAACAAATATTCCTGCATTTCCTTTAGGTTGGTTTGTATTTTTAATTGCCTTAACTATATTTATTTTTGGTGTTATTTTCTTTGGATTTGATATAATTAGAAAAATAAAAGAAAAAACAAAAGAAACTGAAGAGTTAACAAAAGAAAAATTACATGCAGTTATTACCCTAGAACAAGCAAGAGAATTAGCACAAAATGCTTTAACAAATCCACATTTTGCAGATTATACGGCGGGATGTTATGGTGAAAAAACAGAAACAATTGGGGAAAATATAAAGTCTAAAGTCTATATTTATAAAACTAAAGGTTTGTATGAAAACAATGGGGAGGGAGATTTTATATACATCATAATAAACATGCACGATCCAAATTTGCATGATATATTAATTAATCCGAGTCCTGTTGAGTTGAGAGGTGCAATTAGAGGATGTTCAATAGATCCACCACAAACTCCAGATATTGAAGAAATTAGAGAAGGACCGTCATTATCAGGAATAGAAAGAACAATAAAACGTATTACTCAACAAAAAAAAGGAATTAAACCTGAAAAGAAAAGAGAGGAGTTAATATAATGGTTGCAACAGTATTAATTATCTTTAGTATATTTCTTTTTATATTAGTTGTTATTTTTGTAATTTGGTTAATTATTAAAGTTTTTAAAACTCCAATTATTTTGGAAAATGATCCAATTATTTTAAATTGGATGGCGCAGTATTCTAAAGGGAGAGCTTTAGGTGTTGAAGAAAAAACAATTATGGGGAAAGGGAATAGATTTATAAAATATTTTTCCGCTAAAGATATTAATGTAAAAGATGAAAACCCTGATATAAATACAAAAATTGTTGCCCAACACGATAGAATTATTCCATTCCCAAAAGGGACTTGGAGTAAAGATAGGGATATTATTATGATATTACCGCCAACAACTGCCGAATTTCCTAATCATTTAAAAGATCATGAATTCGGCAAGTTTTTAATGACCTATGTTGAATTAAAAAATGCAGTTGAAAGTGAAGTTAAAATATTAAGAGAAGGAACAAGAAGAAGAGATGCGATATTAAAAGAAATGGGCGATTCTGAAATCAGCGAGAAATATTTGAAAAGTGTAGAAGGATTATTCAAAGATACTATTAAATCCATGACCAAAGCTGAATTAGACAAACCAAGATATCAAGATTCACAATATACACGAACATAAAATGGCAAAAGGAATTATCTTTTTAATATTGTTTTTTTTAATTATTATAGGTGTGATATTATATTTCTATTTTTTTTATCAAGCTCCAATAGATAAGAATATTACATCAGGATCATTTTATTATAACATTTCAATCAGGAGTTATGAAAAGAATATTCAAGGCGAGAAAATTCCAATTTCAACCGAAGTTTTAATATTAATTGATAATATGATATATAAAAATATCACAACCGAAGAAGAAGGATTTGTTGTGGAAAGAATTCCAATAAATAAATCTTTCATTCTTTCAAATAGAAATTTTCCAAACCAGAATTATTATACCAATAAAGAGAGTTATAAATCTACAGAATCGGGTATCAATTTAAGGTCGGAGATAGAATTGATTAGAATTGGAAATTTAAGCATAGATTTAACAAGTGCTGAAAATGAAAATATTAAATTATTATTACAAAGTATTGGAGTTATAAAGAATATTGGATTTTGTTATCGCTGGAGTCCTGGAATATTGACAGTTAAATCAGATTTTGAGGAAATTACACCTCCAATGAGATTATTAGGAAAAGTGGATAGATGTTATGATACACAAACAAATCTTGATAATAGCCAATTTGAATTAAAATTATCTTACAGGAAGTGGACAAGCGGTAATGAGACTATTTTGTTTACTTTTTTTGATTGTGATTTTGATTATAATACTGAAACATGTTTGTTTGAAAATTCAAATCACGAAGATGTTGGGAAGGAGGATATTCAATTCGTGGTTAATTTATAAAATAATAATAATGTTTATTAATCAACAGATTTATATAAAAATATGGTGTTAAAAGATTTACAGAGTAGAGGTGTTACGGAATATCTCGCATTAAGTGTAATAATTTTTATCGGGGTTATAGCAACTTTTATTTATGGATTGGCGTTAACTGGATTTGATGACCCATTTACATTAACACAGTTTCAGGTTTATGTTGCTGTTGGATCTGGAGCTTCTATTATTATATATACATTGATAACTGTTGAATTACTTACAAAAAAAGATGATAAAAAATATGGGTCAAGTGTCTTGTTTTTTGCTCCTGGTGATATTATTAAATTACCAGGTAGATATCATAAGATTTTATCCAATCCTTTATCTATAATAATGTTAAGTTTAATCGTAATTACAATTATGGTATTGACAAGTCTAGTATTCAATGTTCAAACAGCATTTACACCCTTTCCGATTTTGAAACAACAATTTACACCAGGTGAAAATTTTGTGTTTAGTTTGATTCTTGTACCAGTTGTTGAGAATTTATCTGTTGCTACAGTTTGGGCATTTTTTGTTGTTTTCTTGAGGAGAATTGCGAGAAAAATTAAAATGTCCCCAAATATTTTTAGATTTTTAGTTATAAGTGGTTTAATTATATCTGGGCTTATTTATGGAATTTTATTGCATAGTAGCGTTTACAGAGAAAGTGAAACGGATTTGATTACAAGTGGGATATTTTGGGGATTTGGTGGATTGGTAACTGGAATAACACAAAACTTTCTACCATTTTTGTTTATACATGATGCAAATAATGCTGTTTTTGGATTGTTAGATTTCTTTTCAAGAGAAGCTGTACTTGTTTATTTAATTGTGTTTTTAGTTGTATTGATAATAACCTATGGAATATTTATATATAATCTGATATTTAAAAAGAAGAGGAGAAGATGAAGAAAAGAGATATGTATATAATTAAAAACCGAACTTTATATTTTATATTTTTTATTATATTATTTTTATTTTTTGTTAATGCTTTGCCATTAATAGATTTTATTGCTCCTACTTTATCAAGTGGAAGTTTTCGTAATCAGGCAAATGCTACAATTAATATATCAATAATTGAAAATAATTTACAAGAAGTAAAATTTAATTGGAATGGGACTAATTTTACAATTTATGATGATAGTTTAATATTAATGTTAGGATTTAATAATTATTCTGTATTAGGAGAGAATGGAACCTATGCTGTTGATGTTTCTAAATATAGTAATAATGCAACTTTGAATAATACTATTTTTAATTCAACTGGGGGAAGATATAATGGTGCATTGAATTTTAATAGGGTTAATTCTACAGTAACAATTCTTAATAATACAATGTTCGATATATCTACTGATCTGACTATTGAAGCATGGATAAAAGTTCTCAGTTCGACTCCATCTGGACAATATTCTATAGTGAGTAAAGGAGGTACTGATTTTTATGATTTGCTTTACGATTATACAGGTCCTATAGGAGTATCATTTGAATTGAATCCCACAGGTCAAACTTGTGGTGAATTAAACAATTCTGACATTAATTTAACAGATTCTCAATATCATCATGTTGTTGGAATGAGAACTGGAAATTTAACAACCGCAAATCTATCTATTTATATAGACGGAAATTTTGAGGCAAATGTAATATTAAGTTGTTCTACAAATATTAATGTTACAGAGGGTGATATTGTTATAGGAAATAGGCAGGGTGATCTTTTTAATGGATCTATAGATGAAGTAAGAATTTGGAACAGAAGTTTTACAAATGATGAAATTCGTGAATTATATTATTCCAATCTTTATAAATTTAATCAAACGCAATGGTACTTATATGTTGAACAACTTAATCTTACTTCAAATAATTATACTTATTTTGCTTCAGCGAAAAATATATCTGGAAATGAAAATTTAACAGCAACAAGATCAGTTACAATAGATACCATAATACCGAATAACACAATTAATTCAGTTACAACTACTGCTGATAGCACATCAATCACAGTTAATATTACAAGTTCAGATGTGAATTTGAATAATTGTTTTTATAGTATATTTGCAGATATAACAACTTTAGTTATTGCGAATACGACATACACTTGTAATACGATAATTTCAACTTCTGTAAATCAATTTACTTCACATACATTTTATAGTTATGTTAATGATTCTGCTGGAAATTTAAATCAAACTACAAGAAATTTCACAACAACAAGAAGTGGTAATGTTGGCGGGGGAGGTGGTGGGGCAAGTCCAGTTGTAATTACTTTATATAATTTTACTGTTATTTATGACAAAACTTGGGAATTATCTACATCAAATAATATCACAATTAAGACTTATGATATCAATAATAATTTTACAGATGTTGATAGTGTAAATATTGTGTTATTAAACGCTTTTGATAACCAGACTAATATTTCTCATAGGGAAAGTATTGTAAGAAGAATTAAAAAAGGTGAATACTATAAGGAATTTATTGTTGATTATAGCGATAAAGATAATATACAATTTAATATTACTGTTAAACAACACACAAAAAGTTTGCAAAAAATAATCGGTGTTGATCTTGTATCTCCCGCAATTCCTCCATTATTTAGTAGAGTTGAAGATATTACACAGACATTATTGTCAAGATTTCGGGATTATCTCTTGAGAAATGGTAATTTATTGAGAGTTTTGTATTTTGTTTTCTTGACTATAACAATAATTTCGATTATGATATATCTGGTTGTTAAACACAGAAACAATAAAAACAATAACAACATTTAAATATATAAAAAATTATTAATATTAATAAGATTAATAAGAAAAAGAGAAAATATATGCCTGATAAAATAAATAGAAATCACAAAGAAAGAAGATTACCTTTTTCAATATCTATTGAATATAGTTTAGGGAAGAAATTTAGAGCAATTTGTTCTGTTAGAAATCTCAAAGCTTCTGGATTAATAAGAGATTTCGTTTTGCAATGGATGAAAGAAAATGATAAAGGAGAATATTTAAAGACATGAAGTTAAATACCTTTTATTGTTTTGTATTTATATTTTGCATTTATATATCATTATCATCTGCAAAATTAGCCGTAGATTTAAGTAATTTTAATATTAATAAATCTATAAATGAGATAAGGAATATTAATATTACTATTATTAATCAGGGGGGTGTAGATTTTGTAAATATTTCCATAGAGAATAATATCTATGTTAATTTTACAAAAATTGATGAATTAAAAGTCGGGGAAAGGAAGAATATCACTTTAAACTTTTTCGGAAATGAAGACGTTATAAATAAAGAATTAAGAATAAAGGGATTTTATTTATCTTCTTTATCCGAAAGTCATGATGTATATACAATAAACGCTGATGTTGATGGTATTGAAAATTGTCATAGTTTATCTCTTATTAAAGGTGATAGTATATTATTTAAGAATAACGAGATTAATTATGATATTTCTATTATTAGATCAGGTGAAACTTCTGCTTTTGCAGTTATTTTAAAGAATTCTAATTACACCTTACCATTTCCGATTGCTGGAGAATTTACATATAGTTTTTATTTGGAAAATGCTTTTTTAATAGATACCTGTGTTTTTCCTGTAAGAGAACCGAGTGGGTTGGTAAACGATAGAAATTTAGATGCTTTGATTAATGTAACTTTAAAAATAAGTCATCCAGCAACTAATATTTCCACTCTCCTTTTTAAAACAAGTTATAACATGAGATTTTTTGAGGAAAAGACTGATGTATTAAAAATAACTAATGTTGGAAATAATATCGCTAAGAATATAAGATTAACAGGAGAATGGTTTGAATTCTCCCCAAATAATTTTGATTTAGATATTGGACAGGATATAAATGTTAATTATAAAATCAAACCATTAAACTTTATTTCAAACACCAATCAAACAAACAGAACGTATAATAAAAATGTTTTGATTGAAGGAAATAATTTTAATCCTCAAGCAATAAACTTTTCTATATTCATAGAATTTACGGAAATTGGTGATAATTTTATAAGTAATGGAACTAATCTATTGGATATTATTACACAAGGTATAGAACAGTATTGCAAAGAAAATCCCACAGTTTGCGGTGTCACACCAACAGTAGTTTATAAATTTGTTAATAATGAAACAGGAAATGTAAGTATTGAAATAGATAAAAGGAATTTTGGAGAATTTATGAAATTTTTGTTTGGGTTGGGAGATGATATTATTACAAACAATAATGTTCAAAAAGAAATTTTGGATACTGTTAATACAAGATTAGATAATATAGAACAAAATCAATCTGTTCAAGCTCAACAAATTGTTAAAAACGCTCAGGAACAAGAAACAACAAGTACGACTATAATTTTTATTATATCTGTTGTTTTAGGTGTTGTAACATTGTTTTTAGTTGGTACATTAATATATTATTACAACAAAAAAGATAAACAAGAACAATACAGAACGTGGGGGGGAATGGTCGAAAATGGCTGAAGAAACAATAATCTCCCCATCTAAAGATATTCAAGTCTTAAAAGAAGAAATCCCTAAAAAGAAATCTAAGTTTGGTACTGTTTTAAAAATTCTAAGTGGTATTATATGTTCTGCAATTTTAATTATTTTAATTATTGTAAAAACAAATATTCCTGCATTTCCTTTAGGTTGGTTTGTATTTTTAATTGCCTTAACTATATTTATTTTTGGTGTTATTTTCTTTGGATTTGATATAATTAGAAAAATAAAAGAAAAAACAAAAGAAACTGAAGAGTTAACAAAAGAAAAATTACATGCAGTTATTACCCTAGAACAAGCAAGAGAATTAGCACAAAATGCTTTAACAAATCCACATTTTGCAGATTATACGGCGGGATGTTATGGTGAAAAAACAGAAACAATTGGGGAAAATATAAAGTCTAAAGTCTATATTTATAAAACTAAAGGTTTGTATGAAAACAATGGGGAGGGAGATTTTATATACATCATAATAAACATGCACGATCCAAATTTGCATGATATATTAATTAATCCGAGTCCTGTTGAGTTGAGAGGTGCAATTAGAGGATGTTCAATAGATCCACCACAAACTCCAGATATTGAAGAAATTAGAGAAGGACCGTCATTATCAGGAATAGAAAGAACAATAAAACGTATTACTCAACAAAAAAAAGGAATTAAACCTGAAAAGAAAAGAGAGGAGTTAATATAATGGTTGCAACAGTATTAATTATCTTTAGTATATTTCTTTTTATATTAGTTGTTATTTTTGTAATTTGGTTAATTATTAAAGTTTTTAAAACTCCAATTATTTTGGAAAATGATCCAATTATTTTAAATTGGATGGCGCAGTATTCTAAAGGGAGAGCTTTAGGTGTTGAAGAAAAAACAATTATGGGGAAAGGGAATAGATTTATAAAATATTTTTCCGCTAAAGATATTAATGTAAAAGATGAAAACCCTGATATAAATACAAAAATTGTTGCCCAACACGATAGAATTATTCCATTCCCAAAAGGGACTTGGAGTAAAGATAGGGATATTATTATGATATTACCGCCAACAACTGCCGAATTTCCTAATCATTTAAAAGATCATGAATTCGGCAAGTTTTTAATGACCTATGTTGAATTAAAAAATGCAGTTGAAAGTGAAGTTAAAATATTAAGAGAAGGAACAAGAAGAAGAGATGCGATATTAAAAGAAATGGGCGATTCTGAAATCAGCGAGAAATATTTGAAAAGTGTAGAAGGATTATTCAAAGATACTATTAAATCCATGACCAAAGCTGAATTAGACAAACCAAGATATCAAGATTCACAATATACACGAACATAAAATGGCAAAAGGAATTATCTTTTTAATATTGTTTTTTTTAATTATTATAGGTGTGATATTATATTTCTATTTTTTTTATCAAGCTCCAATAGATAAGAATATTACATCAGGATCATTTTATTATAACATTTCAATCAGGAGTTATGAAAAGAATATTCAAGGCGAGAAAATTCCAATTTCAACCGAAGTTTTAATATTAATTGATAATATGATATATAAAAATATCACAACCGAAGAAGAAGGATTTGTTGTGGAAAGAATTCCAATAAATAAATCTTTCATTCTTTCAAATAGAAATTTTCCAAACCAGAATTATTATACCAATAAAGAGAGTTATAAATCTACAGAATCGGGTATCAATTTAAGGTCGGAGATAGAATTGATTAGAATTGGAAATTTAAGCATAGATTTAACAAGTGCTGAAAATGAAAATATTAAATTATTATTACAAAGTATTGGAGTTATAAAGAATATTGGATTTTGTTATCGCTGGAGTCCTGGAATATTGACAGTTAAATCAGATTTTGAGGAAATTACACCTCCAATGAGATTATTAGGAAAAGTGGATAGATGTTATGATACACAAACAAATCTTGATAATAGCCAATTTGAATTAAAATTATCTTACAGGAAGTGGACAAGCGGTAATGAGACTATTTTGTTTACTTTTTTTGATTGTGATTTTGATTATAATACTGAAACATGTTTGTTTGAAAATTCAAATCACGAAGATGTTGGGAAGGAGGATATTCAATTCGTGGTTAATTTATAAAATAATAATAATGTTTATTAATCAACAGATTTATATAAAAATATGGTGTTAAAAGATTTACAGAGTAGAGGTGTTACGGAATATCTCGCATTAAGTGTAATAATTTTTATCGGGGTTATAGCAACTTTTATTTATGGATTGGCGTTAACTGGATTTGATGACCCATTTACATTAACACAGTTTCAGGTTTATGTTGCTGTTGGATCTGGAGCTTCTATTATTATATATACATTGATAACTGTTGAATTACTTACAAAAAAAGATGATAAAAAATATGGGTCAAGTGTCTTGTTTTTTGCTCCTGGTGATATTATTAAATTACCAGGTAGATATCATAAGATTTTATCCAATCCTTTATCTATAATAATGTTAAGTTTAATCGTAATTACAATTATGGTATTGACAAGTCTAGTATTCAATGTTCAAACAGCATTTACACCCTTTCCGATTTTGAAACAACAATTTACACCAGGTGAAAATTTTGTGTTTAGTTTGATTCTTGTACCAGTTGTTGAGAATTTATCTGTTGCTACAGTTTGGGCATTTTTTGTTGTTTTCTTGAGGAGAATTGCGAGAAAAATTAAAATGTCCCCAAATATTTTTAGATTTTTAGTTATAAGTGGTTTAATTATATCTGGGCTTATTTATGGAATTTTATTGCATAGTAGCGTTTACAGAGAAAGTGAAACGGATTTGATTACAAGTGGGATATTTTGGGGATTTGGTGGATTGGTAACTGGAATAACACAAAACTTTCTACCATTTTTGTTTATACATGATGCAAATAATGCTGTTTTTGGATTGTTAGATTTCTTTTCAAGAGAAGCTGTACTTGTTTATTTAATTGTGTTTTTAGTTGTATTAATAGTTGTATATGGAATATTTTTATATAATTTAATATTTAAAAAGAAGAGGGGAAGATGAAGAAAAAAAGAGAAAAATATAAAATCTTATTGCTATATACTTTATTGATTTTATTATGTATTTTTTTATTTGGAAATATAACAAATGCTATTATAACAACATATTTTAATAACTCATTAACAAATGAAAATATTTCCTTTATAGGAAATCAGAATTTTACAAGATATTTAGATATTTATTATAATGCAAGTGTTACAAGTGCAACTTTGAATTTGAGTGGATATAGATTTTATAATCTTAGTTCAACTTTTTATACAGGAGAATTTTTTAGTTTATCTTCTCAAACAAGTGAGCCAAGGGGTTTATTTATTAATTCATCTGGAACAACAATGATTATTTTTGATGATACAAGTAATACAATTTTACAATATTCTTTATCCAGTCCGTGGAATATAAGCACTGCAAGTTATACTGGAAATAACTTTAGTATAAATTCCCAAGATACAGCTCCACGTGGATTATTTTTTAACGGTACGGGAAATTTAATGTATATAATAGGTGATTCAAGTAATGGTATTCATGAATATATTATGGCTATTAATTGGAATATAAGT
>ERZ1292644.1228-Hain-H14-01um-R2-1228-length-13717-cov-14_pt1 | contig 13717 bp, 28 predicted proteins | sample MGYA00564402_ERZ1292644 | MGnify/ENA primary metagenome ERZ1292644 (study PRJEB36523, sample SAMEA6512644) | groundwater metagenome | collected 2019-01-09 | study: AquaDiva: Metagenomics assemblies of 32 groundwater samples
CGAAGATCCGGTCGATCCACTCGTCCTCGACCTTCTCGTGGAACAGGTCGCTCATCGAGTTGACGAAGACTCGGCGCGGCGCCTTCCAGCGGAGCGGCAGCATGAGCGCATCCTCGATGAAGCGGACCGCTCCGGTCCATGCCGATCGTGCCACTTGCCCGGAGCGCGCCAGCCCTTCGTAGGCTTGCCCACGCCGAGAGAATCGCGCGGCCACCCGCTCCGCGTAGCAGTTGCGGCAACCCTCCGACACGCGCGAGCAGCCGCGGATCGGGTTCCACGTCGCGTCGGTCCACTCGATCGCGCTCTTGTCGCCCATCAGCGTCGCGCGAGCGCCACGGCGTTGAGCCACATGGCCTCGTCCATGTCCAGCACCAGGCTCAAGCCCTCCTCTCCTCCATCACCCGCGCCCGCCACTTCGCCGCTGTCCGAGGAGACAGCGCGAACCGCTCGGCAAGAGCTCGGCTCGTGAGCCCCTCGCGCACCGCCGCCGCGAACCGCTCGAGGTCCACACGCTCCACTACGGCGTAGCGGTTGCGGTCTCGCGGGGCCATCAGAATCCGCCGATCGGCAGATGCGTGGTCGCCGGTGCTAGCCCCTCGCGGGCGAGGTGCGCGCGGTAGGCGCGCTCCAACTCGCGCGTCTGTTCGTTGGCCTGCTCTCTCAGACAGGCTCGGCGCCAGCGATAGAAGGTCTCGGGGTCGACACCGGACGGCTCGCAGCGCGGCGGCGTCGCGCCGCGGATGGGCTCCATAGCGATCTGGGTCCCGCCGCGCTGGATCGTCCGGTCAGCCTCGGGCACCACGCGTGGGGGCTGCACGGTCATCTTGTCAGCTTCGGCGTCGAGCGGGTACTCGATCACCTCGACCCATCCCGCGCCGACCACGGGGCACCGCGGCCACACGAGATCGCGCACAATGGCTGCGACGCCCGCGCCCGCGAGCATCCCTACCATGATCCCCACCAAGACCCTGCGGCTGCGGCCAGTCATCGCAGCCCGAGGTCGACGACGCCCAGTTCGTACAGAAGCCAGGCGACGTTGAGCGCAGCGCTGAGCAGGGTGGCCCCGCTCAGGATGAGAAGTCCGATGGGAGCGGTGTTCGGCCGAACGTCGGGCGTCGCCGTCGGCTCGTTGATCGCCGTCATCGCGTACCATGCGCGCATCGGCATCCAGCCGAGCCGGTGCCACCAGCGAGGAGGAATGTGCTTCACTCGGAAGACGCCGCGGTCGGTGAAGGCGATCAGCGAGTCGCCCAACGCGGCAAGATGCTTGATCTCGCCCGGCATTCGCAATGAATCCGAGGTCACTGCGTCCCAGGTAGGTTCGTTAGGCATTGGCCGTTGCCTCCTGCCACCAGTGCATGACGCCGAGCGCGAGGACGCCCGCGATGACCGCCGCCAGTCCGGCTACACCGAGCGACCCCCAGGGCAACGGGAGCCGGGTGGCGTTGACCGCGCGGTCGATGCGGTGCAGAACGTACTTGATCGCGCGCGGCTGCGCGGGGACCGGCGGCGGGGTCGCAATCTGCACGCGCCGGAGTTCGAGCCGTTCCAAGTGATCGAGGCGGATCCGTTCGGCGGATGCCCGCCGGATTTCCAGTGCTTCAAGGGCCACACGGAGAGTTTCGCGTTCCCGCTCCAAGCGCTCGAGGCGGCGCTGTTCGACGGAGGGGACCCACCAGGTGCTATCTGTGGCGAGGCGAAGGCTCGCGGCATCAGCGTCTCGGGTCGCCGGGGCAATTCTCGCGTCGAGCTCGCGCAGGCGGTCGGTGAGGCCGCGGGCTTCCGTCGCTCGATGGGCGTCGAGATCGCGCAGGCTCGTGTGTAATTGCTGGATCTGAGCGTTGATGACGCCGGTTTCACGCACGGCCCACTGTTCACGCCGCTCGACCAGGGCGCGGTACTCGGCGCCGGTCGCGCGGTGGGCTTGCTCGTTGTCGCTGACAATGGCGTCGAGCACCGCGTTCACGGCCCTGATGGCGGCGGCACCATCCGGGCCAGTCCCGATGATGTCGAGCACGGCGACGTCCTCGCGTCCAGGGCTCACCGTGACCGTCTTTACACCGAGTTTGCGCGCGAGGTCTTGGCTGGCGATGCGCGCTTTGACGATGGGCAGGATGTCGGGTGGGCCTTCCACCGCGAGTCGGGCCCGCGCTTCCCAGCGACCTGGGTTCTCCCAGACGATCACCACGGACGCGCCGATCAGCACCGCCACGACCCAGCCGGTGAGAGCGCGCCAGTGGGCGGCGACGAGCCGGATGTAGAGGACCATCATGGCGCTGAGCTGCGGGGGCTCAGCAGGCGTCACAGCGGTCAATTTGGGCTACCCTTCACTCTTCGGTCCCGCGCTGCGCGATCTCTCGGACCTCCTCGGGGAGGCGCGTGGCCTCTGCCAGGAGCGGGGCCGCGATACTCGGGGCCGTGACTTCGTGTGGGCCCGGCGGCGTCGAGCCCGAGCCGACGAGCTGGGGCGGCAGGGGCCCGGCGCTGTTGTAGAACACGACCGACCGGCGCCCGACCTGTTCCACCTTCTTCACCGGCGTGCCCTCCAGACGGTCCCCGATCTGTTCCAACGCCTTCAGGACCCTGGCCGGACTGCGGATCGCCCGCAGCAGTGATTGCGCAATCAGAACTCGCGCCGCGCGCGCGGGTTGATCCTTCAACGTCTTCTCCCGACCGAGCGTGCGCGCTAACTCCCCGTCATCGTTGAGCACCATCGTGTAGAGCGAACTCACGGACCCGCGCGGGATCAGGTCGACGCCGCGGCGGAACACCTCGCCGTTCTGACTGTTCGCGCCTTTGGCGAACGCCTTGCCGCGCGGCTTGAGCTTGCGCCGCCTGCGCGACGGGGGAATTAGCCCTTTCCCACCCGCAACGTCGCGTCTCTTCACGCTCGAGACCGTAGCGCAGGCGTGGGTGTTGGGTCAAGTCGCAACGTCTTCAGGCGTGGGTGTGGAGCACGAATTGCCACTCGCCCCACCACTTCTCGGTCGGAGCCGTAGGGTCTTCCTCCTCACCACTCCACAGCCAATGACCGTTCGGTAACTGCACGTTCACTCCGAACCCTGGTTTGTCGACTTCCCGCGTCACGCACCGCGTTGGGGGCACGCGCCGGAGAAGCCGTGCTGCCTCGACCCCTCGGAGTGAGTGACGATGTCCGTGCTCATGGAAGAACTCCTCAGTCGCCTTCGTCTGAGCCTCCTCGCGAGTCGGGCCGATCGCCTGCACCTCTGTGTAGAAGTGCCCCATCACGCACCTCCATGGCCATAGCCGAGTTCGCGTTCGCACCGAGCGCAGAGGTAGACGATGGCGCCACCGCGCTCGTCGTCCCGGTGCATCGTGCACCGCTTGACCTTGCCGCAGTGGTGGCAGGGAAGGCTAGGCATCGCGCACCTTCCTCCTGGATTCGCGGATGAGAGCCGCAGACCGCGCGGCCTCTGAGACCTTCCGTATCGCGGGTATAGAGGGTGTCCGCTTCAAGGGGCGACGCCCCCTCCGACAGCACGCGACGTAGGCCGTCAAGGGACAACCTCGAACAACTCCAGAAGATCCTCGGACGCCACTGCCGCCTGTCGGGAGCGCAGGGACGACCCCACCCGCTCGAGACGACGCAACGCTTCCGCTCGCTCGTCCCCCGTGAAGAGCGACTCGTACTTCCGGTTCGAGCACGAAAGACTCCAGCGAGAGGTCGAGCCGTCCCAGGGTGGCCAGTCGCGAGAGACGAGGTGACACGACCCCGCGTTGGACACCCCCCAAGGCCCGCTGCGCCGCGCCCACCCCGCCATGCCGCTTCACCCGACGAAGCAGGAAGTCATTGATCGGATGGCCCGCCCGATGGAGCGAGCGACCCCCGTCCCGGCACACCTTCTCCACGAGGTCCTTCTCGAACGCCTCCGCGGGCGTCACGAGATCAGCCCCATCTCGGCCAACGACACATACCGACCGCTTCCGTCCCCCAGGATCACGTGGTCGTGGATGCGCAGGTCGAGCAGGCGCGCCGCCTCGCACAAGGCGCGCGTCAGCCGGATGTCCTCCCGGCTCGGCGTCGGATCGCCGCTCGGGTGGTTGTGGGCGAGCAGGACGCTCGCCACCCCCATGATGCGCAGCGCGGGACCAAAGACCTCACGGGGATGGACCAAGGAGGTGGCCAGCGTCCCCACCGAGACCTCATGCGTGGCCACGATCTGATTCTGTGCATCAAGATAGATCGCGCCGAAGTGCTCGCGCGCGTCGTCGGGCAGGAGCTCGATCTCGCGGATGAACCGCTCCGTCTCGGCCGGCCCGGTGAGCACGCGCGCGTCGGGCTGATTCGCCTCGCGGACGACGCGGAACTGGACCGCATGCAGCGTGTAGTTGATCCGGCCATCGGGGAGCTTCCGCTTCCCACTGCGCACCGTGGTTGCCATCGGGGAACCTCCTTCGGTTCGGGGTACTCCGAACGATACACCCCGCGCTGGCAACGTGTCAAGGTAAATTCGCGCGATCAGGCAGGAGCCCGCTCTCCACCGCCGCTCGCCGAATAGCTTCCACCTCGGCTTCGCTGCACACGGGCACCATCGCTGCTAGACCAGGCGAGGCCGCGGTGGTGGTACGGATGGCGTGATCCACCGTCGCACGCTGCGCGTCCGTGAGGTCGCCGGCCTGAATCTCGCGCAGCGCCATGAGGAGGGATTCGGCCGCGCCATGCAGGGCGCAGTGTTCGAGCCACGGGGCGATACCGTTGACATCGGGCTCGACATGTACCGTGCAACCGCACCCGAAGCGCGTGGTGCCGATCCGGCGCCTCACGAGGGAGCGGGAGGGGGGGCTCATCGCGCATACCATTCCGCGCGGGCAGTCGCGGATTCGTAGGTCTGGCTCCACGGCATGGGGCGCGGGGCCGACGCGCGCGCGATCGTGATCATCACGCTGACGAGCAGCAGCACCACCACCAGCATGACCGCCGCGAGGTAGACCGACCGCGTGAAGTAGCGTCCCCGAAGGACTTGATAGGTCACGTCGGACGTCAAGCGCCACATCATCGCTTCCCGCGACGCTTCCGAACGTAGTACCAGTCCGCGACCAGTTCGACCAGTTCCCAGTCTTGGACCTGTTCGCGCTCCCACTGGCGGTATCCCTCTCGCAGGCGTCGGAGGGCAGCCCGGACACTGCGCGAACGCATCACCGGCGCGCGCCGCGACGCCATCACGCAACCTCGTGGCCCAGCACGGCCGCCGCCACGTCACCGAGTGAGCCGATCCCCCGCAATGTCCGGCGCTTGCCCGCGAGAACCAACTCGATCCGCTCGGCCTTCTGCTCGAGCAGCGCGTCGATCGCCGCGTCGGCCGCGTCAACCTGCAGCCAGATGGAGGTTACAGGCATCGTCTGCCCGATCCGGTTGAGACGCGCTTCGGCTTGCTCCGCGTCTCCCGGTGTCCACGGGCGGTCGACGAGAATGGCGTACGCGGCCGGCGTGAGGTTGATCCCGACGTTCCCTGCCCCCAGCGTGCAGACCATCGCGCGCAGGTCGCCACGTTGGAATAGGTCGATCGCCTCCTGGCGCTGCGCCGCGTCGTCGTCGCCGGTGATCCGACCGGCCTCAAGCGCGCTCGCGAGCTGGGCTGCTGAATCAAGGAACCGAGTGAACAGCACGACTTGGTCACCCTGCTCGATGATCTCCTGCGCCATTTCAATTGCTGGCCGCACCTTGGCCAGTGAGCCCGCGTGGGCGAGGTGCGTCAGGAGCACGATGGCATCCGCCTCGTCGATCTCCCCAGCCGCCTTGCGGCGCCGGTACTCGGCCTGCATCGCATGGAGCACGGTGTCATAGGCCGCCTGCGCGAGGTCGTCGAGCTCGACCCGGCGCAGAGTGCGCGTTTTGGCGGGGAGATCCAAGCATTCGCTCTTGAGGCGGCGCAGGATCCCGTCGCACGTCTTGCGGTGCAACTCGTCTAGGTGCGCGGCCCCCGTCACGTCCCATCGCGACCAGCGCGTTGGCCCCGCGTTACAGTAGCGCCGCTCGTACGTGCGCCGATCGCGCGTAAGGGGGTGCTGGATCGCGACCAACAACGGGTAGAGGTTCGCGGGGCGACCGTTCTTGATCGGGGTCCCCGTCAGCAGGAATACCGCACGCGCAGTTCGTGCGAGCGCGAGGAACCGTTTCGTCCGGGCGGCCTTGATGTTCTGCGCGTAATGCGCTTCGTCCCCGATCAGCGTGAACGACCCTTCGGGCGGCTCTGGAACTTTCGCCCACGAGTAGAACTCGATCTGTGCGTCGACCGCCTCAGCTTCACGGAGCCAGTTGAAGCGCAGCCCCGCCGGTGCCACGACAATGATGCGATCAGCGATCGCGCGCGCGGCGACGAGGGACTGACGCGTCTTCCCGAGCCCCATGTCATCGGCGACGATGCCTGAGCGATGCTCAAGAAGCCACCGGACGCCTACGTCCTGGTGCTCGTAGAGTGCGCAGGCCACGCGGATCGACTCATAGGCAGCCAGATCCGCGTCGACTTGGGCGGTCCGCATCATCTCGGTCTGGGCCGCCGCACGTCGCATGGCTTCGACTTCCTCCGCGAGCCCGCCCGCGAGGCTAGCCCCGGGGAACGCGACGAGCGCGGTATCCAGGCTCGCCGTCGGGACCCGCCATGTCTTCGTGAGCGGATCGAACCGACGAACAGGAAGCCCGCGCGCGACCTCGACGAGCGCGGGGTCGTAGCCGAACCGGAGGACGAGCTCCGCCCCCATCCGCTCGATCTCGACCCCGCCGCGATGTGTCGCTGGCGCCGGCGACGCCAGCGGAGTGTCCGGGACAACTCCGTGCGTCGGCGGCGCGGTCGGCAGCACGATGCCGGCCGCCGTGAGCTGACGGCGATACTTGCTCGCGAGTCGCATCGCATACGCGAGGTCGATCGCCTCGCCGGTCTCGATCCGGCTCGCGAGCGCGTGGCCCGCCTCTGTATCGTAGCGATTGAAACCTGCCCCGTCCCGCGTACGGGCACCATCACAGCGCCCCGCAAGCGTGAGGATCGCGGTGCGGATCGTCTCGACCGGCTCGTCCACCGAGGTCATGCCGCCACCGATCGCAGGAGCCCGGCCTTGCGGAGCAGTCGTTGCAGATACGTGCGCTGGAGACCAAGCGCCCGCGCGGCGTCCGCGTTGCTCTCGTGCGCACTCAGCGCACGCTTGAGAATCTCGACGCGCACCCGCCTGATGCTCTCGTAAAACGTCTGACCGTCGGGGATCTCGATCACCATTGGTCTTGCCTCCTCTGCCGGGTTCGGGACTGCTGCCCGGGAGGATACGCCGCCTACTGGCAACGTGTCAAGCACGTCGTCGGGTACAGCCGACGCCCCGCTTCGGCCCTGCCAGTCCGCGCGTGGGCCCTCGGCGGGATAGTCGCGTCGCCCGATGCTCACAGGACACCGGGGTGGCGCTCCCCGCCTTGCACGCTCAGATCAACGGAGTCGGCGAGACGCCGGCTGGAACGGCGCGTGGATTTGCGGTCCAGCGCGCCGGTAACACTTCCGCTAGGCCATCTCCTCATCGGGAACGACGCGCTGCAAGACCCATTCGCCGTCGACGAGGTCCGCCTCGACGACGCAGAGGTTTTCGTCCTCGTACGCCGCGAGCTTTGCCTTGGCCTCGGCGAGCGTGTCGGCCTGATCGTAGACGGAGCCGTCCGCAATGTTGACCCGGGCCGCGCCGTTCATGAGCAGGAAGATCACGGCGTCTCGCCTCCGACCGGCGCGTCGGTCACCGGCGCCGGGCTGCTCGCCTGCTCCCGCAGCAGCCTCGCGGTCTGGATGCTGATACTGGCGTGGCCCTCGTACTTCTTGAACACCAGCGCGGCGAGCGCGGTATCGCCCTTGCGCTGGATGACGGCGGCTTCCACCAGCCGGTAGCCATCAGGCACCTCGAGCCACTGGCGCAGTTCGGTCTCGTCGATCTCGCGTCGCTCTTCTCTCAGAGCGATCTTCTTCATCTCCCCACCCCGGGGATCGGGTCCGGCTCGACAGCCCGCCGCGCGCCCTCGGTGATTCGCTCGGAGTCGATGACCGACAACAGGAGAATCCGGCACGGCGGATCATGACCGGCTCGGCGCGTACACAGGCCGAGTCGGTTTGACCGAAGCCGCATATTACGGCAGGACAGCAACGGCGGCACTAGGCGCAGATAGGGCCTGTGGAGCGCCATCAGCCGCGTGTTTGGGTGAGCGGGTCCGCGTCCTGCTGCGACCGCCGCGAGGCCAACATACTGCGGCGGACTCGTATGCCACTCGTACGGGCCGAGCAGTTCACCCTTCCTCGCCATCACGCCCCGCCGCAGGCGATCGACGCATTGGCGAACAACACCGCCGAGCGTACGAGGCGAATCGCTGCCGTTTGATCTCGACTCGGGGGCGTGAGGTCGCGAATAACCGTCGCGAACGCGAGCCCCGCCGCGCGGATCGCCTCGTAGGACTCGACCGTCCTCTCATCGGTGGGCGGGTGATGCGTGAACCAGTTCTTCAACTGCTCGTCGTGGATCATGTCCACCCCCGCGGCGCAGCGCCCCGCCGGCGCGCACTCCCTGACGAATCGCTCGCTGTCACAGTGCCACCAGCACGGATTCACCGCCCGCGGCGCGCCTTGCCGACGAGGCGCTCCTTGCGTTTGTGCTTCGCGCGGGCTTGCGCCCCAGCGCGTCCCACCCGCTGGCGCTCGGCCGCCGGATGGTACTTCGCCAGTTCGTCCTTGTGGACGAGCGTGAGACGCGCGTTGACCCACAGGGCCCGGAGCACCCCCCGCGCGATGGCCTGCCGCAGACCCTCGTGACTGACGCGCTTGACCTTGGCGGCGGCATTCATCGACAGGTAGCCGTCAAGCAACGCCTTCTTCATGGCTCGATCGTCACCGTCGGCACGCGGAACTTCTTCGAGAGATCCACGAGGGCACCGCGTTCGTTCGGAATCGTGAAGACAGGCGCCCATCTGTCCGGCGCCGTCGGGATCGACGTGAACCGCTCCGGGTCGACGAGCTCCACCTCGAGCGAGCCCGCCGCGGCGTGAGTCGCGTCCTGGCCGGCGCGCAGCCACATCTTCCAACCGTCGCTGAATTCCCACAGCATCTGCTCGCCGCCCTCGCGGGTCGCCTCTCGCGTGATGTGGGCGAAGCGCACGAGTTTGCCGCGGAGCTTCTGCTGGACATCGGTCGTGTCGGCTTCCGGGCGCCCGGACTGCACGACGAGGGCGCGCCCCTGAGAGAGCATCAGCGGCGCCGGGATCAACACCAGCGGCAGCACGTAGCGATACGCCGCGCCGGGCGTCACATCCGGCACGCCAGAGACGAGCAGCACCTCGGCGCTGTCCAGTTCGAACGCCGCCGTGGGCCAGCCCTCGATGTAGCCGAGGTCGTCCCAGCCCGTCGGGTCGAACATGACGTGGGTGATCATCTTGCCTTCCAAGATGTCCTGCAGCCGAGAGCGCTTCTCCGGCTCCTGACCGTAGGCGAGCGGGTGGCCGAGGTCGGTCACGCGGGAAGTCTCACGCCGTCCTGATTGAACCGCGGCAGCGCATACGCACGCTCGCGGCCGTCGCCGAGCTTCAGCCGGATCGGATGCTGCGTGGAGCCGACGAGGGCGGGCTTGGCCACGGGCTTGTAGAGCTGACCGGGGCGGCGTGTGCGCGGCGCACTCGAAATGTCGAACATGGGCTTCCTCACCGCTTCCCCTTCCGCGCGGGCAGCCCCGTGCGCTTCGTGTGCGCCAGCTCGGCCGCGACGTCGTGGGGCATCGTGCAGTTGATCTTGCCGTGCGAACACATCGCCGCGTACTGCTGCTGCGCTTTGCTCACCGCGCGCTTCGCGCCCTTGCCTGGCATCGTCGTCACCATTCTATCCTGAACGCCTTCGGGTTCAGCATCCCATGTTCCAGCGCGTGAAGCTGCTTGGTCGTGATCCCCAACCGCCGCGCCTCGTCTTCGAGCGACACCCCGCGCTCCTTGCGCTCGCCCTTCTTGATGCGTCCGCGCGTGTACAGGTGCGCCTTCTCTTCCGACACCGAGCCGCCGCCCTTGCAGAACCAGCACGAGACCTCCTGCGGGGGGCTCGCGAACATCACGACCATGCTGAGCTTCCCCGTGCCGTTACACACCGGGCAGCGGGTCCCGCCCCGAGCCTTCGCGCGCAGCATCTTCACCACGCGATCCGTGATACACCGCAGACAGAGCCCGTTCTCGGCCGTGCCCTTCTGGCCGCACCGCGAGCACTTCTTGTCGAGGTCGATCGTGATGACCGGAACAGGCTCGCTCATCGCGCATCCGGTGACACGGCGTCGCCCAACCAGCATCCCGGTCGATGCGTTCCCGGCTGACCCTCGCTTGGCTGGTCGGCTCCGCACACCGGGCAGGCATACGCCTCCGGGTACGAGCAGCCACAGCCTCGCCACTCGATCTCGCGCAGGCGCGCCCTCATGATCTCGATCATCGTCGCTGCGGCCCCGGTGCCGACCCTTCGGCGCGCTGGCGACGACGACGCCCCGCGCGGTCGTCGAGCGGCGGCTCGGCCACGTACCGGAGCCGCTGCCGCTGCACCCGCTCGGTGTTCGGCGTGCGCCGCCCCTGGCAGGCGTTGAGCGCCGACCGACCGTGGTAGCGACCGTGGTGCGGGCACCACACCGAGCGTTTCATGCCCCTCGCGTCTCCACCAGCGCCCTGAGCACGCCCTGCACGTAACCGCACAGCACCTTGCTCGACACCTCGACCGACCCCGTGACGGCGCGCCACGCGGCCCGGTCTTCGTCGGTCCACGGCCCGACGCGATAAAAGGCGAGCACGAGCCGGAGCGCCACCACGAGGGCGGGGCCAGCGTCCCCGCTCGGTCGGCCGAGAAGCACTTCGGCGCCACAACCCGGACACTCGTAGGTGTCGCCGGGCTCCAGCGACTGCACGGCCTGCTCGCCGGTCGCCAGCGGCGTCGTGACCTCGAAGAATCCCCCGGCGCGCACGAGGACGAGAAAGCGGCGGCAGCGGACGCAGACGTGGCGAGCGGCGCGGGCCTCGTCGCGCTCAACCCGTTCCAAGAGCGCCTTCATCTCGCACCACCCTTTCCGTACGCTGGAATGACCACGATCTCGTAGTCCTCGCCCTTCGGCGGCAGCGGCACCGGCGGGTTGAACACCGCGATCACGTTGCCCGTGGGACGCAGCGCGACCGCCCGCCCGAGCTCCTGGCCACGCTGGTCGAGCACGACGATGGTGTCGCCGGGGCTCCCGGGATGCACCGCCTGCACGAGCACGTGGCCGTGGCTGGCGATTTTCACTTAGAACGGTCCGCCCATGCCGCCGAACCGCATCCCCTCGGGTAGACCACGCTGGATGCCCTCGACGAATCGCCGCTGCTTTCCCTCCTCGTTGAGCCGCTCGCCGTCTTTCCTGCTGATCCACTCCACCGCGTCGAGGATCTCGTGGACCTGCACCAACGCGAGACACACGTACTGGCGCTCACCGTCTGGGCCCCCGGCGAGCGCCACGACCCACCCGCCGTTGTCGGTTCGCACGATCCCCGCCGAGGCGGCCACCTGGCGCGGCGGCCCGGCTGGGATGTTGTCGTTCGGGAACGGCATCGCTCGTCTCCTTTCCCTGCGCACGTGTCGCGCGGCACCCGACGCATTGGCAGCGTGGCCCGTGGCCAAGCGGGGCGTCAGACAACGCTGAGCGCGTAGACGGCGATCTCCGTCCGAGGCTGCGCGCTGTGCAGTTGCTTCCACGCCATCACTTCGCAGACCTGCCGATCATCCCGCCATGCGATCTTGTTCAGTCCATCCAGGACTAATTTCAACATGTTGTCGAGGTCGGCACGCCCGCGCGCGCGGACATGAAACACCACACGGACGCCGACGGCGAAGGCGCTCGGCGGGCTCGCACGCAACTGCCCCTTGGCGAGAAGGGCGAGGGCCTGCTCGCGCGCCGCCGTGGCCTTCGGCGTGTAGACCATCCGCGTCCGCCGGTTGAAGCGCGGGCGCGCCTTCCCCATCGGCTCGCCCTCATGCACCATCGACAGAATGATCTGCGCCGGATCTACCGAGAAGGGACCGAGGTCGAGCACCTCGAGGATCACCGGCTGGGCACGATCAGGATATTCGCCGGATCTCGCCACGCGATCTCCATCCGGCTCGCCGTCGCATGCGCGAGGAACCCGAGAATGACGAGCACCTCGACCGCGAACACGACGGCCCAGATCGTCGCTTCGCGACGCCGGCGAGGCCGCGCAGCGGGCGGTCGCTGCTGGACGAGTCGAAGGGGCCAGCGCCGGCAGATCATGTCAGGCTCCACTCGTCGAGCGCTAGACGCCGCACCGCAGGATCGCTCGTCTTTTTCTCCTCCTCGATCACCACGCCGATGCGTCGGCGAAGGCGGTCAAGGAACTCGAACGCTGCGTCGCGATGATTGTCGGTGTCGAGGTCGGCCTCGATCACCAGCATGGCGTGCATGAGGCCCATGGATCGGATCATAGGCGCGGTGGTGGCAACTTGTCAAGTAGAGCAAGCAGAGCGCGCGCCTTTGCCCCCCACGCTCCAGTGCGGCTGGAAGTCGAGCAGCCGGCGGGCGAAGGCGTCTGTTGCCGCTCCGTCGCCCACGAGGGCCGGCGTGAACTGGACCGCGCGGTCGTCCACGAACACGTCGATCCGCGACCACTTCTCGTTGTAGACGTACTCCCGCGAGATGCCGTAGTGCTCGGCTAGCCACGGGCCGATGTCCTCGGCCTTCCGCGTGGTGTGGACCACGACGTGCGCTCCTGCCTCGATCAATTGCTGGATTAGGGCCTGCATCCCCGGGAGTGGTCCGTTGAGTTTGCCGCCATTCCATCCGTGGTACTCGTGGAGCACGCCGTCAAAATCAAAAGCCACAACCCGTCGACCATCTGGGAGGCTCATGCTCGTTCCCGGTTACGTGCTTTACGCCACTTTGCTACCCGCCTTCGCACCGCCGCAGCAATGCGCCCGATCTCATCGGGTTGATAGCCCGGAAGTCGCACAGGTTCCCAGGAATCGCTCCGAAACGGGGGCCCTGGCTGATGACCAGCGTTGAATACCCTGCGCCGGGTTCGCATCACCTCGAAACTGTCGGGCATGCTCATGTGACTCTCTCCGGCGCTGGGGCAATCAAGTCAAGAACGCTTCGGCCGAAGCTCCTCGAGGAGCGCGTCGACCGCCTTCTGCTTCGTGTCGGGCGTGGCCTCGGGCGGCAGGGTGAGGCGCGCCTCGATCGCGGTCGTGAGGGCGTCGGCCGCCATCCGGTACGCCGCACGCTCGGCGTCGGTCAGCGCGTCCCAGGGCGCAAGGGCCGTCTCGCAGTTGGTGCAGAGCGGCGCGGCGTGCTCGTCCGGCTTGGCCACCGACTGCCACGCCCCGAAGTGTTCGCATCCCGTCGGATGATGGAAGCCCTGGTCCCGGCGACGATGAGTCCAGCCCTCGTGCAGAAGTCGGCCCGCCTCGTCGACCGGCAGACGCACCTGCGCGCGAATCGCCGTGAACGCTGCGAGGAGAACCTGGTGGGCGCGGGCGGTGCGCACCCACTCGGCCTCTGCTTCGACGCGCGCGCGCAGCGAGGTGGAGGCAGCGTGTCGGCGCTTGCCCGCTTCGGACGCCCGTAGATCCACAACGAGCTGAGCCACCCGGGCGCGAATCGGCGTGCAGACCGGGCACGCCCCCGTCGTGTGCGGCGGCGTCTGCTGGTCACAGCCGGTGTCGAAGGCCGCCGCGATCGC
>ERZ1292644.1230-Hain-H14-01um-R2-1230-length-13715-cov-8_pt1 | contig 13715 bp, 14 predicted proteins | sample MGYA00564402_ERZ1292644 | MGnify/ENA primary metagenome ERZ1292644 (study PRJEB36523, sample SAMEA6512644) | groundwater metagenome | collected 2019-01-09 | study: AquaDiva: Metagenomics assemblies of 32 groundwater samples
GTTCAATCTTTGTTCTTCAACATGGCCAAAATCGCAGCTTCGGGCCGACTGGGCCGTCTACGCTTCGCTTGCCGCGCTCGGACAGGCGCCGGAACCGGCCGTGGAAGAGCTGAAGCCTGCCGTCTCGGTGCGCGCCTCGGTCAAGCCCGACGCCGTCACCTGCCTCGAGTGCGGTGAGAAGATGAAGATGCTCAAGCGCCATCTCGGCACTGAGCACGGGCTGACGCCCGCCGAGTACCGGACGCTCTGGAGCCTGCCCGCCGACTACCCGATGGTCGCGCCCGACTATGCCGCCAAGCGCAAGGAGCTCGCGGTCAGGATCGGCCTTGGCCGCAAGCCCGGCCAGAGCCCTAAGGCTGAGGCCAATGCGACGCCCAAAACGGCACCCAAAGCGCAGCCCAAGGCCGACGCGGCCCCGGCAAAACGCAAGAAGCTCGGCGTTGCCTTCGGCTCGGCAGACGCCAGTTGAGCCGCTGAGTTCCGCCAAGTCCTTGATTTAATTTAACATAAGATATATTATCAATCTTGGATTTTCGCGCCAAGTAGATATGTCACGGCTCAACCATTTGCGGTGCCATTTGCTTGGTCGAGCAGGTCCATGAACGTGCGCGCCGCATCGCGGTCGCCCTCGTCCTTGAAAGCGATGTCGAGGTCGGGCGCCGAACCCAGCATGTAGAGCAGCGACCACATCGCGAACTTGCGGCCTTTGTCGGTCTCCAGACCGAACTCGACCAGCATTCGCTCGACGCCGCTGGCCATCGCTGCGGGCGAAACCGCTCCGAGATCATCGGTCCCGAAGAAGCGCCGCATCTGGTCGTCAAATTCCATCCAAGGCGTCTCCTCAACTCACGTATCGCCTTGCCGACTTGCCTTGCGGCCTAGCTGGCTGCGTTGATCCGCGCCTCTACATCCGCAAGGCGGGTTACCAGCTCCTCGAAGGAGGGCGGCTCCTCCATGAACATTTCGGCCATTGCGGCATAGTCCGCCGCCAGTTCCTCGCACATCGCTTCGGTCACCGACAGCCGCAGCGTGCTGAGCTGCGCCGTCCCATACGAGGCCTTGGCATCGGCAAAGAGCAGGCTCTTGTTCCTGACAACCTGCTCCAGCAGTTCGCGCTGGGCCAAAGCCCGCTCGGTTACCCCGGCAGCGTCGAGCATGAACACATCATAGTAGTGGCGCGAAAGACCTGGTCTCAATTTACCGCTGTGATGCAGCGCATGGAGGATCGTTGCCTTTTCCCAGTAGGTCCTTTCAAGCGCCAGCGTCGGCACCGTCGTTGATGCATCGGGCACTTCGCCTGGGAAGTCCTCGGCGACATAGGGCAGAATGTCCCGCTGCTCGAATGGTTCAGGATCGCCCCTCGCCCCGAATTCGAGCTTGATCCGCGGCTGCACATAGCCGGTATGGCCGCCATAATTGGCGCCATAGTCCAGGCCATATCCCGACGACGCTGGGTAGTTGAACAGGACGGTCTGCAGATCCCTGTCATCGGGATCGGCCTCGATGCTCCAGCCCTCGCGGGTGCCCAAGACCTCTTCGATTGCTTGCGCCAGCGTCGGTAACAGGATCGTCGCAACCCATTCCTGCGCGGCAGCGCCGAGCGCTTTGCCGCGGCGTTCGCGTTCCTTGCCGCTAATCTCGCTGGCCATCGGCGAAGCGACCTCGCCGAGCAGCGGTGCAGCGCGATTGATGGTGAGATCGATGTCCTCGGAGAACCGCTTGATGATCCCGAATGCCTTGGAGAGCGAGGTCCCGCCCTTGAAGGTTAGAACCCCAGCCAGTTCAGACACTCCCATCAGTCGGCGCAGGGTCCAGCAAACCCAGAAGTCCTTCTCGACGATGAGTGGTGTGAGATCGCGGCGCGCGGCTGCTTCGGCAAAGAAGGCCCGCCGCTCATCGGCAGGCCGCCGGGCGAACTCATCCATGGTGCGCCGCCCCGATCTTCAGCACGACATCGCCCATCCACCCCGGCATCTGCGCGCGGCCTTTGAGCAGTGCCTGAACGTCCTTGTCGTCGAGCCGGGCTGCGAGCTGCGAAATCGCATCGGCATCGACCTTGTCGCGCCCGAGCCCGGCCAGGAACTGGACCACACCGTTGGCAGCCTCCGAGGCGTGACCTAGGACCGGCGCACGGCTGTGCTTAAGCGTAACACTGCGGCCTGCGGCCTTGCTCACGCGGGTTCGTCCCGTCGTCGCATAGCTCGTTCTCGCCGGCACTTGCGTTGAAAGGCCGAGCCTGTTCGCCGCCGCGGCGGCTGAGGGCGCAAGTCTATCGCCGCTTTGCGCCGATACGGCCTGCGCGATCATATCGGCGTCCGGTGTCAGTGCGCCCAGCTTGTCATGCAGTCGCGGATAGTCATAGAGACCGCGTCCGATCCTGCGGATCTCGCCCGCTTGCGCGAGGCGCGACAGTGCCATGTCGACCGAGCCACGCGTGCCGAAGTCGATGAAGTGCTTGGGAGTGAAGACCCACCCCCTCCCTTTCGCGCGAACGCGCTTCATGATTTTGTCAGCCATGGCGGACATGATTCGAGCGCTCCTTTCGTTAGAAACTAGCACATATATTTCTAACAAACCATATCCTCCGGAAGGGCTCCCTGATGACGATCATGATCATCGCCACCGCCTGCACGCCGATCATCAACATTGGGCATTCCAGCGACGGATATGCCTATCATCGGCGGGGTGCCAGCCAACGCCGGTCCGACGAGAAGGAGCGGCCCCGCCAAGATTGTCGCACTCGGTCCCGCGCGCCCTTGCGGGCTGCGCTCCTGCGGGTGCGGCGTTCCTCGCATTGGGCCGCCGGCACTCTCGCCTGCGTCTTCGTCGCCGTCCCGAGCCCGTGCGCTGCACCGGGCCACGGGCCGACTGACAGTCTCCGGCAAGGGGTCCGTCCTTTGTTGCTGGCCGCGCCGGAGCGGCGCAGTCAGGGCGCCCCGCTTCCAACGTGAGTTCTGCCTTGCCGAGGGCGCAATGGCGGGGCGCAGAGGATATGGCGTTTTGCGGTTAACCCCGAACGCCCAGAGGGGTTCGGGGGCAAAACCGTAATCTCTCTCTCATCTCGGTGGCTGAGCGAAATCAGCATCGCCATAGCATGACGCCTGGGAGATTGGCGGCCGTCAAGGATCGCGGGTGCCCCCCGATTTTGGCCCGCGGCGCCTTGTGGCTTGCGAGCAAAAATCGGCTCCCCCCACGCCCGCTTCTCGCGGCGGCAGCGCGGATGCGCCGCCGTCCCTGACTGCCTGACTCCGGCGTCCTTCCGATGGGCATCTTTCATCAGCGTGATGAGAGACAATTCCTTTTGGAGGTTATCATGACGGACCGTTTCTCGAACTTCGCCGACCTTGCCGAACACTATGCGCGCGAAATCGCCACGCCCGACTACGCCCGGGCATTCATGGAGCAGACCGAGCTGGCCAAGCTCTCGATCGAGCGTGAACCGAGCGCTATCGAAATGCCCGATCCCGAGGTGGCCCAGGCAGCGATCGAGATGATGTTGGCAACGGTCTTCGATCTGTTCCGCGACACCCGGATGGAGGACTTCGCGAGCGAAGTCGCCTGGGGCATCGCCAACAGCTTTCATGTCGTCGCCAAACGCCTCGATGATCGCGAAGATTCCATGGCGAACCGGTTGCAGGAGAAGCTGCGCGAATACGATCCGAGCGAGGTCTACGCGACCGACCTTGAGGACCTCACCATGCAGGCCCGCAGCCTTGCTGAATGCCGCGATGCAATGGAGTGCATGCGCGACCATGCCGCGCGAATCTACCTTGTCGAAACCGGCAGACCCTTCTCGCCGGTGCGTGGGTCCAGGGTGTCATCCAAGACCAATGCCTCGATGATCGAAGCGCGCGATTATCTCGCGGCACAGAAGGCGCAGCGGCGTGAGCAGTTCGCCCCCACGGGTCCGGTCGTGGTGTTCTCGGGCGGGCAGCAGTTCACCGACATCGCGCTGGTTGAAGACTACCTCGATGCGATCCACGCCAGGGTACCCTCGATGGCGCTGGCAACGACCGCCCAGAACAAGGGCGCGGACGTGATCGCGGCAGCATGGGCCTCGCGCCACAATGTGCCGGTGATCCTGTGCAAGCCCGATACCTCGCGGGGACCTTCAGCACCCTATCAGCGCAATGCGCGCATGCTTGCCTTCAAGCCTGTCGAGGCCGTGGTGTGCAGCGGCGGCGGCATCCAGGCGAACCTCGCCGACCGGCTGCGTGAGGCGCGCATTCCCCTTCACATCGTGCGCGATGCATCAGCCCAGAACGAGGCTTCGGCGGCGCGGGCAAAGACCCCGGCGCAGCCTGATCGGCCCGCGATGAAGCGCGTGGTGGGCGGCGACGATCTCCCGCCGTTCTGAGCGGGGCCGATCCGTTTCCATCAATCGGAAGGGTGTCCGGCCTCACCGCCGGATGTCCTTCTTTTTTGTCGATCGGTACGCGCGCTATCATGGCCCGGCTCGCTCGCTTCTGGCCCCCGCCAGTAACGGCCTTGCGGCCTGCTGGCGCGCGCGCGAAGCCTTCGCGTCGGCCGGGCTGGCAACACCAGTGTTTGGGGCGACCGGGGCGCTGACCAACAGAGTTAAAACTCTCGCAGACTTGGCAAGTATGATGGCCGCCATTGGCCCGCGTCAAGAAGGGCGGTTCCCCCAATTTTTCCGCCTGAAGGAGGCGAAAAAATCGGCTCCCCCACCCCCGCTACGCGGCGGGCCGCGGGCGGCCCGTTCCTGACCCGGACCAAGCTCGGCCATCCTTGAGGAGACCTCTTCAATTCCTTTGACAGGAGGCTCACATGAACGCTCTTACCAAGACCCTCGACATCCCGGCTTTCGACCCCATCAGCTATGACGCCGCAGTACGCGCTGCCAGCATCCGAGCCCAGCACAGCTTCTTCGACCAGCACGTCATCGAGGACGAGTTCGGCTGCTTCCTCGCCATCGACGAAGGCGATTACAACGCCCTGCCCCAGGACATGATCGACCGGATCGTCCATTCCGTCCCCGGCATGATGGCAGACGACTTCGACGAGGCGAACATCGCCCGGGCCGCAAGCTTCATGAGCGTGGTGATGGATCCCGAATGGGACGCGGATTGCCCGTTCTGAAATGACCATCGGCCGCAGCGCCGGAGGGCTCCGACGAGGGGCTCTCCGGCCCCTTTTTTTGCGGATGATAAAGCACCGCCGGAGGCATCGAGCCCCCGGCGGCGCTGGCCTTTTTCAAGGCCGGTTTCAGCTTGCCCGAAGGCGTTTCTCGGCTTCGTCCAGACCGAGCTTTCCGAGAGCGGCGAAGAAGCCTTCGACCCTCTCGAACGGCGCCTTGCCGAGAACCGATTTTTGCATCAGCTCGACGCTGGCCGCCCGCTCGCTGTCGCGCAGTTTCGCCTCGCGTGTTTCCAGCGCTTGACGCTCCTTGGCGATTGCCTGTCTTTCGGCCTCGAGACTTCCTTTCCTGGCCATGATTGTACCTCTTGGGTTGGTGCTGAAACCTCCCACGCGCGAGGATCGTCATCCTGGCCAGCTTGGCAAGCCCCCTGCCCTATCTGTCACGATTGATGCTGTCTCCGAATGCCAGTTTGGCAGCGTCGGCGTGCTGCCGAGAGGCCGTGAAACACCCATCCGGATTCGGGCAAAATAACCAAAACCCGCGAGCCATCAAAGCTGCAGGATCAAAGGGAAAAGGTGCAGACCGTACACGGCGGCCCGTAAGGAAGAATGGCAGAAATGCGTGGGTTTACAGGTGATGCGAAGTGATGCGCTTTGTAATACAGCCCGGTGCACATCGCCGAACCCTCTGAATATCCGGGATTTGGTCGGTATTACAATGTAATACGCGGCCCTTCCAGGATGCCTTTGCTTGCCAAGCATTGGGGGATCGCCTAAAACAGGCGTTGCGCAATTCCCACCAGGCCCTTTTCGAAGGGTTTGGTGATGACAGAAACAGTTCTGATTACGGTCCGGCTTCCGCAAGCCCTGGCCGATGCTGCACAGGCTGCGGCAGCTGCAAAACAGGTCTCCCGTTCCAACCTTCTGCGAATCGCGCTCGAGCATTTTCTGGGCGCCGTTTCGGGCAGCTCGGAACAGGACCGGCGCCGGCAGTTCTCGTCCGAATATCTGTTCCTCGTTGCCGACCTCATCGTGCAGCGCCAGTACCCCGACGTTCATACTGCGCTGATCACCGAAGCCGAAGCGCGGATGGAGGCGGTCTGTGCCGCGTCCTGACACCTGGTCCGACCGGGCGCGGCCGGGCAAGCTGCAGCACCATTCCGCGCGCGGGAACATGCCGCGCAACGCCGGCGATTTTACCCGCGGGTCGCAGCTCATCACCCACGAATTCATGATGTGGTTCGCCTCGGCGAAGATGCCGCTGCTGGTGTGGTTCTTCACCTTCTGCATCGCGCTTTCGATCGTCCTCGCGCTGCTGCTCCATGAGCACGAGATCCAGATGATCCTGATGCGGATCTACGCCGCTGGATGGACCTTCATGGAGTTCTCGCACGCCAAGATTCTGAACCTCACCCTCCCCTCCGGCGAAGTCGTCCGGGCCCCTGTCGGCATGGTCGCCTCGCACCCAGATGTGGTCATCGCCTGGAACAAGTTGATGCGCGCCATTTGGGGCTCGCTGTTCATCTCGCTGTTCGTCGCGGTGCCGATCGCGGTGTGGTTCGTCGACTTCTCCAAGCGGCGCGGCAAGTCGATCCTCGAGGAGCGGCATCAGCGCGGCGCCATGCTGGTTGATGCCGCCGAGCTTGCCAATGTCATCAATGCCCACAACCGCGATATGCTCGGCGCAGAGATCGCCGAACGCCTGCCCGGCAAGAGCTTCGACGAGGTCATGAAAATGAGCCTCGCGACGCGCAAGGAGGCGGGCATCCATCACGTCTATTCGATCGCAGGTGTGCCCTACCCCTGGCGCACCGAACAGGCCCACACCATCATGATCGGCTCGACCGGCACGGGCAAGACGACCCAAATGCGCGCGCTCATTGCGCAGATGCGCGCGCGGCGCGATAGGGCCGTCGTGTTCGACCTCACCGGGGCCTATGTCGAGGCGTTTTACGACCCCGAGACCGACACCATCCTCAACCCGATGGACGAGCGCTGCCCGAGCTGGTCGGTCTTCGCCGAAGCCAAAAACCATGCCGACTTCACCGGGATCGCCGCCGCTCTGCTTCCTGCCGACGGCGGGGGCGCCGAACCCTTCTGGATGTTGGCCGCGCGCACGCTGTTCGTCGAGACCTGCATCAAGCTCATCAAGCTTGGCGAGGCGACCAACCAGGCGCTCGCCAGCAAGCTGATGATGGCTGACCTCAAGGAAGTCCATAAACTCCTCGAACACACCGTCGCCGACCCGCTGACCGCGCCTGAGGCGGCCAAGATGGCCGAGTCCATTCGCGCCGTGTTCAATACCAATGCCCAGGCCTTGCGCTTCCTCCCCGAAGGCAAGGAGCCGTTCTCGATCAGCGACTGGATCCGCGCCGAGGACAAGCCGGGAGCGATCCTGTTCATCACCTCCTCGCACAACGAACTGGTGCTCAACCGGGCGCTGCTGTCGCTCTGGATGAACCTTGCCGTCCACACGCTGATGCGCCTGCCTCGCACCCGGGACTTGCGCACCTGGTTCTTCTTCGACGAGGTTCACGCGCTCCACCGCCTGCCCGCGATCGAGGACGGTTTGCAAACCGCCCGCGGCTTTGGCGGGGCCTTCGTGCTTGGCATCCATTCGTTCGCCAAGCTCGCGGAAACCTATGGCAAGGAAGGCGCGCAGAACCTTGCCTCGCTGGCACGCACCAAGCTGATCCTGGCTGCCGCCGATCGCGACACCGCCGAGCACTGCTCGGACTACATCGGTCACCGCGAAGTGCGGATGATGGATGAGGCCTACAGCTACGGCTATTCCAACATTCGCGACGCCGCGACGATCACCCCGCGCTCCGAAGTGCAGCCGCTCGTCCTGCCCGATGACATCATGAAGCTGCCATCGCTCAGGGGCTTTCTCGTGTTCCCCGAAGGCTTCGATGCTGCCCGGATCAAGCTCACTTACAAGGACTATCCCAAGGTCGCCGAAGGCTATGTACTGCGCGAGCATGTCGAGCCCATCGAATTCATGCGCGAGGCGCAAGGTGACGAGGCCGAGGAGGCGGGCGGTCGAGAAACCAAGGACGAGCTCGAACTGGCCCGGGACAACGCGCAAGACGAGGCGCTGACGCAAGCCCGCACGCCTGCCCCGAAACAGGAAGAGCTCAACTTCCCGGTAGCGCCGCCGGTCGGTCCAAGCGATCTCCCGGTGTCGAGTTTGGGGCGCTCGATGATTGTCAGTCAGGCGATCGCTGGCAGCCCGTCCCAGTCCCAAGCCCGCGAGTCTGAAGCCGGGCCCAAGTCGGTCTCGCAGTCGGCAAGACCCGTGCCCCAGCGTCAGTCGCAGGCCGCCCGTGAACTTGGCGAAGCGGTCGATGACCGGGGCCGCGATGGCCGAACTCGTGAGGGCGCCAGGGAAGCCGGGTTGGCTAAGGAAGCCGAGCTGGATAGTCCCGCCACCGACGACGGACTGGAGATTTAGCCCATGCACTCCATCGCATCCGTCCGTTCGTCGAGCGGCGCTGCCGACTATTTCGCGAGCGACAACTACTACACGCCTGAGGAGAACGCGGAAGCTGGGGTCTGGGGCGGCGAGGGGGCGCGCGCACTCGGACTAGAGGGCCAAGTCGAGCGGGATCAGTTCGAGGGCATCCTCAATGGGCGCCTGCCCGATGGGGAGATGGTCGGGCAGGTCGAAGGGCGGCGGCTCGGTCTCGATCTCACATTTTCGATGCCCAAGTCTGCGTCGATCCTGGCGCTCGTCAGCGGCGATCGGCGGATCCTCGATGCCCACCTTGCCGCAGTCAAATCGACCATGTCGCAGCTGGTCGAAAAGCAGTTTGCCGAGAGCCGGAACTACGAGCGCAGCCGTAGCGGCGAGCCCCAGAAGACGGGCAATCTGGTCTATGCCCTGTTCGCCCATGACACGAGCCGCGCGCTCGATCCGCAGGGGCACATCCATGCCGTCGTCGCCAACCTGACCCGCGAACCCAAAGGCACCTGGAAGGCGCTGTGGAACGGCGAAATTTGGAAGAACAACACCACAATCGGCCAGTTCTACCACGCCGCATTCCGCGCCCAGTTGCAGAAGCTCGGCTACGAGACCGAGGCCGCCGGCAAGCATGGTTCGTTCGAGATTAAGGGTGTGCCCGCCGAGGTCATCAAGGCCTTCTCGACCCGGGCCAACGAGATCGAGGCCAAGATCGCCGAAACCGGCGCCACCAGCCTCGCGACCAAGAAGCAGATCACGCTCTATACCCGCGATCCCAAACTGGTGCCCGAGGATCGCGGCACGCTTGTCGAGGGCTGGCAGCAACGCGCCGCCGAGCTGGGGTTCGATGGCAAGGGCCTGGTGGCCGAAGCCAAGGCACGCGCGGATGTGCAGGCCCGGCCCACGTTTCGCGAGACGGCCACGGCGGCGATCGGCGAAGTCGCCACCCGGATCAATGCGGCGCTGCGTACGCCGAGCCCGCTTGCAGTGAGCGGCGCGGCAGCACTCTTCCTGCCTGCCGAAACCATCAAGGCCCAACACGCGACAGCTTCGGCGATCCGCCACCTCTCCGAGCGCGAAGCGGCCTTCTCGCCCCAAGCGATCCTGGCTAGCGCTCTCGGGTTCCAGATCAAAGGGCTCGAGGGCGGCGCGGTGGTCCAGCGGATCGGCGAACTGGTGCGCGAGGGTCATCTGATTCCCGGCAAGTCCGACCGGCTCGACGGGCACTTCGACCTCGTGACCACGCCGGCGGCATTGGGAACCGAACAGCGGATCCTCGATACGATCGAGAGGGGGCACGGGACAGGCCGCGCATTTATGCCGCCCGAGGCGGCGATGGCGCGGCTGCAGGAAGCGGCGCGCGAACTGGGGCGCGAGCGCGCCGGGGTCGACACCTGGCAATTGAATGAAGGCCAACTTGCCGCGGGCGTCGCAATCCTCTCCGGCGGCGACCGTTTCCTCAATGTCCAGGGCGTCGCCGGTGCGGGTAAATCGACGCTGCTGGGCGCGCTCGACAAGGTCCTGGACGCCGAAGGGGTCAAGCTGGTCGGCCTCGCTTTCCAGAACAAGATGGTCGCCGATCTGCGAGGTGGCGGGGCCAGGGCATGTCGGCCGACCAGATGCGCGCGGCGGGGATCGAGGCCTATACGATCGCCCGGTTCCTCAGCACCTATGCCTCGGCTGCCGCTGCCGGGGCCGGCGAGCGATTCGAGGCGGCCAAAGCAGCGCTCGCCAACACCGTCATCATCACCGATGAAAGCTCGATGGTCTCCTCGCACGACATGCTGCGCCTGACCACGCTCGCCGAGCAACTCGACCTGGCCAAGGCGCCGTTCATGGGCGACCGCCAGCAGCTCTCGGCGATCGAGCAGGGCAAGATGTTCGCGGTGTCGCAGGCCTCTGGTCAGGCGACTGTGCGGATGGACGAGAACATCCGGCAGAAGAACTCCCCGCTCCTCCTCGCCGTTGCCGGCCTCTCGAATGAGGGCCATGCCGGCCTCGCGCTCGAATTGCTCGCGGCGCACGGCCGAGTGATCGAGGCAGGTCCCGACCATGTCGCCCGGGCAGCCGAGCTATGGTTGTCGCTGACGCCCGAGAAGCGCGAGGCGACCGCGATATTCACCGCCGGCCGCGCCGACCGCGCCGAGATCAACACGCGGGTCCAGGCGGGACTGCTCAAGGAGGGCACGCTCACTGGCGCCGGCGTCGCTCTCACCACGCTGCAGAGCGCCAATGCGGCGCGCGAAGAGCTGCGCTTCGCCTCGACGTACCGGACCGGCCAGGTGGTCGAGGCGCGGATGGATGTGCGCGAGATCGGTCTCGGGCGCGGCGAATATCAGGTCAGCGAGGTGCGCAAGGACGGCAAGGTCGTGCTGGAGCGCGATGGCAAGCGCAAGATCATCGATCCTGACCGGATCAATCCCGATCACCGTTTCGACCGGCTTGGGCTCTACGAGCAGAAGCAGGTCAGGATCCACGACGGCGAGACTGTGTTCTGGCGCGACAAGGACGCTGGTCGCGACATTGCCAAGTCGACCTATGCCACGGTACTTGAGGCGCGCGCGGAAGGCATCCGCGTTGAGCTGGCCGACAAGCGTCAACTGGTTCTGGCACCGGGCGATCCGATGCTGCGGCGCCTCGATCTTGGCTATGCGCTCAATGCCCACATGGCGCAGGGGATGACTAAACCCGAGGCGATCGAGGTGATCTCGTCCGCGCAACGCAATCTCGCGACCCAGCGCACGCAAAATGTCCTCAATACGCGCGCGACCGACGACATGGTCGTTGTCACCAACAACCTCGATTCCCTGAAGCAGCAGCTCGACCGCACCCCCGGGAACAAGACCTCAGCGCTCGAAGTGACCGGCAAGGTCGAGGTGGAACCACGCCATTCCAATCCGATCGATAGTCGGCAAGTGCCCGAACTGAGGATGAGCCCGGAGCTCAAGGCCAAGCTCGATGCGGTGCTGGGACCTGCGCCGCAAGCCCCGGTCCGCCAGCTTCCCGTCCCTGAAAAATCGCTGGGGCTCGACCTGTGAGGGCGCGGCTCACCTTTTCGCCTGAGGCCGCAGGCCGGGTGTTCGACCGCGCCCATGCCACCCTCGTCTGGCTCGCGGTTCTGGTCTTCTTGTCTTCCGAGCCATCGGTGCGCGGCCTGGCGATCGCGGCGATGGTCGCGGTAGCGCTCGCCGCCAGCATTGTTGCCTGCCTTGCCAAAGCGACCTGCCCCAACCCGTTGTCCCACAATCCGGAGACTGACAATGGCCTATGAGCATGATGAAATCGGCGACTTTGCCAGCGAGCGCGATGCGCAGGACTGGGCCGAACGCAACAACATCGATCCATCAGAGTCGGTTTCGAAACTCACGCTGACCGAGCCAATCGGCGTAACATGAGCATGGCGGCGGCGGCGTAGAGGAAGGCTGCGGCGGATTTGAGGGTGGCTTCCACGTCCTTGGCGAGACGCCGGTTTCGATTGATCCAAGCGAAGAACCGCTCGACCACCCAGCGCCGAGGGAGGACGACGAAGCCGGACTGCCCGGCGATCTTGCTGACGATCTCGACGGTGATGCTGGTCGCCTCGGTGACACGGTGATGGTTATAGCCGCCATCGGCCCAGACCTTCTCAATGAACGGGAAGAGGCCGCGCGAGATTTGCAGCAACGCGCCGCCGCCATCACGATCCTGGACATCGGCGGTGTGCGGCTCGACAAGCAGCGGCCTGCCGTCAGTATCGACCAGAGCATGGCGCTTGCGACCTTTGATCTTCTTGCCAGCATCGTAGCCGCGCGGTCCGCCGCTCTCGGTGGTCTTGACGCTCTGACTGTCGATGATGGCTGCGCTTGGCGAGGCGTCCCTTCCGGCTCGCTCGCGATCGAGCGCGACCAGCGCATGGTTGATCCGCTCGAACAGGCATTCGTCACGAAACCGGGCAAACCAGCGGTAGACCGTCTGCCAAGGCGGGAAGTCCTTGGGCAGCAACCGCCATGCTATCCCGCCGCGCAGAACGTAGAAAATTGCGTTCATGATTTCGCGCATCGGCCATTGCCGTCGCCGCCCCGTCGTGCACGCCTCGGGGACAAATGCCGCGATTAACGCCCACTCGGCATCGCTCAAATCCGTCTGGTAACGCTTCGAAACCCGCGTATGCTGTGCGCGGGTGGCTGGGGTCCACATCAAAATCTCCGGGTTGTCTGCAAAACCCCCGGAATCACAGGAACCTCAGCCGCTCAACCCCTTTCGAAACGGCCTCTTAGACGATAATAGCTGACATGGCGCAGCCAATACTCGGCGCGCTCCTCATCGGCGATATGCATGCCGCTGGCACGAAGATGTTCGATCTGCTGCTGCCAAGTGAGCGCAGGCTTTGTAAAGGTGCGGGTCATTCTGGCCTGTTTGTGCAACGCATCGGCCAAAAATAAAAGACCCGCCCAGTGTGCATATCCTTGCGGACAGAGGCCGGGCGGGTGCGATCGACACCGACATATGCGTCGATTCCCAACAAATCAATAACCGAAGCTTCGGCTTGTCGCTTTTTTGCCCGGTCCGACCGATCTGGCCAGATCGTCAATTCATCGCTTAGCGATCGGTAAGGTGTAGCACAAAATCCGAGCTTGCGCTCGGCCTCGTTTCAGACTCTAAGGTGACGGTCCGCCGCAAGTCGGTAACCTACGCCGCGTCAACGAGTAGGGTAAGAACGACAGTGCGAGCAAACATGCTCCCACTGCCCAAGCCGGAAACGCCAATAGTCGGTAACCGACACTGACTTCGGCCAGTTGCATGCGATCCGCATATCAACCTCCTTGGATCCGGGAAAAAGCCCGAGCTCCGGGTCGCCCCATTGCGCCCAAGTTCGCGGGCCGAGGAGCGATGAAGGAAGAAGACGGCGGACCGTCGCTGCCAATATATTGTAGTTACCTGAGTTTCGCCACCCGAATGTATCTACGGCATTCAGGAGAAGCGACAAAAGCTTGCGCCTGAAGGGTTGAATCCCTTAAACGTAGCGACCACCCACACTGGTTCAATGTCTGCAGGCACCGGCAGGCGAAAGACGATTGGCTGAGCTTAGGTCTTCCAGTGCCCGCGGCGAAGCTCGATTAGAGCGGTTTTCGACCGCTTTGAGTCGGCATGGGATTCCCGTCGGCTGAGATTT
>ERZ1292644.115-Hain-H14-01um-R2-115-length-56135-cov-9_pt4 | contig 13713 bp, 33 predicted proteins | sample MGYA00564402_ERZ1292644 | MGnify/ENA primary metagenome ERZ1292644 (study PRJEB36523, sample SAMEA6512644) | groundwater metagenome | collected 2019-01-09 | study: AquaDiva: Metagenomics assemblies of 32 groundwater samples
GGGTCGGCAATTGCCCCGGCCTCGCCGTTTTCAAAGCAGGCGCGGATCGGCGCGGCTATGAGTTCGCCGCCATTCGCCTTCGTAACCAGTGGCGGATCATAGCCGGCTGCCGAAACTTTACCATTGAGGACGCCCGTAGACATTGGGGGGCAACCGGCCCAAGCAATCGGCCCGATTGCTTGGCTCTTGTCGAAAAACTCGCCGCTGATATAGCGGAGGTTGAGTGCGGGGATGTGGCATGACCGGCCCAGTCCCCGCCCGCTTCGAGGGCCGCAAGAGAAATTACGCGGGCAGTCCTACGCTCGTGGTTTTCGCAGTGTGGGATAGCTTTGAGCAGTCCTGGCGCGAAGGTGAAGGGTTGTTTACGAATGCTGACGCTGCCATCAAGGCAGCCGGGCGGCTCAATCGGGAATACGAGGGGAAGGATGATGCCTAAGATGGGAGTCGATACCGCCTGCTATGATTTGGCTCGGCGTTATCTCACGGACGCCGAGATTGAGCAGGAACAACAACTCATATCCCTGGCAGAAGCAATCCAGCAAGCAATAGAGGATTGGTTCTTTAGCCAGACCGATCGAACGCTGGGGCAAACGTGGAGGGGACGATGAGCGACGATGCGCTACCCTCTAAGCGGGTTGGAGGCGCAACATCCGTGCCGGAGATCAGACGCAAGCTGAGCGCGCACGAAAACCCGTTCGGGGTCTATACGGCGAACGAGGCGCTGCGGCTTTTGCTGGCCTCGCACGACGATCTCGTGGCCGCGCTGCGAGACGCGCAAGCGACCCTTATCGAGGCTGCGAACATTCTTCGGCCGACGCTGCCGTCATTGGCCGACAATATAATCGGCGCATGCGTGCAAAGAGCAGACGCGGCGCTCGCGAAGGCGGGCGGGCCATGAGCGCGACCGTCACGCTTGCCGACCAGATCGCTTGTATAAAGCGCGAAATCGCGCTGCGCGAGACTGGGCATCCAAGCTCTGAGATTGGGAGAGAGCTGGCTGTTCTGGAAGCTGTCCTGGGCACGCTGCTGGCGCTGAAGCCGACAGAGCAAACCGCAGGGCAACCCTCACCCGCCCCGTGGAACCTGATGGCGTCGAGCGAACCGAGCAGAAATGGCCTATTTCATTTGTACCTGATCGATTCTGACCACCGGAAGATAGCGGCGCTGTGGGGCACCCAAGATGAGAAGCTGGCGAACGGCGAACTGATCTGCGCGGCACGTAACGACATCCGCGAGGGCGAACCATGAGCGCCGCACCAAGCGCCGAGGCGGTCGCGCTGGTGTGCCGCCTGCGACCCCATCACGAAGCGGAAATGTGGCACGTTAGAGACCAACTGGCAGCAAAAGCCATTGATCGCTTTGCCGCAGAGGCTGTGGAGCGAAGCTACGGGCAACCCCAGTTGCGCATCCCGCGCTGGGCGAATTGGTTTGGAGCGTGGCGGCCATGAGCGAGATCATCAAATACCCCTTCGGTGACCACGAGCTTGACGAGATCATGGCGCAATATGATGAAGAGGAGCCGACGCCCATGACCCCCGAAGACGGCCTGCGGATGCTCGACCGGCTGGCGGTGAAGATTGGTCCGCCAGGGCCGGCACATAAGGCGCCGCTTTTCCGCTGGACGCTGCTCGGGATGATCTGCGCCATCATCGCGGCTGTCGGCATCGTGGCGGGGGTGGCGGTCGCGCTCCTGCCCTCCAGCGCGACAACAAAGGGAAATGACGGAGTGCTCCTACAGGGGCGGGGCAATAGCGAAGATTCGGGAGAATGGTTCTTCCCGTCAATGGGGGCACCGAAGCCAACCTCGAGCCGCCGCGCTCCGGGCGATGGCCGCTAACCAGGAGGAACGCCATGACTGATTACACCGGGACCGGGCGGCGCGAAGAAAACACGAGAGAGCCAGCGCCCTGGGCTGGGGCACCCCCGATGATGACGCTAGCCGAGATCCGCGCCGATATCGTGCAGCGCAAGGAAATACTGACCGAGCGTGTAGTCGAGGCCCAACGCCAACTCACCATTCATCAAAACGCCTGCGGCTGTGTCGAGACCGAGTTATTCGCGCACGACCGCGCTGTGGTGGCGGCGACAGCGGAGGCAGCAGATGCAAACGCCTAGACTCCGCTCAATCGCGGAGATCGATCGGGATCTCGCTTCGGTGCGCGCCGAAGCCGCCCGGCTGGCGGTGGCGCCGATGGGAAATAGGCGAGGGCCAAAGGTGGCCTATCGGGAGAATGAGCTGCTTTACGAGCGCGGCGATGTGTTGAAGGCCATGATCCGGGACCTCAAAGTCCTATTCGTTATGGCCTGGATCTTGACCGTCGTGATGATGCTCGTGCTGGCTGCGTTTGTTATCGCGAGGATAGCCTAATGCCTGCACGCCCGATAGACCTAGCAAAATATGCCGGTGCGGATCTTGCTGATGCCCGCAACGACTCGTCGATATCCGTCGAAGACGCGATGGCCCTAGTCTGCGCTGACGGCGTTGAGATTCAATATGGCGAAATAATCATAGCCGTTCAGCGCAGCGTAATGGAGGATATTCGCCGCTACGCCCGCCTAATTCCCACCTCTGAGCGGCCGATGGTTATGGCGAGCACTGACCGCGCCCTAAGAGCAGCGGTCGGGAAAGTCTTAAAAGGCATGGTATCGAAGAAGCGGATGGACACTTTTTACTACGACCTAATGCTGTGGACCGCACTTATGGAGTTGGCACAATGATCATCACCCGCTACGCCCTTATCTGGGGCTTCCGTATGCTCTTCACGGCCCTCGCGTTCCAAGCGGCGGCCGTAGTCGTGCTCATCGTGTTTCTCGCCTTTTTCAACCCCGCCACCCCGCCGCCCTCTCGCAACCCCGCTCCGGAGAGGGCGACCATGTGCTCGACATCGAGGGCGTCGATCCGATCTGCGTCAAGACCCCTAGCGATTGCCGCACCGCAATCGAGGCTATCCGCAAGGGCTTCTTTCCCAGCATTCCGGCTGGCACGCGAGCGACGTGCCACCCTTCGCCGCATTGTTTCCCGCCGGATAGTAACACCATCAAGGGATTCAACCGATGAACAGCTCCACACCCTACTGGTATCTCGCGACGCCATATCGCGGCCACTCGCACGGGTTTGATGCGGCGGCGGCGGAAGCAGCGGTGTGGGCGGCTTGGCTCATCGATAGTGGTGTCGATGTTTATTCACCGATCGTGCACAGCCATCCGATCGCGCAATACGTCACGATGGCACCCCCGGAAAACGATTTCTGGCTCGCCCGTCAGGTGCCATTCATGGTGCCGGCCGCTGGCTTGCTAGTGGCGCACATCGCGGGATGGGAGCGCTCGACAGGCATCGCCTGGGAGCGTGAGTGGTTCAAGGCGGCCGGCAAGCCGATCCATGATCTCCCCCTGCTCGGCAATACCGAGCCGTTACTAACGATTCCCAGCCACCTCAACGCATTGGATGCTGCTTGCCGCCGTGCTCGGCGAGTTGCCGCCGTGCTCGGCGAGGGGCTGCGTGATCGACTCCGCACTGGAGGGAGGATGATTGACCGATGAACACCCCAACGGCAGACCTCTACGGACCCTCTCGGAAGTTCACCATGAACTCACATCACGCCGGCATAATCACTCACGGCATCGCCAAGCTGCTATATCGCTTGGTCGGCGTCCGCGCCGATGAGCACCAGCAGAACGCGATGTACGGCGCGCATCAACTCCGCGTGCGCCTGCCGAATGACCCGACCGAGTACCGGGCGATCGTCGCCCCAGCCAACGCGCCGATCAGTATAGGCACCGATCACGCCTCGATCCGCGAATTGGGGTCCTGCCTAGAGGCGGCCAATGATGCGCTGGCGCGGTTGGCGGCTGGCGAATCCTTCGCCGAGGTCTGCCCGTATGGCATCAGCCGATTGCTGAACATGGCCGAAAAGGCAAGGCGCAGCGCGCTCGACGGTGTGCCGGCGGACCAGCATTTCGGCTACCCGCTCGGGCGGATGCCGGCTGACGAAGAGATAGCATGATGACCCGCACGCCGCGCGCCAGCCTCGCCCATATCTCGGTGATGTCGGCAATGAGTTGCCCTAAGGCTTTGCCGGACAAGGCATCGCACTTAATGATCGCCACGATCCTAGCTGGTGGCAAGGAATGGGCGATCGGCTCCAGCATAATTGGCGAACTCGACTTTTTGTTGACAGCCTACGAGTTGGAGAAGATTTGATGACCTGCCGCACCTGCCGATACCTCGAAGTGCCACTCAACAAAGCGCAGCGTCGCGTGCCGCGAAGGGAGGTTTACTATGCGTGTAACGTGCCGCTGCCCCTGTGGCCCACGCTGCCAGCGTCCGTTGTATCTTTCATGTGGCCCCCTCCCCGCGTGAGAATGTCCCCTGAACATGGAGAGGATTGCCCGCTGCACGAGGAGAGACTGCCATGAGCGACATTCCCGTGCGCACCCAGCGCGACATTGCCGTGCAGGCGCTGAACGACATCATGGCGTTGCCGCGCCCGGCCGTGGGGTTTGGCTTGAAAGCGCGGGTGGGGACGGCGCTCCGGGACATCGCAAGGATCGAGAGAGCCGCGCCGCAGCCCGCCGGCCATTGGCTCTTCGTGCCCGACGCGCCGGAGGAGCCGGAATGATCGAGCGAGCACGCCATGGCTGACAAGACGCACATCGAATGGGCAGACGCGACGTGGAACCCGATCACCGGGTGCTCGGTCGTCTCGCCGGGGTGCACCAACTGCTACGCGATGCGCCTCGCCGGCACCCGCCTCAAGCATCTGCCTTCGCGTGCCGGGCTGACGCAGGACAGCAAGGCGGGGCCGGTGTGGAACGGCAAGGTGCGCTTCAACAAACAAGGGCTCGACCAGCCACTCCGCTGGTGGCGGCCGCGCCGGATCTTCGTCTGCGCTCATGGCGATCTGTTCCACCCGGCGATCCCCGACGAATGGATCGACCAGGCATTCGCCGTAATGGCGCTGGCCCCGCAGCACGTCTTTATCGTTCTGACCAAGCGGGGCGCGCGGATGCGGTATTGGTTTCGGCGCGAGCGCGGCCATACCGCCCCGGCGGAATGTCTCGCCGAACTTTATCTCGACGAGCACCCCCAGATTGCGGAACGATGGCCGTTGGATAAAGAGCGCGCCATCGGGGTTGGGTTGCGGGGCTGGCCACTGCCGAACGTCTGGCTCGGCGTCTCGGTCGAGGACCATGAGCGCGCCGACGAGCGCATCCCCGACTTGCTCGCTACCCCGGCGGCGGTGCGTTTCATCAGCGCCGAGCCGTTGTTGGGCCCGCTCGACCTGGGGTCATATCTGCTTAGCGTGCGAGGCAAACACGATCAGCGGGTACGGTTGCCGATGCTCGATAGCGAGGAAGGCCGCGCGCCCCGCCAGGGTTATTTAGGCGAAGCGATCGGCCTCGATTGGGTGATCGCCGGCGGCGAAAGCGGCCCCAATGCGCGGCCGATGCACCCGGATTGGGCGCGCTCGCTGAGGGATCAGTGCATCGCAGCCCGCGTCCCGTTCTTCTTCAAGCAATGGGGCGAGTGGCTTGCTGGCGAGAACCTTGGATGGCCGCTCGCAAGGTGGCAGGACGGCCAGGAAGGAAAGCACGACAGCCCAGATCATATCGAATGGCGTCATTTTACGACACCCGGCGAATATGGCGCCTTCACGATCCGCGTCGGCAAACGCGCCGCCGGCCGGCTGCTCGACGGCCACGAATGGTCGGAATTTCCCGGCTAGGGACAGGCGCTAGCGATATTTGCCGCTTTCCGCGCGGCGCTCCTGCGCGCCCCGTCCTCAATGCGCCAGCCCCAATTCTGCTTGGTGTAGCGCGGGTCTGGAGAATAGGTGGTCACCCGCCAGGCCCGCACCAAACCTCAACCTGCACGTCGCCCCCGGCGCTGTCGCCGCGTTGGATCGCAAGGTTCACCGCTTGCGCGGCACTCGCTCCCATGAGGAGCGCGCCAATCAGGAATTCGACGTGAGCGCCGATGGCCTGAAATTCGCCCTCAGAGCGATACGTCCGAAATTTGTGATCCATCCGGCTCGCGCCATCGTGGGCTAGGATCAACCCGCCGAAATCGTCCTCCTTTTCGTCTGACGGTTTTTCGCCCCCTTCTAACCAAGCGACGCATGCCTTGACCACGGCCAAAGCGCCGGTCCCGCCGAATAGCCGGCCGTCGCTCAGGCGGTAGATTTTCTTCGTATGGCCGGAAATGATGTTGCCCTGCCATACGGCCGTATCGGCGGCCATGATGCCGCCACGAACGACGATGACCGTCAACTCACTCTCCCTTGAACACCGGGCCGAGCAGAAAGAGGAGAACCACGAACGTCAAAACCGCGGCGACCGGCATTCTGCGCCGGGTGAGGAAATAGAATGCTACCGCAGGCGCGGCTGCCGACAGCAGCCAGAGGAGGAAGCTCACTTGGCCGGCAGCGTCCATGTGCAGCCGTAGCCGAAGATCGCCGAGGCGTCGTCCGCCAGCTTCGCCGACTTGGCGTAGCCCTTACTCGTCAGCATGTCGCCGAGCAGATTGATTCCATCTTGTGCTGCGCACGCGGCCAACTGTGCCTTCGTCAACACGCTCGCGTCCTTGTCTCTGATGGCCGCGACCGCGGCCCCGGTCGAGCCGACAGCTTTCTGCGCGTCGCTGATCGTCTCCAGCTTGTCGAGCAGAGCGCAGCCCGAAAGGGCAAACGAGAGAACCCCAACCGCAAGCAATGCGGCGGCGGCGTAATGTCGTATCATCATTTCTTCCTCCCGATTGCTGACGTGGTTACAGCGCGCAGGGCAAGCGTGATGACGCCGCTGATGGCGAAGGCAACCGCTGGCGACACACCATGGGCCTCCCAATCGATGCTTGCGAAATAAGTCAGGAGGGGCACCCCGATTACCATGAGCGCCCCAACGATGACCGATTTCCAGCCCTTGATCGCGCCCATAACCTAGGCTCCCTTCGATAGATAAAGCGCTCGCTCTTCCTCGCGACGGCGAACCAGCCCTTTGTTCACGCGGCCAGCGACCTTGTTCCACAACCGGAAGCAGTCGGCCGCCGCGATATAAGCGCCCCTTAAATGATACCGCAGCACGCTGGATTTGCGGAATCCGCCGACACCGATGTTGTAGGCTAAACTCACCATCGCATCAAACTGATCTTGCGTCGTCGGCGCGTCTCCAATCGCCTTAGTCACGGCAGCGCCGAACTCGCGGTCAAGCCGTTCGTCGAGCATTTGGTCCGCTTGCTCTTGGGTGATCGTCATCCCTTCGTAAACATCAGGACCAGTATGCCCCCAACCTATCGTTAAAACATTTCCGACATCGCGATAGGCAGTGAGCCGGCACCCCTCATTGCGCTTAATCAAATTCCGCCCAAAGAAGCTCATCTCCATGGGGCTACCGCTGCGCTCATCCCGCGAACGTATCCGCGATGTTGCCTGGCTTATGCTCCGCGATCGCCGCCTTGTTCACCACGACCTTGCCCGAGCCGTCGCATTTCTCGCAGAGATCAAGGACACGAAAATCGGCTGAGTCCGGCTCGCCGTTTGCCATCTTGCGCTTGACGTGGGGCACCGTGCCGTCGCCCTTGCATGCCGCGCATGGTTCTTTTAGAGGCTCAGCCATTCGCCGTCTCAGCGCAAGGGAGGCTCTTCATTTTACCTCCCCCACATACCGCGCCCAAAACTCGCTCTTGTCAACCGCACCGCGCTCGTAGCTAGTCCAGTACATTCGCTCGGCAGCGTGATTGGCCTGCGTCACGGCGAATTGCACGATGCCGGTCGCGACCGCCACGCTCACCGCGGCGAGCACCCCCCTCACGGGCTTTGCTTCCCCACAATCCCCGCAACCCATGCCGGCGAACCGACATCAAGATTGGGGTTTCCGGGCCGCAAGTCATCGCAGAGCGCTCGCACCCACGGCGTCATCATAGCAGCTGCCGGCAGGGTACCAAACGTCACCTTTCGTTGTTCGGCAGCTTCGGCGCCAGGCAACTCTCGGCATGCGATAGCGGTGGCCGCAAGGATGTCCCCACCGACCTGATACAGCGACTGCGCGGCGCTCGCAACGCTGCCGGCGGCACTGATCCCAGCGAGGATCGGGAGCATAGCCCCGCCGCAGCCGGTGAGGATCATGCTGCCGGCCATCGTCAACGCGGCGCCCCATGCCGTCATCCCCATACCATCCACGCGCAGAACGCCAGAAAGCCCAGGACCGCGCCGATGGTGAAAAGATCCTTGCGCCCCGTGGACTCAGTCAAGGCGGAATGTCCCGCCCCTCTGTTGGGCGGTGCGGATATTGTTCTCCAGAGCTTCAATCTCGCGCCGCGTAGCTTCGCTGATTTTCCAGCCTAGACCGGGGATCGATTGTCCATCTGAGACCACCTCCTGATTGAAATTACGGGGCGCAGGCTCCCCAAATCCTCTCGTCATGGCACAAATCCCTCTGGAGGCCAGCCAAAATCCACGACGCGTTTCAGCGGCGGTGTCATGGCGAGGAAGTTCGTAATCCGGCGACGGTCAACAGCCTCGCGCTCGACGGCAGGTGCGCCCGTGCCGCAGGTGGACGGCATACCGCTCCGGGGAACTCCCGTATCGCTGTATGCTTCCCAACAATTTCTGCCAAACCCCTTTGCCATGAAGAATCTCTCCATGTTGCCGGTGTAGCCTGTCTTGCTATAGTGCTCGCTGATGATCGTGTCGGCGACGATCTCGGTAAAGCCGCCGCCGCTTGCGGGGTAAGTCACAGTCGCGCGGCAAGCCCGCCCACGTGATCCCACGGCGCCCCATCCATTCCCACAGAGCGGGATCGTGTTGTTGTAGAGGCCCCAATTCGTGAAGCGCTGGAGCACGCCCGGTTTCCCCTCATCCTGCGTCGCGACGATGCTCACCGTTGTGCCGTCGCTGACATAGACCTCTCCGCCCGCGCTGGGCGGCGCTGCATACGTCCAGGTCGTGATCCAGTACGTGCCATCGTTGCTGACGACGCTATCTTCGTATTGATCTTGCCCGTCCCACCGACGCCAGGACATCGGGTCGCTTGCCTTTTGCGGCACGGGGTCGGCGCAGGTCATCGGCAGACCCCCGTCCGAGCACCTTAGTTGGGCGAGGTAAATTGTGAGATCAGAAAGCGTAGGCGGAGCAGGCGTCTCCCCCGACCCGCCCGCTCCGCCACCGCAGCCGGCGAGGGTCAACCCGAGCGCCGCGGCGAGCCAGCTTGCAGCCCATACGCGCGTCATGTGCCCTGCCCGCGCAGCTTCGCGGCCAGCATAGCCCGCCAGATCGCAGTGATGAATTTGTTCGGCGGCTCGATCATGCCCAAGACGAACATGGCAGAAACGCGGCTACCAGCCTCCAGCATCGCCGGCGTGACTCCCGAAAGTTCCTCGACCAGGATCGCGACCCCAGCGGCGCGGTTCTCCGCTCTCTCCCTGGCCTCAGCCTCGCGGCTCACTGCGCCCATGGTACACCTTCCGTTATCAGATAGCCGATGACCACCATCCCGAACGCGATCAGAATGCCGAGCCAGCCGATAATTTTCCAGGGGAAGTTGTGGAATTCGGCCGCGAGGTTCCGCAGATCGGCGCTTAGGGCGGCATGATCGCGGCGGTTCTCATCGCGCACCTCAATGAGGCGGGCGCCAGTTTCAGCATGATACGCCGTAATTCTGGCGCTGAGCGTGTCATGCAAGGCATTGCGATCTTCGTCCTGCCGACGCAACGCGCCGTGGATTTCCTCGGCATGGCTGGCAAGCGCCTGGGCAGTGCGAACCGCCATGTCGCGTGTCGTCTGGTCCGCCGATTCATCGCCCATGCGGGGTCACTTCTTGGAGTCCGCATTGTATGGCTTGGCCCAGCACGACAAACCTTGATAAGGGTTGTCCCGCACAACCTGCTCGCAGACCTCGCGAGACGGCATCAGCATCTGCGCCTGATGAGTTCCTCCGCAATTCATCTGCAGATTGCTCATGCAGATATTCAATGCCCGATAGACGATGAACCATTGCATTTCGGCCGCCGCGCCTTGCATCGACACGGGGCCGAGCGACACCACCGGCATCGGCTCCACCGGGATAAAGACCGCATGATAACTCGTTGACAAGGCGCCCCGCGTCGTAGGCAGATCGGCCAGCGCGGACGCGAAAAGCGCCGGCAGCAGCAACGCGGCTACCGTAACGCTCAGGCCCCAGCGGAACAGTTTGGGGGTCATCATCATCCACCACTCTGCGCGACGCAGATGTAGTTGACCAGATCGCCAGAAGTAGCGGTCTGGGTCAGTGTGATTGCCGTATTGCTCACGGTATAGCTCTGCGAGACAAGCGGAGTAGCCTGCCAAGTCACGGTGCAGTGCGGGGCCGCAACATAGGCAACGTTGAACGTGATGACGCATCCGGTAGCCGTCGTGCCCATCGTGACGGTGCCAATTTTGCGAAGCTTCTGCTGGACGTCGCGCAATCTTTCGTCAATCTGGCGAACGTCTGGTGATGCTGGGCTGGGTCGAGATACATCGGATGGACGCGACGCTAGTGCCGATGGCGTTTCCAGCACCGGCTGTAGCTGTGCAAGCAGCAGTACGACCATAGCGGCTTGGTTCATCGACGGCGCAACTCCTCACGGATATTGCTGATGTTGGTAGCGATCCCGCCAATCTCGCCGATAAGTTTGGTGTACTGCTCCGCCGCCCGACGCTGGGCATCGTCGCCTTTGATAATCTCTTTTTCGTGTTGTACGAGGCGCTGTTCATGCGCGGCAAGCAATGCGTTGATGCTGACGGCCCATGGTATGAGCGCCAGTCCCAGGCCGACCACGAGCGGCAGCACAATCCCCACGGCTTGAACGACATGCCTCTTGGTGTCATTCCGTCGCCGTTCGATCGCCGGCTCATCGCGGCTCATCGAGCGCAACACCGAGGGCGCGAGCGGACAAACGCCCGGATCGGCAACCACAACTCCGGTGACCGCACTCGCCGAAACCTGCGCAGTTTCCGCATCATAGCTCCACCGCGCTGATGCTCACGTCCGCGATCGAGGCGGTGCCTCCAGTGATCGCCGCCAGCCCGAGATCGATCCAATAGGCCGTCGAGGGTGTAAGGCTGGGAACCACGGCATTGACTGCGCAGGGCAGAAATTCGGCGGCGACGGCGGCGCTGAAGCGTGGCTTACCGCCATAAGCCGTTCCGGTGAGCGCCGCGCCGTTGACTGGCGCTGTGCCCGTGCCCATCCTGATCTGTATGCTTCCGCCGTCCAGAATCGTATCGTTTGAACAAGTACCGCTGATGATGACGAGCACCTTCCCGCTGTTCGTCGGTGTGATCGCACCGGCCAGCCCCATCATCAATCCGGTTGTGTTGGTTGTGCCGGTTGGGTTGGAGGGGGTGGCTTGCGCCGTCGTTGTCGCTGCGACCGTCAGCGCTCCGCCAGCGCTATTCTGGCGAACGTAGGCGCCGGCTGCGCCGGTCGCGCTGAAATCGGTCGTGCCGTCCGGCAGGGTCAGCGTGCCGGCGCCAGCCACCGCCGGCGCCTTCAGGGTCAGCGCGCCGCTGGTCACTCCGGCCAGCGCCAGCGAACCCTGCAGCACGCCGGCCCGGCCTATCGTCATCAGGCCGGCCGTGCCCAACGTCATCTGATCGGCGCTGTTGTAGCGGAAATGCATGCACCAGCCCGTGCAGCCGTCCTTGCCGAACGTGTCGGTGATGTCGTGGACCAGCGCGCCATTCTGGGCGAATAGCAGACGCGCACCGTTGCCTCCGGCATTGGCATTGTCGATCGTCAGCCCATCGAACAGCGATGCGACATTGTTTTTAGAAGAAAGCCCCACACCATTTACGGTCGTACCGGCCCAGATCGCCCCCGCCACCCCGAGGCCACCGCCGCTCTTGAGGGCGCCCGTCGTCGCCGAAGTCGAGGCCGTCGTGTTGGTCGTCTCGATCGTGTTCGCCGTAGCGATCGTGCCGAAGCCAGAGGCGATGGACCCGGCCGCCAGCGCGCCAACCGTAGTAATGTCGGTGCCGATCAGTTTCGATGCGGCGATCGAGCCGGCCAGCATCGTGTTGGTCACGGTGCCGGTGTCGCCCGACCCGACCACCGTGTAGCTCGCGGTGTTCGGAAAGGCGATCGAATTCGCCGTCGCCCCGAGATCCAGCGTGTGGGCGACGTTGCTCATGTCGATGGTCAGCGCCCGCCCGGCCGTGAGCGCGGGCGCGGAGGTCGCTGTCAACGTCACGTCGAAAGCCGCCGAGGTGTCCCGGATCGCGAAGCTGGTTATCCCCGAAATCGTACCGCTGATGATCGAGGCAAAGCCGACCGCCGTGCCGGAGCGCTCTTGAGCGAATGCCGGGATCAGCAGCAATAGCGATAGCAGGATGGCGAGCGCGGCGGCTGTCTTGCGGGCGGGGCGCATCGGGGCCATCCTAATTAAACCCTTCACGAATGGTTAACGGCGGCGTCCCTGACGCGCTGATGAAGCAAAACTCAGCGGTGGGGGCCGATCCCGCCGCCCAGAAATCGATGGCCCCCGCGAACAGGGTGGTTGTGCCGACCGTGTTGATCGCCGCGGTGCAAGCGTTGCCCAGGCAATACCCGATATTGATTGTCGACCCCGACGCATCGAGCGTCAGCGACGAGCGAAAATTGTTCTGCGCCAGGCAATTGCCCGAGGTCGTTGTGACCGTCGTTTCCGTGGTCGCATAGCGCATGCCGGCCTCGGCCTGCGGCGAGAGTGACAACAGGAGCGCCAGCGCGGCCAGCATCGCAACGCAAGGCATTTTCATTTCTCGTCTCCCATCCTACTGGCTGATGAATTCCGTAACGATCAGGTAGCCCTTCGCGCCGTTGCCCCCGGCGGCAGCGGTGCCGCTTCCATGAGATACGCCACCATTACCCCCCCCGCCGTAACCAGTAGGGCTTTGCCCGGTTACCACACCACCAGATATAACGCCCGGCGCTTGACTCCCGCCCCACGGAGAGCTTCCGCCGACGCTGTTATACGCTATCACGGTTGTGATGCTGGCGTTTATGCCGGGGATGCCGCTGGCCCCATGCGATGCGACATCTCCCGTTCCCGCTACCCCTCCCGACCCTATCAGGCCGGCGGTGCCTGGGGTGGAACCCCCACCGTGCCCGCCGCCCTTACAAATCAAAAGCGTTCCCAGGCTTACGTCGCCGCCGTCAGCGCCATCGTTATTCCCCGCAGCGCCACCGCTGGCCGCCGCCGGCACCGTGACTGCTTGGCTGGCCCCGATCTGCGATGCCGTCAACCGGATGCGGGCATATGATCCCGCCCCCCCCGGTCCGCCTGTGCTGACCCCGGTAGCCGAAGCGGCAGTGCCGCCTGCGCCTCCGCCGCCGCCGACGCATTCGGCAATGGCATAAAGCATCCCCGCGGTTGGGGTGTATGTCCCGGTAGCCGAAAAAACCTGTAGGGCGACATTGGTTATGTTCTTGCCGTCCAGCAGCTGAAACTGCGTGCCGTCGTAGTAGACTGTAACTATGCGGCTGGCGACAATCTCGTTCCTGGTAAGCGCCGCGCCGGCATACTGAACGGCCTTCGCTCCGAGGGCATCGATATTGAGTGTCGTCGCCCCAGTGTTGGTCAGGCCGGCCCCGACCTTGAAGCGATAGACATCGCCTGTGACGTAGGCGGCCGTCGCAACATCGTAGGTCAGGGTCTGGACGTTGGCGGTGCCGCCCGAAGTCTTGATCGGTTGAATCCGGTTGTACCAGCGCTTGATC
>ERZ1292644.1232-Hain-H14-01um-R2-1232-length-13707-cov-7_pt1 | contig 13707 bp, 15 predicted proteins | sample MGYA00564402_ERZ1292644 | MGnify/ENA primary metagenome ERZ1292644 (study PRJEB36523, sample SAMEA6512644) | groundwater metagenome | collected 2019-01-09 | study: AquaDiva: Metagenomics assemblies of 32 groundwater samples
GATACCGTAGTAACTACTGCCTATGGAAACTATTTTGGAGTAATGGTAAGATAGGTATGTATGAATGTTCCTTCTTTGGAAAAGGTTATTGAAAGAGCGAAAGAGATTTGGTCATTCAATCCTCCCCTGGAAACAGTTTTGGTTACACAGAAATTTGGAGACAATGATTTGGCAATTTATAAAGAGTTAGGATTGAAAGGCCATAATGGGTGGGATTTAAGAGCCGGAAGAGGAACGGACGTGTTAGCTTGCTTTGATGGGGAAGTTAATCAAGCAACAGGGGATGGCGGTTACGGTATAAATATCTTTCTTCAAACAGAACCATTTTTAGTTGAGAATAGAAAAGTAAGATTACAAGCTGTGTACGGTCATCTAAAAGAGTTTTCAATAGAAAATGGTATTCAAGTTCATTCAGGAGATGTTATAGCTAAATCAGACAACACAGGACTTTCAACGGGGGATCACTTACATTTTGGAATACGTCCATTTTATTTCATAGAAGAAGCAGTGGTTTCTGATGTTTCAAATGGTTACTTTGGTTATGTTGATCCGGCACTGTTTTATGAAAAAGAGCTATTGAAAAGCCCAGCTTGGAGACGATATGGACAACAAGAAAATAAAGGACGAGAGCGAGATTGGTCGCAAAGAAATATGCTATACTTTATTCGGAAGACATTGCGGCTTCCAAGCACAGAAGAATATCGTGCGTTTGTTTATGGTTATTGGGATATTGAGGCAATACGAGAACCGACTATGTACAGGTTCTGGCAATTTGTTACAAAACCAGAGTATGAAAAACGAGTACGAGAATTTAAGAATCGGGAACGAAAATCTGTTATATGAATGAAGAACCGGTTAAAGCGGAAACCAACCGGAGGCCAGATGGAACATTTGGGCCAAATAATACTGCTAATCCGGCGGGGCGTCCAAAAGGACAAAGTTTGAAAGAATTTTGGAAACAACGGCTTTCTTTAATGTCTGAAGAAGAAAAGAAAGAATTTACAAAACAAGTTACAAAAGAAGTAATTTGGAAAATGGCTGAAGGACAACCTAGACAACCGCTTGTTGGAGAAGATTCAGAAGGAAATCCAGTGCCACTATTCAACTATGTACGGAATAACCTCGGCGACGCTCAAAATCAAGAATCTCCAAAAACGGATTAGATGTGTTCAAGGCGGTACTTCTGCAAGTAAAACAGTTTCAATTATTCTTTTGCTTATTGATGCGGCACAACGTGATACAAAACCAACTTTAACAAGCATCGTTTCAGAGACGTTTCCACACTTGAAACGCGGCGCAATGAGAGACTTTCTTTCAGTAATGGAAACACATAAATATTTTAAAACAGCCCGATGGAATAAAACTGATTGTATCTATACTTTTGAGACAGGAAGCAAGATTGAGTTCTTTAGCGCAGATCAACCGGGTAAGGTTCGTGGGCCACGTCGAGATAGACTGTTTATAAACGAAGCAAACAATGTTCCGTATGAAATTTTTGACCAGCTTGAAGTTCGTACCAATGAATACATTTTTATAGACTGGAATCCGGTAAATGAGTATTGGTTTTATGATAAGGTTGCAAACAGAACAGACGTTGAACACATCATTGTAACCTACAGAGATAACGAAGCATTGCCCGAGACAATACGCAGTTCAATAGAGCAGCGTAGAGAACGTAAAGATTGGTGGAAAGTCTATGGAGAAGGGCAGTTAGGTGAGATTGAGGGTAAAATATACCGAGATTGGCAAACAATCGATGAGATACCCCATTTTGCGCGTCTGGAACGATACGGATTGGACTTTGGATACACTAATGATCCTACTTCAATTGTCGCAATTTACTATTCCAATGGCGGTTATATCTGGGATGAGGTTTGTTTTCAAAAGGGATTAAGTAATAAACAGATTGCAGATGTTATATTGAATCAATCGCAACCACAGATACTTACCGTTGCCGATAGTGCGGAACCAAAGAGCATTGATGAGATGAAGGTTTTCGGAGTAAACATTGTTGGTGCGGAAAAAGGAGCTGATTCCGTTCGTAATGGAATTCAAATCGTTCAAGCACAACGTATTTCAGTTACAAAACGATCGGTAAACATTATCCAAGAATATAGAAATTTTCTTTGGCAAGTTGATAAAAATGGAGTAGTCTTGAATGTGCCGGAGCATTTGTTTTCTCACTCAATGGATGCTGGAAGATACGGGATGACTTCAATACTAAAAACACCGGTATTCAAGATGCCAGAAGCTACACCTGCTTTGGCTGTGCATTATCCAGAATTGGGGATATAAGAGTACGATAATGACTGAATTGAAGATTACAATAGAACGTGATTTAGATGCAGGAGAAATTGCAAAGGTTCAAGAGATTTTGGTACCATTGATTACTACTGGCGCTCTGTTTGGTGTGCGTGGCGGGCAGACGATAATTCATTTTGATGGTGGCGGTAATTTTGCTGGCATAGAACTCGATTACTGGCCATTTCGTAAACGAAAAAAAGAAGTGTAGTTTTGCATAACCGAAAGTTAGATGTTACAATAATTCAACTCCCAACCTATACCATAGGCGGAAAGCATAGCGAGCTTCCGTCTATTTTTTATGGCTCAGGAGTTGGCGAGTGTAGAAACGCTCTCACCGTTAATGGAACGATTGAAAGCAGAGAAGAAAACTGCGTATGATTTTCAATTTCGTCGCCACATGGATTGGAATGAAAGTTATGAGCTGTATCGGAATAAAGTACGAACAAACCGTTTGACACAACGGCAAACAGTCAACATTCCTTTGATGAAGGAGACGGTTAAGACGCTGCTTTCTAAAATTGATGATGCGCCTAATATTGATTGGAAAGAACTTAATGGGGATATTAGTAAAGAACTTATTTTTCAAGAGATTTGGAATACCGATTTTGATAGATTGAATTTTGAAGGAGTTGATATTCAAGATAAAAAAACAGTTCTTTTATGCGGTAGAGGATTCAAAAAACTGAATTGGGTTAATAGTGATTTAGAAATACGTGCCTTAGATATTTACGACGTTCTTGTTGATCCGCTTACTGATCCACTTGATTTGGAAACGGCACGATTTCTTATTCATCAAAATTTGTTCCGTTCATTAAAAGATATTCTTGCTGATAAGCGGTATAATTCTGAAGCAAAGAATAAGTTAAAGGTATGGCTCACAACTCCTGAAGGGATGGTTATTTCTGCTCAAGGTAAAAAGCAGTTTGAAGAGAAAATGGAGCGGTTGAAAGCAATGGGAGTTCGTGAAGATCAGCTTATTGAGTTTGCCGGAGGAGAAGTTATGGTTAATCTTACAGAACATTTTACTAAACAATGGAATGATAAAGAGAAGGTCTTTGAAAGACGAGTTGTAGTATATGCAAATGATAGTATTGAATTACTCAATGAACGGTTAGTTGATTTGCTCGGAGTTACTTTTTATCCGTTTGTAACATGGGCAGAGGATGTTGAGACGCAGGATTTTTGGTCTGATGCACCGGCAGATTTAGTGCGAACGCCTAATAAGGTATTGAATGTTTGGTTCTCGCAGCTTGTTGAGAACAGGACATTGAAAAACTTTCAGATGCACTGGTACGATGCTACAGTGCAAGGATATACGCCGCAAACATATGAACCGGGTGCGGGAAGAATGTTACCAGCTCCGGGTGATCCTAATAAAACTATCATGCCGGTTAATGTTTCTGGTTTGGATGATACATTCACAGCTATTGATTTCGTTATTCGTCTTGTTGAACGCGGAACTGCGGTAACGGCGATTGAAAAAGGTGTTTCAGAAAAGAAACAGATTACATTGGGCGAGGTTGAGTTGCTTGTCGGTAAAGCAATGGAGCGTACCGTTTCCTTGGCAAAGTTTTATCGTCGTTCATGGATGGAACTAGCAGCGAAATATCATGCTATACTTGATGCTAATGCCGAAGGAAAACGAACGCTCTACAAAACAGATCGTAACGGTAAGTTATGGCCGAAAGTAGTATACGCGACTGATTGGAAAAGCACATCAGGATTTAGAGCGATTGTTCGTTCTAGTTCTGAACAAGAGGAGGAAAAGACAAAAGCGATTCAACGAATGATGTTTGTTCTGAAAGAAAATCCAGACAATCCGGTATTACGAAGAATTTTGTTGAAACGTGAGCTTGATTTGCTTGATTTGACTGTTGAAGAAATAAGAGAAATTGAAGAGGCAGAAAAGAAAAAAGCAGAAGAAATTGAAGCCGGTCTTCCTTTACAAGGAGGGCAAATTCAACAGGGTCAACCAGTTACGTCATCAGTGTTACCTGAAGAAGAGAAGATGAATCAATTAGAACAAAGTTTAGCTGCTTTAAGCGCATAACTATATGCCAAAAGATGTTAACGATTTATTAAAAAGAACAAAGGATGCGCTAGATGGTTTGAGTAAGGTTCAGGGAGAGAAAACTCGTTTGGAAGAAGAACGAAGTAGTCTAGTTGCAAATGTTGGTAATCAGCTTGCTGATTTGATGCGCCCACTTATGGAACGTATTGCAAAAATGGCGCGTCTTTCAAAAGAGGATATTAAAGAAGCAATCGGAGAACTTCAATTACCAACTCCGCAAGTAAACGTTCCAGAAATTAAAATACCGAAAATTGAGGTTCCAGCCCCGCAGGTTACCGTACGTGCTCCCAATGTTACGTTGCCTGAAAAATTAAGTGTTTCTTTGAATGGACATTCTCTTGATTTGAAAAAGCCGCTTCCGGTTGTTTTAACAGACGACAATGGTAAACCGTACATAGCCGGTAGTTTAGGCGGAGGAGGATTGAATATAAGTAAAATTCGTTTTCAAGGAGTTGATACCGCAGGAGTTGCAAGAAATGCTTTGGTTGATGAAGGGGGAAGATTACAAGTAGATATTATTTCTGGTGCTGGGGGAAGTACCTACACAACTACTGACGATGTAGCTAATGATGATTTCGTTTCTAACATGGCAATGCTCATGGGCTTTGATGGGAGCACTTGGGATAGGATACGAAATGGTGAAGGAACGGCTACTCATGCTTTGCGGGTTGTTCATGCTTCAGATGTTGCGGCTTCCGTCAATGTTACTGGTTTTACTGCTTCTGTTCTGGTTCATTTGGCAACACCAGATGGGGACAATGTGATTGATGAAGAATTTGATGCGGCGCAAATAGTTAGCGCGGCAAGAGGAACAGAAACCAATGGTGGGGTTGTGCGAGTAGTCCATGTGGCTGATGCGGCCATGTCTGTAAGGGCGATAGCAAATAGCGGCGTTGATATTGGAGATGTAGATGTCCTTACACTGCCCAATGTAACAATAGGAACAGTTAATCCTTCAATTGAAGTAAAACAAGTTTCTGGATTTAGCGATTCTGTAAACGTAGTTGGATTTACCGCTTCGGTGGCAGTTGTTGGTGATGTTGAAGCGGATGCGGTGGACAGTGGTAATCCAGTTAAAGTCGGCGGTATTGCTCGAACTGCTAATCCTGCGGCTGTAGCGGCAGGAGACAGGGTTAGCGCGACATTTGATAAACTTGGCAGGCAAGTAACGTATCCGTATCAAGTTCGTGATTTAGTAGCCACGGCAAGATCCAGTTTAACAACTGGAACAGAAACAACATTGCTTGCTGGTGTTTCAGGGGTGTTTCATGATCTTGTGTATGTAAAAGCATCAAATAATTCTTCTGTTGCTGTAACAGTGGACATTAGAGATGCAACAACTGGTGGAATTGTTATGACTTTAGATGTTCCCGCAAATGGAGTTGTGGGTGTATCTACACCAGTGCCAATTCCTCAAAATGCGGCCGCTGATACTTGGACTGCTGATATGGGAGATATAACAGGAACTACTTGCCAAGTGGATGCACTTTTTATTAAAAATGTTTAATAAATAAAAATGATTGTTGAATTGCTTGAAGGCAAAAATGCCAAAGAAAAAGCAGATATTAAAGCTGATAAAATATCTTTACAAGATTTTTCATCTCAGTATACTGAAGATGGCATTACCATTACAATTCAAAAAGTAACTAAGATTGAAGGAGGTATAGAATTGTTGGCTAAGGCATGGAAAGGAACAAAACAACTGGGATTTGGTAAGAATGGCACAATAGAGACAGAGAGATTTCGCATAATCAACCCACCAGTTTTAGTTCCTGATGTTGATGGAACAATCGTCCGTATTTATACAGACGACAAAGGAAAAACCGAAACAAGAAAATTACGAGAAGACCCTTTACAGGCGACTATACTTTCCTTGGCACATACTATAAAACTCGTTGGGAAAGAAGACACGCAGATTATTCCAGGAAGCATTGGAAATACTACTACTACTGTATATCCTGACCCAGACCCAGAGACTACGAGCGTGGATGGCCGAGCATTTTACGCTTCTATCGAGGACACCTTTGCCAATGTTAGAGCGGCGGCTGGGACGTCAGCAGAACCTTCTACCATAAACAACAACCATGCGGGCATAGCTTCAACAGCAACTACAGATAGATACGATACGTTAATTCGCGGAATATTCCTTTTTGATACCTCCAGCATTCCCGATGCAGATACAATAGATTCAGCTACGTTTTCCCTTTGGGGTACGGCTAAAACTAATACGTTTACTACAATTGATAGTGTCTTATATGTGGTTGCTTCTACTCCGGCCACTAACACGAACATAGTTACGGGGGACTATCAACAATTAGGGACAACAAGTTTTGGAACAGTAACTTATGCGAACTATGATGGGACAAATACTGTTTACACCGATATTGCCTTAAATGCCTCTGGTTTGGCGGCGATTACTGCAACGAGTGTGTCTAAGTTCGGTACAAGATTTGGCGCGGATTTTAACAATACTGCCCCGACATGGGAGGCCGCAAAGGAGCTGACTTTCAAGTCATTTTTCGCAGACCAAGCAGGAACAACAAATGATCCCAAGCTTGTTGTAGTACATTCTGCGGCTGGTGCCGGAGGAACAAAACCTAATTTATTATTATTAGGAGTAGGATAATTTTATGCATCAAAAGTTAGCAAACGTTTTAGAGAAAAAAGGTATTTCAGATTTAACAGAACTTACTTCTGAAGAAAAAGCTGATTTTGACCGATGGGATAAAGTATTATCCGAAGGAGAAATTACAATTGTCAGAATACTTGAATTTTGCAAACAACAAATAAAACTGATAGAACTGAAGTGGCGAGATTTAAGCATTGAACAATCAAAGAAATCAGAGCTTATCGCATACCATACTGTATATTCTACTCTGGCTGATTTGATTACGGTTCCAAAGTCGGAAAAAGAGAATCTTGAGAAGTATCTTAATCAGTTGTTACAAAGTTAGTAATTATGGTATATTAGAAATAGCTAAAAACTCTTAACCCTAACCTAACAAATGGCGGGTAACCTGAATTGGTTGCCCGTTTTTATATAAAATCTTATGTTTAAACAAGTTATTGCTAAAATCTTCGGTGATGTCGCACATGGAACAACGGATTCAGGTGATCCGGTAAAGGTCGGCGGTGTTGCGAGAACAACAAATCCCGCTGCTGTTGGAGATGGAGATCGAGTAAATACATTTCATGATGATGTTGGACGATCGGTAACCTATCCATATCAGGTAAGAGATTTGGTTGCGACTGCGCGACTTTCTATAACTGCATCTGGAGAACAGACATTGCTTTCTGGTGCAGCAAGTACATTTAGAGACCTTGTTAGAATTTCTGGAGCGAATCAATCAACAAATGCGGTTACAATAAGTATCCGTTCAGCGACTGGCGCCGGTATTGTTCATGATTTTGAGATTCCGGCAAATAACACTGTCGAACATAGCTTTCTTACTCCTTATCCTCAAAATGCAGCAGCTGATGCTTGGACAGTTACCGTAGATGATTTTGTAAGTGATGGTACGACAAGTAACGGAACTGTTATTGTTGATGCTCTGTTTGTAAACAATGTCTAAATATATGGCACATAAATTAACCTCAAAAAAAGCAAAGTTAATCTTAAAAGAGGGAACAGCGAAAGGTAAAAAATTAACGAGTAAGCAAAAAGGTCTATTCGGACTTATTGCCGGTGGTGGTAAGCCAACTAGATTAAAAAATCCAAAAAGGAAAAGGTCGAAAAAAATAACTCAAAAAGGAAAAACTATTTATGGCTCATAAGGGTTCAAAAGCTGGTTATAAATCAGCAAAAAAGACACTCGGATTGTCGCTTACAAAATCAAAAGTAGTATCTAAAAAAACGATGCAATCAGCATCAAGAAAAAGAATGACATAATATGTCTAATACAAGCGCAATTCTTACCACAGGATCGGTTCGCTTAACAATTCCATCAAAAGAATCAGCTAGCGCGCAGAGAGATGTGATTTCCAGTGTTCCGATGATGACAAACAAAGGTCGAGAAAATGATTACAAAAAAAGGTTAAAAGAAAGTCAGAAGGAATGATATGGCACAACGTGGTCGTCCTAAAAAAGTAGTTGAGGTTTCTGATAGTGCTGTAGAAGAAAAGTTAGATGAAAGTACAGGAGGTGATCCAGAAACTTCAAGTCTTCTTTCATCAAAGGAATCATTACAGTTGCAGCTTGATGAATTGAATATGTTGCGAATGGAAATGCAGCGATTGGGAGTTGATTCGTTAAGTAAGTTGGATGCTCTAGCAGGTCAGGTTATTGCGGAATTGAATAAACTCTAAAAATTGAGCTTTAGGGTAAAGCTCGTAAAACACCCCATGAGGATACTCAGACCTCGTTAATTTCTGAGATGCCGACAGGCGTTAAATTGTAAACATATGGCAAATATGCCTAAAAATGTATTTCCTGACCCGGAAGGGATTACGGAAAGTACAGTCAAGGAAGAAGACGTTAAAACCTCTCCAGAAACGGAGGAAATCGTAACTCCAGAAACATTAGCAGAACCTATTGACGAGGAGGTAGAAGCTGTTGATGAAACGCCAAGTCCAAAGGGATCAAAAACTCCTGAAACGCAACTCTATTCCAAATTAAAAGAGGAAAGAGAAAAGCGTAAGGAAGTTGAGCGTGAGTTACGAGAACTAAAAGAATCCTCGGTATCTTCTGACGAAGAAGGGATTACAGACATTGAAAAGGAATTACGAACTGTTACCACGAAACTTACTCAACTTGAACGGAAAGACTCCATGAGAGAATTGCTTGTGGAATTTCCTGCTCTTGCGGATAAGCGTAGTGAGTTTGATGATTTCTTGGAAGAAGATGAGGCAAAAGCATTATCTCTTCCGCGTGCTGCTAAACTCTTTCTTCTTGAAAACGGATTGCTAACTTCGGAGAAACCGAAACGGAAAGGACTTGAATCGCCTGTTGGCGGCTCAAAAGCTCCCACGTCTTCGGGATATTCCTTTGATGATTTGAAGCGACTTCGGGAAACTCAACCGAAGAAGTACGCTCAAATGCTTCGTGAAGGAAAAATAAAGTTAGAAAACGTTACATAAAGGTCGGTGAAGATACGTTAAAAAAGTGTCTTTACAATTTATTAGCGGACAACCAATGAAGTCCAAAAAGAAATACCCACATTATCCTACTCAACCAATTAGATGCTTAATCTGTAAAAAGGATAATCTGGTAGAAAGTTATAGAAAGGATAAGGCTAAAAAGATATGAGTATAGATGTATTGATTGTGGAGAAATAAAACTGGGACAAATGGAAGCAGATCATCTTTATCCTTGGTCTAAATATCCGAGATTAAGATATGACCTATGGAATGGGCAGGTGTTGTGCAGAGATTGTCATAAGTTAAAAACGAAAAGGACTTTAGTGGTTGTTCGCTAATAGAAAAATAAGACACTAAATATACGGCTCTAACTAATTTTGCTGAAAGGTTTGCCGCAAAGACAATTACTCGTGTGTATCAGAATGCTGTCTTTCCGGCCATCACTAACAGCAATTATGAAGGAGAAATTAAACAGGCAGGGGATAGGGTTAACCTTCTTTCGTTCCCAGGGGACGTGCAGCTTGAAGACTATGTAGCTGGAACAGATATGAGCACCTTCGGGGTGTTTGATTTGGAAGAACAGCTAGTAGTTGAAAAGCGAAAAGCGCATAACTTCGCCATTGACCGTTTGGAAGATTTGTTTACTTATGTAGATGATGTTGTAGACAATCTTACTCAAAACGTAGCAAAGGCGGTGGAACGAACGATCGATTCCTACGTGCTTGAACAGGTGCAGTTTGCCAAAGCCGGTAGCTGGGTAGGTATTGATGTTCGTGTTACAGGTTCATCTGCTGACACGGAAGCGTCCATTGCTACCACAGCGACCGGTGGGACGCTTTCTGTCATGGCTGCGACTGGCTCTGCGGGAAACCGCGTAGGCACAGTTGAACACGGAGACGGTACATCTGATTATTCTGGATTTACAACTGCTGATGTTGGTAAACCAGTTCGTTTGACTTCCGGTTCTACTTGGGCAACCGAGTGGTACAGGATTTCTGCATGGACTGACTCCGTTACTGTAACCATCTTAAACTGGGATGAGGCCGCAACCGCAATGGATATTCCTAATGGAGATATTCTTCGTGGTATGTACGGCGCGCCGGAGTTTACTGGTGGAGTGGCAAATGGAGACGGGAAACCGACGACTCAGGCAGGATGGGGTTACGAACTTCAGGCGGCACGTGCAACGACTGTTTCTGCAACGAATGTCTATGAAGTGATTACGCTTCTTGCCGAAAAACTTGACCGTAACGAGATTCCCGATACAGACCGTCATCTTACCGTTAATCCTGAATTCGTAACGCTTCTGCGACAGGCATCAGAATTGCAGCCCGCAATCGCAATGGCTTACGAAGGAGTGATTTTGAACGGGAAGGTAGGTCGTGTTGGTGGATTCGATGTACACGTTGCAACTGGTTCTCGTGTTACTTCTCGGCTTGGACACTCTACATCTTCTGGTGTGGGTGCTGATATTACGCTTACTGATGGCGTTCGCGCTTCACAGGTTCTTGCTAACCATATTTCGTTCTGTACGTTCGCGTACAAATGGGCGGAATCACGTGTGGTTGATGCGGAATCACAGTTTGCTAAAAAATATCAAGCCCTCCATCTATTTGGTGCTAAAGTGCCTCTTGTTCTACGCCGCGCCGGATCGTGTCTCTTTGGCACAATCTAGTACTGCCGTAGAATAAAATCGTACGTTAAATAAAATAACCTGCGATTCGTCTGCTTGTCGGGCATCAACTTCACGGACGATGCCTGACAAGCGGCGTGAAGAGGTGAATCGCAAAATCTCTTATGAACTTTATAACTAAATTACCGAGGTTGTTCTTTAATTTGTGGTATCGAATTAAGCCACCCCCGATGGTTTCGTATTGGAAGAAAAATGATACAGCGCGAGCACGAATAGTGCACCAAAAAGATGGTTCTAATGGATTGCAGATTGAAGGTGAAAAGTATGTTATGCCCGGGTTTCCACGTGGCCCGATACTCTTTGGGGAAATTTCAAAGGCAAAACATCAAATAAAAACTGCTTTTAATCAAGCGTATGAAGAAATAGATAAACTTGTTAAAGAACACAAGTATAGTCTGCTTCCTACAGAAAAGATGGTACCGGCTGCTAGAGAATTATGGAGGGCATTTAAGGAGCTTGAAAATGCCGAGGTAACAGAGGACATGAAAGAACGAGTACGTCTTTGGAAAACAGTGCTTTGTTTCATTATGGCAGAAGATGATGCGTACCGATTTCGGATGCAGTACCTTTTTGAGAGGATCAATATGCGAAAGATGAAATTAACTAAAGAAGATAAATTTTTCTTCCGTGGAAAATATTTCAAAGTTGATTTGAAAAAGAAGTTTCTCGGTATTGATTGGGACGGTTTCCAGTATTGAATATGCCCGAACAGCAAGTTCCACAATTAGCTTCACAGCTTATAATGGATAATCAAGCGCGTTTTCCTGTAAATGAAGTTGATGCAACTGAATCATCAAGTGATACATTATCTGGAACTGAAGGTTCTTTAATTACTGCTTCAATAACTCCTCGTTCAAACAGCAAGGTTTTGCTAATGGCTTCGTGCCAACTAAATAATGATGCCGCTACTGCACGGGAAATTAACCTTTTCATTAGACGAGGTAGTGCCACTGATAGGCCGGCGACTTTACAACTAACAAGCCAACTGGAAGCGCGGGCAGCAGATAAACGATGCATAACTTTTTGTGTGGTTGATTCTCCAGCTACTACGGCAGCTATCACGTACGATTTACGAGGGACAACTGATGCCGGATCACCTACTGCCACAAATAAATCTATTGTAGCTATTGAGTTACCCGCAGTTACTAAATTTGGATAAACATGTGCCTACTGTCTTACAAGATCGCATAGTCTGGGATAAGAATGATTGGTTAGCGGGACTTGCTCCACAACACGCTAACAATACCGGCCTTTCTGTTGGTGGACGCGGGGCCTCCTTCATACGAAACGTGAATCCATATAGACGTTTGGGAGGAATCGCACCCGGGTTCGCGCCCACGTCAATTACTGGAGGAGACTCTTCAAGTATTGCATCTACAATTATTGCCGGAGACGTTGATTTTGGCGCTACGACAAGCAATCCTTTTGCATATTTGGGAGGTGGAACATTGTTAAATAAACTGGACTTATCAACTGATACTGTTTTAACCAGTGATTTTCCTAAGTCGGTTCCGTTAATTGGCGGCCATGCTGCTCACGCAAATTTAGACATTAAAGACGTCTTGGTTTATGGCGTAGGAACAAGCACATACGTTTTGTATTCATATTCTGATGGAACGGATGGCGATGTTGGAGCATATGATATTGGTGAGGCGGGATTGGCCGCTTTTTCGGACGCATTTAAGCATGAATGGTTGTCAACACGGGTAACAAGCGGAGCTGTTTTAGGAACTGGCATACATCCAATAATACTGGGAGATGATGGTGCGGCGTATATAGGTGATGGCAGAACTTTAATAAAATACGATGGAGAAACCGGAACAAATGGAACACGCACAGCGCCGTTTACGTTACCGCGAGGAACCGTTATTCAATCCTTTGCGAAAACATTAAACTATTTAGTTTTATTCACTACGCGATCAAACCTTATTTCCGGAACCTATTATCGAGGAAACTCTACGGCATGGTTTTGGAATTATGTCTCTGACAAACCAAATTTTTCTTATGATTTGTCTGATAATTATGTTACGGCTGGTTTTAATTGGAATGGAATACTGGGATGTCTTACATTCGGCAGAGCCGCAGAAGGCGGATCAATTTCTACGAAATTAAAATTATTTAGCGGTTCTCGTTTTGAACAAGTTGTGGCTCTTCCAAGAAATCCTCCCGGAATGAATGGGGTGGAAGTCCATGATTCAATGCTCCTTTGGAATTTTGGAGACAATGCCCAAAGTTTTCTTGCTTCTTATGGATCGCCATGGAGGAATAAAATTCCTGATTCTTTACAATTTTGGGGAGAACCATCGGGGGCAAGTCAAAGCGCTTCTCTGGGAGGAATTTGTAGAAATTTCGGCGGAGCTAAATTGTATACTTCAAGCGGTACGGGAACGAGTGGCGGACTTCAAGTTTTTTCTTCTAACTTTGGTCAGGGCGGCGGTACTTTTTGGCAAGGGCTTATGGCTGTTCCGTTTTTACCAGAGGGTAAAGTAGCAAAATTAAAATCAGTACGAGTTACATTTCGTAATGCAACAACGGCTGGAAGAAATGTTGAATTAACCATGGT
>ERZ1292644.1235-Hain-H14-01um-R2-1235-length-13696-cov-6_pt1 | contig 13696 bp, 20 predicted proteins | sample MGYA00564402_ERZ1292644 | MGnify/ENA primary metagenome ERZ1292644 (study PRJEB36523, sample SAMEA6512644) | groundwater metagenome | collected 2019-01-09 | study: AquaDiva: Metagenomics assemblies of 32 groundwater samples
TATTTCAGCAACAACGCTTACTCGTGAGTTTCGTTTTGATACTTCTGGAGCGCAATTACCTCAATTCACTTCCATTGCTCCAAACATAATATGGAGTGGAGGAACTGATGGAACTGATGCGCCAACAATTCACCGTATTGAAGCGTTTTATGATACAGTAAACATGAATCGTAATTGGTGATTATGGACAGAGAAGGTTTAAAGAGTCAAATCGTTATACGAGGAGGTTGGAGCACTTCTGAAACTGTTACAGAAGGGAATCTTAATGATTTGATTTCCCGTGCTCACCGTTGGGCGGCAGGATATAAAAAATGGCCGTTTACAGAAGGAAAGGTTACGACTACGTATGTTTCAACTACAGAAGATTATTCATATCCAGAAGGTTGGAAATCAGACAGTATTCGTTTGCTTCAATTAGGAGATAAGCGTGTTCAAAAGTTAGTATGGTCGGAATACCAGAGTTTTAAAGAAGACTTACCCGATAGTTCAGACCGAGTATATTCAGATTTCGGTGGTAGATATTATATAAATCCAAGCATTGATCTTTCAGGGACAATTACAGTATGGGGACAATTTACTCCTCCGGTTCTTGTGGAAGCTGATACAACTGTTTTTGAAGGAGAAGATGATGAAGGAGACGAAGCGGTTATAGAAAAAACAATGGCGTTTGTGTATGAACGAATTGGGGAATTAAAAAATGCACAAGCACGGGATGAAATAGCTCGGAAACGGCTTGATGAACTCTGGACGCGTATTACTGATGAGGGCTTTGGGTATCATACAGGACGAAACGCGGAAGGTATGTTCAAAAGAATTGACGCAGTAAAAGGAGCTATTCGCGATGATTTGTTAAAGCGTGATCAATTCGGAATTTGATATGCCTAACGGTTTGAATCTACAACCAACAGAAGAAGATATTTTGAAAGAACAGGAACGATTCCCCGGACTTTCTAGGGATGTTGCTATTGGTAATGTTCTTGAGCGTCAAAAACAAACTCCGGAGCAGATTGGACAAATTGAAGGGCTTATAACCCCTCCTACAGCTCCTACAAGCCCATTAGAGGCGTCTACAACAGAAATAGCTATCCCAGAGCCAACGGAGCCAAATGAGGCGTTGGGGCCTCAAAATGAAGAAGAAGTTTTTTTACAAAAATTAGCTGATAAAAATCCAGAATTAGCTGACCGCGTTATGGACGTATTGGGTTTTACTAAAGAAGAACTGGAACCGGAAGTAAAGGGTATCTTTGATGAACCTACTGATGAGGAACGTACTCGTGATTTTCTAAAACAGAAATATGGAATCAGTGATTTAGACTTTGGATTTCAACCAGAGAAAACCTTACGAGAACTGACTACTGAAATAATGGGTCAAACAGGTTTAGGTGATATCCGAGACAGGATTAGTAATATTACAAGAGAGGTTGAAGTTTTAGAAAATGAACGTAATCAAAAGGTTACGGAAATCAACGAGAATCCGTGGCTTACGGAAGGACTGCGCCAATCCAAAGTTGGAAAGATACAAGATCAGTATGAAGGGAAAATCAATGCTCGCGTAAGTCGGCTTCGTTTAGAAGAAGGTTTGCTTGACGACACACGTTTAGAAGTTCGTTTTGCAACAGAGCAAGCGTTAAGTTTACAGAAAGAACGGAGAGAAACAGGACAGAAGTTTCTTGAAAAGATTTTAGAACGATCAGAAAAAGAAGCAGAGGCAAGAAAGAAACTTACAGAGGCAGGTGAAGAATTGGAAGAAACTACTATTGGAGGATTTAGGGTGCTTCGTGGAGCAGAAACGGGAAAGGTTGTTAGTACGCGACAAGTTGAAGAACAACTACAATTTGTTTCTGGCACAGAAAATCAACAAGCTGGTTATTTTAATAAAACGACTGGACTATTTGCTCCGTTACGTGGTGGAGTTGGAAGCGGTGGCGGAGGTGCTGGTGGAACAGGACAAGTATTAAGCGATGTTGAAAAAGCAGCACAAGATATATTTAGTGGTGTAAGTTTTCAAAAACTATCAGATATTTCAACAGCAAAAAATCTTAGAAGTAGAGTGAGCGAACGATTAACTGAATTGAAAAAAGAAGCTCTTGAAAAAGGTGATTTGGTAGGAATTATGAGAGCAAGCGCTGGTGGAAAAGAAACCGATGCCGAATTCAATAAATCGTTTGAAAAAGCCCTTAATACCTTGGGTCAGTTAGTTGATTTACAAGAATCGTTTACAAATGCCAGAACTTTTGTAAGCCCGATAACAGGTGAAAAAATTAAAGTTAAAGAAAAAACTGGACCGATTATCGGAATTTGGCGCTCAAATAATCCTTATGATAAAAAAGCACAACTTATAAAAGCACAGTTAACAGCAGTTGTTCCTAACTTGGCAAGAGGTATTTATGGAGAAGTTGGTGTTTTAACTGATAATGATGTGAAGTTGTATTCACAAACATTGCCAAATTTGAAGTCTACTGAAGATGTGCGTAATTTAGTTCTTGCAACAACTATAAGGTCTATTCAACGTTCAATAGAAAACAAGATAAAAGTTCAAGCAGGATTAGGTAGAGATATGAGTGGTGTTGTGGGAATTTATAACGATGTTAAAGCAACCGCCGATCAACTTACAAACGAAATTGCAGGTACTTCTATTCAACAAAAACCCGTAGTAACTAAAATTACAACTCCTGCGGGAGAACTTGATTTGAGTCAATTTGAATCTCAATAATATGGCGTTTGATTATAAAAAGGCATTGGAAGCGGAAGCTACCGAAGATCAAGTTATTCAATATCTGAATCAAACTCGTAATTATAATACTGAAGCGGCTATTCAAGCTGGGGCATCTAAAGGACAAATTATTGAGTATCTTTCAACTACTCAAAAACCGCAGCCAGTAGCTCCTGCCATTAAAAAACCCAATTTATTGGAAAAAGCGGTTACTGGCATAGGGAAGTTTCTTACACCACCTGTTGAATTTGCGGAAAGATCGGGAACAACTATTGGGGAAAGTCCAGTCGGTAAAGCTCTTATAGGAGCAAGTCCTTTAGGACAATTTTTTAGAACAATAAAACCGGCGCTTCCTTCTATTCCGCAAGAAGTAAAAACTGCCTTTGAAGCTCCTTCCGCCATCAGTCCGGGAGGAGCAAAAGCATTTAAAACTCCAAAGGAAGCCATTGTTTCAGGATTAAAAGCGGCAGAAGTTCTTACTACCCCTGCTTTTGGAGCCGGTAAAACATTTCTTGCCCGTACTGCCATTACTGCAGGTTTGGGGGCATTGGCGGGAACAACAAGAGGATTAGAAGAAGAATCAACGAATATCGCAAAGGAAATAGGAAAAGGTGTTTTAACTTCTCAAATAGCAAGAGCTGTTGTGGCTCCGATACTTTTATTGCGTAATTTAGGATTAGCCAATGAACAATTAACGGCTATTCAAAAAGCATTTGGAGGTAAAAAGGTTATTGATTTATCAAAAGCGGCAAAAGAAGTAGATGCATTTATAACTCAAGCCAGAGCGGCAAAAACATTAGAAGGAAATGCGGCTGCGAAAAAATTGGCGCAATATAAACAATTACTTGAACGAAGCGCGAAACTTTCTTTAAAGGGCGGTTTAGAAACAAAACGCGCTTTGCAACGATCTGCGGCTCGTTATTATGATAAAGAAATTGTACCGGCAATGAAAGCTGCTCAAAAAGCCGTTGCTCGTAATTTACGATTGCAGACGGAGAAGGCAGCGCCAGAAATAGTACCGATTATGAGAAGATTGTCTGGAGCCAAAGGAGCGGGCGATCTTGCGCGATTTATTGTTGGTAAAGTCCCCTTTGCTTCTGTATCTGGTTTGAGAAATCGGGCTGGAGAAATTGTTGAATTTGCGCTTTCCAATGCTTTGAGAAAAACAGCCGGTAAAGTACCTCAAGTAATTCCTACTATAGTTCAAAAAGGTATTGCTGAAAAAAGTTTAGAAGCAATCAGTCCCGAAGAATAAGCTAGGTATAATCTCCGTTACCGTCTTTTGGTTCATCGGCAAGTTCATTCCAATAAGGGTCTATCATTGTTCGAATAATACGATAAATACCTTGAATAACGGCTAAGACAACGAAAAATCCGAAGATTGAAATAAGAAAATGGGACATACTGATTTATATAAGCATCTTATCCATTTTCTGTCAAGAGTTCATTTTCCGAGCCGGGTTCCCCACAACCGTTGCACCATCTGGTACATCTTTCAAAACTACACTTCCGCACCCGATCACGCTATTGGTTCCTACAACGACCCCAGCACGTATTGTAGCGTTTGCACCTATCCTAGCCCCACTTTTAACTAAAGTCGCTGTAGGGTGCCATTTTGAGCGTTCTACAGCCATTGTAGGGTCGTTGGTGAATACAACATTTGGAGCACAGAAAACACCATCTTCTAAAGTTACTCCATTAGGAATAAAAACTCCTGCCTCGATTTGGCAATTTCGTCCTATTTTCGCAGTATCATGAATTGAAACATGGCTGTGAATCACTGTTCCTTCTCCAATCTGTGCTGCCAAACTTATATTTGAGAGTTTAGGATGATAAAACTTTACTTTCGGGAATCTATCGTATAGTTTTTGTTCTTTTTTCACAAAGTTATTCTTTATTATTAAGTTCTTCCTTAATTTGCAAAAGAGAAGAACGGAAATCATATTTTGGATCGTATCCTAAGAGATTCTTTGCTTTGTTAATATCGAATACAAATCGTGAAGGATCAACGGTTCTTGCTTCTCTTTTTTCAATTTCTCCTTTCCAATCGAATACTTCGCAAATCATTTTAGCGGCATCTTCTGTCCTTGTCTCAATTCCTGTTCCAATGTTGTATGCTTGTCGCCACATTTGAGACGGCGCACCGATTGCTTTATGAATCGCTTGAGCTACATCGAATACGTGGCAAAGATCATTGCTGTTGGAACCATCTCCGAATATGATAGGAGGCATTCCTTTATTGATTCTGGAAAGAAAACCCCCAAGAAGTCCATGTCCAACTTTTTTTGCTCCTAATAGATGACCCAATCGAAGAATAATCCACGGAGCAGTACATTCCTGCACATATAATGAAGCAATGGTCTTAGAAACACCATATACGGAGTTTCCTCTTATCGGAAATTCTTCGGTAATAGGCATGTTTTGTTCGACAGGCATATACTCACTCCCTGTTCCAATATGCACTAATGGAAGTTGATATTTTGAACAAACTTCTACAACGTTTTTTGTTCCTAATGTATTTACTTCAAATGCTAAAAGCGGATTAAGGTCAGCATCTGTAAAGCGAGCGACTGCTGCAAGATGCACTAAACAACTTGGTTTTTGTTCTTTAACTATTCGTTCTAATTGATTTCTTTCTCTGATATCAAAGCCATCGAGCATATCAAAGCCGATAACTTCATATCTTCCGTTTTTTAAAAACTTTTGTAGTTCTACTCCAACAAAGCCGCGATTTCCTGTAATTAGAATTTTCATAGTAAGCTATACTTTAAGATTTATGTACTCATTTAATAGATTGATCGCAGTCTGCATTCCATCCATCTTTTCTACTACTCCACCGGGGCCGTCAATTTGACCGTCAAGACCTTCCATTTGTTTTCCTAGTTGTTCAGAATCATCAGAGTATTTCTGAATCATGCCTTTAAGATTTTCGCATACTTTCTGGTCAACCTCTTTCCGTGGTTTTTTGTAGAAACGAAAATCTTTAGTATCTTCTGCTTTATCTGGTAGTTTCTCAAAATCGTCAGGAAGAATCGGAATTGATTTGTAATCAATCTCATCGTTACTTGCACAGTAAAAGAATCGGTACTGTTCACCGGCTAATCTTCGTTTGGCGGCATCCATGTTTTCTTTGATCCTGTCATATTCCATTCTTAATCCTTCCCGCATGGATTTGAGCTGATAACGTAAAAATTCGAGATCGTATATCTTCATTCGGATGATGCTTTTCTTGTTTTTGTAGTGCTTCTTTTGTGCTCTTGTCATATTTTATAGGTTAAACTCTGAACCATTTATACGATTTAATGCTGCTAGTTACACCGGGCGACAAACAACGAATAATGTATCGTTGCATAAAAGAAGGTAAGCAGTTTATTATTCTTTTCATTATTTTACGTTTGATATCTTTTTTAAGAATTATCGGTTTAGCGAGGAAGAGTCCCGTTTTGATAAGGACTTTTTCCTTTTCCTGTTCAGAGAGAAGAGAACCTCGAAAAGCATGAGTAAATCCGGTGGATATATTCTCACCGTGAGTTCCAACGAGGAACCCTCTGCCCTGCAGAGGTTTGAATTCAAGATTTTTAGTGATATACTCGTGGCTTTCATAAGCTCCTGTATGCTCAAAATGTTTTTGAGGGTCTAGAAACACCTCTGGAGGGAAGAGTATAGTTGAAAATGGCGGTAACGTAGTTGGATTCCATTCGGCTATCGCCATAGTACCATAATTGCAGACATACCCTTGCGTATATCCAACGGCTTGTTTTTCTTTATACTCAACATTTTGGATTTCTTCTATAGCGTGGCTTAAATAACAATCATCAGAGGGCTGGATTGTCATTAAAACATAATCAGTATTATCAGACACATATTCTTTAAGTGAAGGCAGACTTAATTCTAAACTCTCCATCAATCGTTCTTTGGCAATTTTATCTGGATATTTGTCGTCATAAAAAGGTATTCCTCCCCATGTGAACACAAATCTCATTCCACGGAGACTCTCTAAACTTTTTTGTAATTCTTGTACAATGGGATCGGTTTTTTCCTCTGGTCTAAAGCACATCCAAACAATAAACTCCTGTTTGGTTTGGTTCATTAAAGCCGGTATTACAAATTTTTTGAACACCTCTATTCTGTTTTTTAACCACGTCTTTCCTCGCATACCTTTAAATAATCCTAATCCTGTGAATGGAACGCAAAGAAAGTGAATTCTATTCATATTTTAGCAATAATTAAATATCCATGCGATTCCCACGGTGTCCCGTCCCAAACTCCTTTAGGAATCTTTTTAATCTCAATATCATAAAATCCATGTTTTTGTAATAGCTTTTTATAGTTATAAATATGGTAACCTTTTCTTCGTATTTTTATTCTTTCAAGTAAGAAAGAGCTGTGCAGTTCAACGAAAACAACAGCGTTTCTGGTAATTCTTGTGATTTCTTTCATTACGTTATTGATTTTGAATGGGTCAATATAGATAAGACAAGCATCGCTTATTAAAACATCTATGCTCTTATCATTCATGAATATACCGTCTTTCACGACATCTCGTGGTTCAAGCAGAGCATTAGATGGTAAATGCTTTTTTGCTTCTTCTATGGCATCTTTGTTGATATCAATTCCTCCAACTCTAATGGTAGGAAACTCTTTTAAGATTCTGTACAGATTTGCACCGGCTCCACAGCCAATTTCATATACAGAGTAGAATTTTATCTTTTTTAGAGCATCCACAATTAGACTACGATGAGGATGCTCTGGATTCCAATAATGTTCAGCCCAAGCAATCTTACGTTCTCGCCAATAAAGACTGTGTTGTTTTGTTGTTAACCGCATAAGATTAAGTTAACGATTGTTAACCCAAGGATATTTGTTCAGCGAATTTAAACACCATTCTCTGCCTTCTACGTTCGGTTCTTTTTTATCAAAAATAGTTCGTATACCCTCTACTGAAATGGTATTTGGGTACGGAATAGATGAAACCGGCCATTGACCCATTAACAAACTCTTGCAAACAATTTCACTAAAACCCTCCAGCTCAACAAGCCGAATTGCTCCCTGCATGGTTTTAATTTCTGCATTCATAACCTCTTTTGGTACTCTGCCACGTATTTTAAGATTTGGCAGTATTCGAGGAAATTCTTTTGTGTTTCCGTAGCAGTAAAAATCTATATCGGGATTAGCTTCGGCAATATCAGCTAGTTCATACCAGCCATATAAATCAAAGTCATCACCGGACACGCTTGTGTAGAGTTGCGGGCGTTCATCGCATTGGTAGGTTACGTTAAAATTCTGTGCTTTGCCTAAAAATGATGGACAGACATTGCTTTTAATACCAACCTGCTCTAATGCTTTCCCCTCAACCTCGTTCTCAACCCAGCTTTCACAGTTCTTTGCGATCCATTTCGCTAATGTTTTAGCTGGTAAGCGTATTGTACCTACTGTATCAAGCCAATAACCATTTAAGAGATGGCGAATATCACTGCCTGTCCACCAGCAGAACTTTTTACCCTTATGTCGCCATAAGGTATAGAAATCTGGTAAACCGTATAATCCACAAAAAACAACATCCTTTCCTTGATGAACACTCGGATCATATGGAAGCGTTCCCCATATATTTTCTGGAGTATCTTCTAAAGCTCCTAAAGAAGAAGCCCAGCGATGGTAATACTGATTTAATTGTTCCGACATATATTGATAAACTCCAGAAGTAACGGGTGTGGCTTATCTTTAGAACTTTGATACTCACTATGAAATTGTGTCAGCCAAAAAAACGGATGTATTTTTAATTTCATTATTTCAATACAGTGTTTTCCAAAACTTATATCCCATAATTCATTTGGGAAGTAACGTAAATAATAAGGATTTAAAGCATAATTATGCCAATGTGATTCATACGTAACATTGCCATCAAACCAAGTTACAGGAGCAATGCCAGTAAACCGTTCTTTCATTTTAACTACAACAGGATTAGGAGTATTTTTATTTATTTCAGTTGAATTGGCTTCTTTAAGATTGGCAAAATTTCGTACCCACTCAATAGATGCTAATTGCATTCCAGCACAAATGCCCAAAAAGGGAATGTTCTCTTCTCTAGCTTTTTTAATTAGAGCCAGCTTCTCCTCAATTCCATTCATTAAATGCGAGCCGGTAACAATAATTCCAGGTAGTGCCGTAAAATTTGGCTCTATTTCTCCCAGGGCTTTTTCCAAAGATGTATTAAAATCACCTTCAAATCTAGTTATTTCCATTTCTTTGGTATAAATCTATACGTTTTCATCACTAACTGGCGTATAGTATAACTATTTGGATAATCGTTGTATGATTTCTTTGCGTACCTCATAAAATCATCAAAATCATCTATGAATACTCTATGGAATGGTTCGGATAGTTCTTTTAATGCCTGTTCTTTAGTTATTTGTTTGCTGTTAATTAGACTTGATAAGTGGGGACGACGTTTATCAAGTCCAAACTTTTTTGGAAGATACCAATTTTGAAACCATTGGGTTAACCTATTTTCTTCATGTTTTGCTCCGTAGTCAATCCAAGAATACTTTTCTTTTAGCAGCTGCTTGGCTTGATTTCTATTGTACTCGTAGAAATCAAGAATTGGAATAAATTTTATTTGCTTCACTAAACGATAGTATTGCTCTTTCCATAAAGGAAGTAATGGTAGCCCAGACAGTCTTTTTCCTGTTGTTTGTTTATAAACAGATTTAATCCAACGAAGATCACGCGCGTCTTCTCCAAAGGAGATTGGCATAATTCCCTCGGTGGTTATGTTACCTCCCGTGATTACATACTTTATTTTATGTTTAGAAGCTAATTCGTAAGTAACAGCAGAAAGAATGTGGTCGTAAGTTGCTTCAAGATTTTTGATACCGCCTTTAATAAAGGATCGGTATAGTTCCCTAAATTTTTTTAAGTCAATAACATATCTATAAAAAGGAACTTTTAATGTTTCAATCAATCGCATTATGTTTTCATCTGATGCTACAGTATTAAAACCATTGTCCATTGAGAAACACAACGGCCTCAATCCTTGCTGTACCGCATAGTGAAGCGCAGTAGAAGAATCTACTCCACCGGAAAGCCCGACTAAGCAATCGTATTGTTTGTTTCTACCTGATTTTTTTATATTATAAATGACCCACGGAAGATTAGTTTTCTCAAGTTTTCTTTGTTTTTCCTGTTCATCAAAATTATGGCAATGGTTACACAACTCATCAGAAGAAAGTATTGTCTCCGGATCATCAACAGTACGCAAGACACAACGAGAGCACTCTTGAATTTTATTATCTAAAGAATTCATGCAGTTTTTCTATCACGTAACAAACTTCTCTATCCGTTAAACTTTCATTACAAGGAATACGCAATGTTTCAGCTTCGTATTGCTTTGCTCTTGGTAACTTCTTAATCGGCATTGGGTACTCATTTTTCATTGTTTCAATACCGTGTTCTTTAAGATACTCAAACAATGTATCTCTCTGTTCAGTTCTCACGATAAAATCTTGGTATACACGTCCAATCTGCCTATTTGGCAACTTAATTTTACCATCTTTTTCAAGATTTTTTAACCCATTGTAATACCTTTCTGCTACCTCCGCTCTCCTGTTTATTGCCTTCGGCAGATATTTTAATTTGATGTTAAGAATTGCCGCTTGAAGATTATCCATTCGGCTGTTAATACCCCATTTTGAATAATCTTTTTTGTAATGATTCCGTAATTCTCGTATTTCATTTGCTAACGATTCATCGTCTGTTGTTATGGCTCCGGCATCACCATATGCTCCCAGTATTTTAGCTGGATAGAAACTCCAACATTGAATCAATCCCTTACCAACTCCTACAGCACCCAAAGCTTGACAAGCATCTTCAATAATTGGAATACCTGTTGGTTTCCAACCAAGAGTAGCACCTGCGATATGAGTGGGTAAAAGTGCTTTTGTTTTTTCTGTTACAAACGTATCCCAGGTTTCATCCATATCAACTAATACCGGGGTTGCTCCAAGTTGGTTAATTACCTGCACACTAGCCACAAACGTATGGGACGGCACAATTACCTCATCGTCTTTTCCGATTCCTAATGCCCATAGAGAAAGATACAAAGCATCAGTTCCGGAGTTTAATCCTACGCAATATTTTTTTCCAACAAACGAAGCAAAATTCTTTTCAAATTCTTCTACATCCTGTCGTAGAATGAGATCGCCAGCAGATAATATACGGTCAAACTCATCGAGATATTGTTGACGATGTTTTTTATAAGCGAGACTTGGTTGGAAGAATTTAATTATCATAAATATTTAATCATATTTAAATTGCGAAATATGCGGGGCCGTTACGATTATATTCTTTTACTATCGCTTCTTTAGTTTCCTGTTCTGTTTTAGGAAAGTAACTATTAAGATTTGGTAACGTTGATAAAATCTTTTCTTCTTCACCGTCTGCAAGATTATGAGAAAACCCCAAAAATTTATAAGCAGCAGACCCTCCAACACCAAAAAGTTTTATGTTTGCTTTACCATAGCAAATGTCGTTTCGTACTTGTTCTAATGGTCGAAGAAGAATAAAATTTTTCATTGTATAAATATATGGCTTGAAACCACTTCTCCATAATCCAACAGCTACTCCCATCATAGATTGTTCGCACACACCTATGTTTAGAAATTGCTTTGGAAATTTCTGACGAAACGGCTCGATAAATGAGAATCCTACATCTCCAACAATAAAAAGAACTTTTGAATCCTTTTCCGCTAGTTCAGTTAATGTCTCAATAAATGGACGCCTCATGCTTTGTTTTCTTTATCTAAATATAGTTTAAGTAACTTTATTGATTGCTGAATTCCGTATACGGTATACGGTTTATGGATTTTATAAATTTCATACGTTTTATACATTAGCCAGAGTTCTGTTAAGTTCTGCCATAGCTTTTTCATACTCATTTTTTTCAATATGCTTATAATGGAAAATTAAATAATTTTCCATAAAACTTACTCCTTTACCTTTGGTGGTATCGCAAATAATCACTGTTGGCATATCTTTAATCGGATTTTGCAGCAATCTTTTTTCTAAAAAACTATAATCGTGTCCACTTCCTCGTTCGTACCACCAACCAAAACCTGTCCATTTATTTTCAATCGGTTCATAATCTAAAACTTCTTTTGTTTTTCCCATGGCTTGCCAACCATTATTGTCTATTAAAACAACTAAATTATCTAACTTATGATGTTTAGCCAACGCCGCGCTTTCCCATGTGGTGCCTTCATTTAATTCTCCATCAGACATGATACAAAATATAATTCCCTCTTCATTGGCTAGCTTCTTACCTAACGCCATACCGACAGCAATAGGAAGTCCGTGCCCCATGGATCCTCCGGAAACTAAAACGCCGGGAACAGTAGTCTCGGCTAAACCTAAATACGGTGGATTAGGGAACTTCGCTAAATCCTCTTTTGGAATTTTACCTTGTTGTGCTAAAAAATAATAAATTGTTGCTGCTGCCCACCCTTTACTCCAAACCACCTCATCCTGCGGTTTCAAGTTTTTGTATAAAACAGTTGCTACATCAATTATTGAAAAATTGGAAGCAATGTGGCTTGTCCCAGCTTTGTAAACCATTAAAAGTACAGCTTTCCTCGCTTCGGTCGCTTCTTTTAGGAAGTTAGACACACCGTATATTCGTTTATATGCTCTTATACGCCCATTGTAGCATATTTATCTAAAAATAGCTGTCCTTTTTATCCACAGCTTTGAATATGGTTACATCTCATTTCAACACCTTTATTTCCTTAATCCACTTGTTCGGTATTCCTTTTGGGGTATTCCATCGGTCGTAATTATCATCTTGCGTGTCGCTTAGACAAAGTATCATCCAGTCTTTATCCTGAAAAATAAAGATACCGCAAGTGATTACGTATTTTTCCTTTTCCAGAGAGTTCCGCAAATCTTTTTCATTCCACCAGCCAGATTTTGTAAAAGCATCTTGCCAGACAACTCTTACTGGCGTGCCTTGTTTAAGGGTTTTCATAAAATCTTAATCTCTACTCTAACTATCTTATTCCGCTCGTTCTTTATGGTCAGGTCTGGAAATCTATTCAGCCAATATAATTCTTTTTGCGCGTCTTTCTTGGTATCAAAAATTCTAATGCCTGGATGTTTGATGCCGCCATCCCAGTCAGTTACCGCCCACGCAAGGATTGTTTTCTCTTTCTTCATACTTGATATAAGGGTTATGGGGTTAAAATATAGGACATTTTGAACAAGCATTATTTATGTAATCACAGCCGTTTCTCATCTCAACTCCGTTCGCAGTCACTAACTTTTCTTTACCGCATTCAAGGCATCGCACTGATACTATTTCAACTTTTTGGTTAAAATTATCCTTCATACTTTCACAATCTTCATGTGGCACGCACTCGCAACACTGCGTTTTGCCTCCTTCTTTTTGGAGACGGGCGGGACAGGCGGAATGAGTACCTTCGCTACCGTGTTCAAATGGTTTTAGATCGTTCATACTAAGCCAAAGAATTCGTAAATACTAAAATAACCATCGTGATTGTCCTTGTGAGCGTCATTACGTTTAATGGTCATCTTATACTGGTTAGTCAACTGGAAATGATACAGGCCGATTCTTATATTTATCAGTAAATCGCTCATAATCACTTTTTAAGAATATCTTGATGGTTTATTCATTCTCCCAGCAATCCCCACATCTATCGGTAAGTTGTTGCGGTTCCATTGGTTTGCCACAACCGTGACAACGCTCACCACTTAACCACGCTCGGCGTTCTTCATAAATTGCAAAATCAATGTTTGTTAGATGTTTACAGGGAGTTTTTTTCTCACACAATCCGCAATACTCATGGTGCGATTTAAGGATAAGTGGTTTTTCATCTGATGTCGGAACTCCGGAAAAACCATCCTTGAAAATAGATTTATTCTGCTCAAACTTTTTCTTTTCAATCAAAGCAGACAATAAATCTTCTTTAGTCC
>ERZ1292644.1237-Hain-H14-01um-R2-1237-length-13685-cov-4_pt1 | contig 13685 bp, 15 predicted proteins | sample MGYA00564402_ERZ1292644 | MGnify/ENA primary metagenome ERZ1292644 (study PRJEB36523, sample SAMEA6512644) | groundwater metagenome | collected 2019-01-09 | study: AquaDiva: Metagenomics assemblies of 32 groundwater samples
AAAGATAATTATGGGGAGCCTTGCAAAGAGACTTGTCGGAAGCAAAAACCAAAACACTCCTACGCCGGCGGTAAAGAACGCCGGAAGTACCAAGCTAAGAATGGTCATGTCTTTAGCCAATCCCTCTCTTAGCGACCAGAAAAAAAGCCCCAGCGTAAGAACCGTTAGGCCTCCAATTGCGTAGAATCTAAACTGATTTTCCAGAAATTGTATCCCAATAAATCCAAGGGATAGAAGAATTGAGGTGATTATAAATCTTTTGCGCTTGCTCATGGGGAAACCTCTTGCACTACCGTATCGGGTACATCGATATTAGCGTAGACCTTCTGTACATCTTCTTGGTCGTTAAGGTTTTCGAGAAATGTTAATACCCTCTTGGCCTCATTGGAATCCGAAATTGTCTGAAAGGTTTTCGGCTTCATACAAAGCTCGGCCGAAGTTACGCTGAAACCTTCCTCCGTTAGCTTCCTTCTAACCTCCGAGAGTTTATCGGGAGAAACATACGCTTCTATCCCGTCGTCTGTTTCCTCAATATCCTCCACCCCCAAATCAATAAGGCCCAGCATTTGTGTCTCGGCGTCGGAAGATTTTTGGATAAGAAGAAGTCCTTTGTTTTCAAAGTTAAAAGAAACGGCTCCGGGGCCAGCCAGACTACCCCCTGCCCTTTCAAAAATGTTTTTGATTTCTTGCCCCGTACGATTTCGATTATCGGTTGCCGCAACAACTATGACTGCAACGCCCAAGGGGCCAAAACCCTCATAAGTAGCCTCTTCGAGGTTCGCAGCCAAAGAAGAACCGCTTGAGATTGCCCTTTCCACATTATCTTTGGGCATATTTGCGGCTCTTGCCTTATCCATTGCAACCCTTAACTTAAAATTACTGTTTGGATCGGGCCCCCCGCTTTTTACTGCAATTGCAATCTCTTTGCCAAGCTTGGAGAAAATCTGTCCCTTTTGAGCGTCTTTTAGCTCTTTTTGTCTATGTATTGTTGCGTAGTGTGAATGTCCGCTCATATGAAGCTAATTATACAATATTTCGAGACCTACTTGACAGCCAATATCCCCCATCTATACTCAAATGGAAATAACCCACTTAGTGGGAAAACTCTTGCCCATGGATATAGACGTTGCCCAGAAAGCGATTCAGGCTGCACTTACCGGAAACTGGAAAGAAGCAGTAAAGCTAAATAGCGAAATCCTCAAGATAGACTCCAAAGATACCGATGCCCTCAATCGGCTAGCGAGAGCCTATGCCGAACTCGGGAAAATCAAAAAGGCAAGGACCCTTGATGAGAAGGTTCTTAAAATAGACCCATTTAATACAATCGCCATAAAAGCTCTTAAGAAATGGAAGGGTGTCGAGGGAGGCAAGAACCCGGTAACTAGCCTGACCTCTGCCGAAGCATTTTTGGAGGAACCCGGGAAAACCAAGATAATTTCACTTCTCTATCTCGGAGACCCACCCCTTATCGCAAAACTGGACGCCGGTGATGAGGTCAAATTTACTCAAGGAACCCATCGGATCTCGACAGTTACCTTGGATGGCAAATACATCGGCAGACTCCCCGACGACCTCTCTGCCCGACTTCGAAGGTTAATTAAGGCCGGTAATATCTATAAGGTCCTTATTAAATCTATAGAACCGGAGGACGTTAAAATTTTTGTCAAGGAAGTCAAAAGAGCCGAGGGGATGGCCGACACTCCATCGTTTACTCCCGAAAGAGTCGAATATGTGTCTTTTACTTTGCCCGAGCTTGTAAGCAAAAAAGAGGACCTCGTCATGGAACCCGAGGAAGAAGAAATTTAATACCTTTTGGCAAATTGGGAGCCGAGATTTAGTTCCAAATCAAAATTTCCCTCGGGAGCTATTTTTTCCCTCTTACAGGAAAAAATAAAAGAAACTTTTTTAGCCAAATCCTCGTTTTTGGTTCTAAAACTACAATCTAAATCCTCGACTCCTCTTCTTTCAAGGAATGCCACCTTAATACCCAAGACCTCCAAAGTCGCCCCAATCTGCTCTGCTATCCCTCTTTGCCCCGTCGCATCTTTTATGTTAACCCTCAGATTTTGCTGCGAAATTCCGTTTTCCGAAAATGTTGGGAAAAGTTTACTTAAGCCCACGCCCGAAACAAGATACCCCTCTTCCCCATCAACCAGCCGCGTCTTTTTCAAATATTGTCCCTCTCTTAAATCAATATTTACTCTTTTAGCGGCCTTTACCCCTAAAGAAAAAAAAGCCATTTTAATCCTATCCCCTATTTTTAAATTTGTTCTAGCCGGAAAAAAGACAGCCCTAAATATGGAGAGGGACTCTGCCTCCGCCAAGCCTTTCATATTATTGTCTCCCCATGTATAGACCGGGAAATGGAAATTTTTAACTATGGTTTCGGCAAGCAGTTTCCCGCCAAGTTTTTCATTAATCCCCAGCTGCCAAATACTCTTTGCCCGAAAGCTTCCGAGGCCCCTAGCCACGTCTAATTGTGTATTTGCCGGAATAAGAACGTTTGTTATGCTTTCCCCTTCTGGATCGAATGTAGAAATGACCAGCTCACCATTGGCGACACTTATAACGGTTGAGAGCTTGTTCCGTGCGTCCCAGTATTTTGTTTGCACGGCGACTACTAAGGCTAAGACCCCAATTAGAGCTACAAGAAAGAGGTACTTTATGGACCTGAATCCAGTTTTTTTCGTCTTAAAACGATTTAGTCTATTTCTGCGTTGGGCAGGAGACATACCTTAATTGACACTTCAACCTTGCCTTGACCTTGAAAGGCGCAAACTTTTGATTTTTTCAGAAATTTCTTCTTTTGGTTTGCCCATAGAGCTTAGGATGCTTCTAATAATAGCCACTGCCGCTTCAAACTCGGGCTGGACTACTTTATCTACTCTTAAGTGCTTTAGCTTTTCCCAATCTTCGTCAAGGTTGGCTCTTGTGATTATCTTTACATTGGCAGCAACCGTCTGGACATGGGTAATCAGTTGCTCTTGAGCCACCCTGTCCGGTATTGCCAAGACAATCACTTTCGCCTCTTTTATACCCGCCGCTTCAAGAACTTCCGGCTCTGTCGGGTCTCCATATATTACATTCCTACCGCTTTTGGCAAGGTCATTTACTATTTTCTGGTTATATTCGACTACGATAAAGGCAATGCCAACCGAATCTAGAGCCTTCCCGACCCACCCTCCTACTCGACCAAACCCGCAAATAATTATATGGTTGGTTAGTCCCTCTGTCCTAATGGAGCTTTTTCTATCCCAACCAATAATAAACTTATTAAAAGAAGGCCAGGCGGCGGTAATATTTCTTAGCCACCTCCAGAAAGGAAGAATACTCTTAAATAGAAATGGCGTGGCAAGAAGTGTAAGTAGGGCAACGGCTACTCCCACCGACGTCATCTGGGCACTTAGTAGCCCGAGTCCCCCCGCGGCCGAGAAGATGACAAACGAAAACTCTCCAATCTGGGCCAAACCGAAACTAGTCGCAACCGCCGTTTTGCCGTGATATCCCAGCCCCAGAGATACCAGAAATACGACTAAAAACTTAACTATTAGGACAAAAATTGCGAGGGTTAATATTAATCCCAAATTGGCAAAAATAACCGCCGGGCTTACCAGAAATCCCAAGGTCACGAAGAAAAGGGCTACAAAAAGGTCTCTTAAGGGGCGAGTTTCCGCGAAAACCGCATGTTTTTCCTGGCTTTCGGATATGACAACGCCTGCCAAGAAAGCCCCCAGGGCCGGAGAAATTCCAAAGAAGGAAGTTATCGCTGCGGTCCCTAAAGCAAGGGCAACTGCCGAGAGAACCAAGAGTTCTCTAGAATTGACCGAGGCAACTTGGTGGAGAAGAAAAGGTGCAACTGTCCTCCCTACCAAGATTGAAACGCCAACGACTACTCCTGCGCCTAAAAGCGCTCGTCCTCCCCCAAGAACCAATTCCCCCCCAAATGAATTGGCCAGGAGAGGTAGAATCACCATCATCGGAATTACGGCCAAGTCTTGCACCAAAAGCCAACCTACCATCACTTCCCCGTGAATGGTATCGATTTCTCCCCGATCGGCAAGGATTTTGACAACCACAGCCGTTGAGGAAAGCGAAAATCCTGCAGAAAGAATAAGGGCGGTTAAGTGGCCTATTCCAAACATACCCAAAAGAAAATAGCCAAGGAAAGTGACTAAAATAATCTGAATACCTGCCCCCAGAAGGGCCACCTTTAAAACCCTTCCGAGTCGTAAGAGCGAAAGCTCAATTCCCACGGAAAAAAGAAGAAGAATGGCGCCTATTTCGGCCAACCGCTCAATTCCAAGACCTTGTATGGGAAAAATAGCTCCAAAGATAACTCCCGCGATGATATAGCCGATGATGGGCTGAAGCTTAAGTAACCTTAGCGCAAGTCCCCCAGAGAGGGCAGCAATCAGAACCAAAAAAAGGTCCCGGGTAAAGGTAGTCTCCATACCGATTTAAGTTTAGAGGAGTGGAGACAATTTATAAAGAATCTCTTTCAAATTGCCCGGAAGTTCTGAATGAAACTCCATACTTTTGTGCGAAACCGGGTGGATAAACTTTATTTGGGACGCGTGCAAAAAAAGCCTAGGACACCAAGTTCTGTCCTTCCTGGCCGTCTTTCTCCCCGCATAAAACTCATCCGAAACGACGGGGTGGCCAAGATACTTAAAATGAATTCTGATTTGATGGGTCCTCCCTGTTTTTGGCCTTGCTTCTACAAGACTAAAAGTTTCATTTTCCTTTTGATAATAACCAACAGCGCCATATGAAGTTTTAGAAGCGCGGCCGCCCGGCAAAACTCCAAACCTGTCTTTTCTCCATGGAAGCCTGCCTACGGGCACTTCCACTTCCCCACCCTTTGGCTCTACTTTGCCGTGCACTAAAGCCGTATAGGCTTTCTCAACTTTCCTACTCTTAAACTGTTCCTGCAAGCTTACAAACGCTTCTTTTGTCTTGGCAACAATTAAGATTCCACTCGTTTCTTTATCTAACCTGTGAACTATGCCGTTTCTTAGCTCTTGAAAATTGAAAATTGAAAATTGAAAATTTTCTTTAAGCCAGTTCTGAACGACTGGTTGGTCGGTCGTAGTTTCCGCCTCATTTACAATCCAGCCTGAAGGCTTATCTAAAACTAAAAGACTTTCGTCTTCGTAGATTATATTAGGTTCCACCAAAGAAGTTATTTCCCTTCCCTTTTGGCGGCATCGCGCGCGCAAAGGGTTGCCTCGGGGTAAACCATGAGCCTATCCGTGTCTATCATTTGCCCGCAATCTTCGCAAATCCCATACTTCCCTATTCTAACCCTGGCAAGGGCCGTTCGAGTCTGGATTATTTTTCTTGTAAGGGCCTGTCTTATCGCAGAGGTTCTGGCGTGACCAAACTGTTCAGCGGCTTCGGTATCGGGCGAGGCGTTGTCGATAATTCTCGCCGTGTCCTTGAATGGATCTTCCTCTCCTAACTCCTTCTTTCTTTTCTTTAACAAAGCTAGACGTGCTTGCAAAAATTTTGCAACTGGAGATAAGACGGATGCTGGAAAAGCAATTTTTGAGTCAGTCTTCTTCTCTATTTTATTTTTCATTTAAGTTTTTCTGGCCAGATTAAAAGTCAAAAGAAAAAGGACAAAAGCAGAAACACCCGAAATTATCGCTTCGTGCCTACCAAGAAAGGATATCACAAAAGGGAAAAAAGAAGCAAACACACCCCTTATCAAGAAAAAAAGACCCAAGGTTGTAAGACCGGCAAAACCAATCCTGCCAGATTTGTACCAAGAAAAATTTTTGTAGTGGTTGTCCAAATAGCTAAAAAGGGCAAGTAAACAGGTAACGGCAAAAAATGCCAAAAAAGAGGAAAGGGAAGAATGGTCAATCGAATCTTTTAAATAAAGGATTCCCAGCCAAGGCAGAAGGCCTACGCTCAAAGCCTCAACTGCCTCGAAGGGCCTTAGTTTATATCTTAGTACCGCCGCCGTTGCCCCAAGCATAATTCCTCCCAGCACGAACCAGAACCAGGCGTTTGCCAAAAACCTACGGGAGATAAAATACCCCAGAGCAACTCCCGAGAGTACATAAAAAGATGACGTAAATATCTGATTAGATGCATAATCTTCTTTGAGGCGCTTCCAAAAAACAAAAAGAAAAATGATTATTCCGGACAGGGAAAGCAAAATATTCGTCAGCATACCATTAGATTATATCAGGAAGTTTATTTGACATAGTTTGAACAGGAAGTTATTATAAACCTTATCGTGTTGGAAACGCCTCACGTAGTTGTGGGGGCGGCGATTGCTACAAAAGTGGTTAGTCCTGCCCTATCTATACCACTTGCTTTTGCGAGTCATTTCCTATTGGAGAAAGTCCCCCACTGGAACCCCCACTTAAATACCGAGACTGAAAAATTTGGGCGCCCAACCAAGCAAAGTACATATATCGTTTTGGCCGATGTGATTGGTTCACTTATCTTGGGAGGCTACATCGCCTCGAGGGCTATCCCCGACTGGGGCCACACTGCTACCATCTTGGCCGCGTGTTTTGCATCCGTTCTGCCCGACGTTCTTGAAGGGCCTTATTTCTTTTTTAATATGAGGAGTGAAATTATAAAAAAGTGGATTAATTTTCAGAAATCTATCCAGGCAGATACGTCGATAGGCCCGGGATTACTCATCCAAGTTATAACAATAGCAGCAGCCTTCTGGTGGATTCTTGCCTAATTACTTTGCCCTTTCGACGTATTCGCCTGTTCGTGTATCAACCCGGATTTTGTCTCCAACTTTTATAAAAAGAGGTACTTTGATATTAAGGCCGTTTTCCAAAACCGCCGGCTTGTAAATATTAGTTGCCGAATTTCCCTTCACCCCCGGGTCAGACTCGACGACCTTCATAGTTACCTTCGGGGGTAGGATAGCTAAGAGGGCTTTATCATCGTAAAAAAGAACGTCGACGTTTTCGCCTTCGTTTAGAAAGACGGCCGATTCGCCCAAAACTGCCAAAGGCACCTCGACTTGTTCGTAAGTCTTTGCATCCATGAATACACAGTCAGTTGAATTTTTGTAAAGAAACTGAAGCTTTTTTTTGTAGGTATTAACTCCCGCAAGAGAAGCATTTGAGCTAAAAGATTTTTCTTCTATGGAACCGCTTTCCAGATTTCTGGTTGTGACTTTGACTACGGCCCCTCCCCTACCCATTTTTATAAGGGTATATTTAATTACTTGATAAGGTTTGCCGTTTAGCAAAAAGGCAACCCCGGCTCGAAGATCGGTTGCGTTAATCATATCAACCACTTTCCGTTTCTTTGAACTAGTTTGTTGTCAAACCAGACCTCTCCGCCCTGCCTTAAATCGCAAATCATATCCCAGTGAAGTGCTGATTTATTTTTACTTAGGGTTTCTTTATAGCCCTTTCCTAAGGCAAGATGGACGCTTCCTCCTATTTTTTCGTCAAAAAGAATACTCTTTGTAAACCTCTTTATCTTGAAATTATTTCCGATTCCCAATTCTCCAATGAACCTGGCGCCTTTGTCCATATCCAAAATTTTATTTAAATCTTTCTCCCCTTTTTCTGCGGTTGCTTTAACCACTTTGCCTTTTTCAAACTCTAATCTTATGTTGTGAAATTCTTTACCCAGATAAAGAGCCGGGTATGTAAATGAAATAAACCCCTCGCTGCTTTCCTCAATTACGGATGTAAATACTTCACCGTCCGGCATGTTGTGGCTACCGTACGCATTTACGGCCTTCCTGCCTTTTATTCTCACTCTTAAATCCGTTTCGGCTCCCACAATGCGAACCGTGTCCGCCAAATCAATTATTTTTCTCAGTCTTTCCTGCTCTTTAAACTTCTTTTTCCAGTCAACTTTTGTTATCGCATCAAAGACAAAGTCTTGGTAGTCTTCCAAGCTCATGTCTGCTTCTTGGGCCTGGGCTTCCGTGGGAAAGCGAGTCACGACCCAACGAGTGTTTTCCACTCTATAATCAGTAATTGGGCGTATAACCCTTGCCCTTTTAGAAATCTTGGTCGCGTCAAGAGCGCTTAGCCCACGCGTATTTGACTCCGAGCCGATCCTAATATAACAATCCATCTTTTTTATCTCCTCCATGAGAACCCGTGGAAATATCTGTATTTGACTATCGCTCGCATTCTTAAAATAGGCCTCGGTGAATTCATACGAATCAAAATGAAGGCGAACTTCCCCGGCTCCTCTTTTAATAAGCAGCTTATAAATTTCAAGCATCAGGGGTTTTGCTTCAAAATCTCCGACAACAATAACCCTTTCCCCTTTTTTAACTTTCAGGGAGTAATCAACCAAAACCTCTGCCTGTTTTTTAACTCTCGGGTCGGTTAAAGCCATAGTCGTGCGTATTTTATCCTAATTTTTGATATAATTAAAGGTGCGCCGAGGTGGCGGAATGGCAGACGCGTAGGTCTCAAAAACCTATGAGGTTAACACCTCGTGGAGGTTCGACTCCTCTCCTCGGCACAATGTGGGAATAAAATCTTAGCTTATTTCCCCCTCTTAGTCTCTCTTCCGTAGAATTTGATTCTGTCCCCTTTGAAGAAAAGCTGGAGACTTTTTAGAGGACCGTTTCTGTGTTTGGCAATGTCCAAATTAATGTTTTCCATATTATCCTCATCTTCCCTCCACAAAAACATAACCACATCCGAATCTTGTTCAATCGAACCCGATTCTCTAAGGTCCGCGAGCTGTGGCCTTTTTGGACCCCCTCTTTGCTCAACCGCCCTGGAGAGCTGGGAAATGGCAAGAATCGGAACCTTAAGTTCTCGGGCCAAATTTTTAAGTCCCTGGGTAATTTCCGAAACTTCCTGGACTCTGTTTTCCAGCTGCCGGGACCGTGCAAGCTGAAGATAATCCACAACCAAAAGGTCAATCCCGCTCTCTACCTGAAGACGGCGAGCTTTGGTTCTCATTTCAAGAATCGAAAGGGCTGGCGTGTCGTCAATAAACAGCGGCGCCTCGGCGAGCTCTCCCATGGCATTAGATAATTTTGTAAAGTCTTCCTCGGTAAGCTTTCCGGTCTTAAGCCTCCAGGCGTCGATATCGGCTTGAGCAACAAGTAACCTGTCTACAAGTTCCTCCTTGCTCATTTCAAGGGAGAAAAATCCCACCGGCCTTTTATATTTAACGGCAAGGTTTTGTGCTATGTTTAGTGAAAGAGATGTCTTGCCCACACCTGGCCTTGAGGCCAGTATCAAAAGATTCGACCTTTGCATTCCGGCTAGTGTGTCGTCCAGATCTTTAAAACCTGTCGGAACACCACGCAGCCCCTCCGCTTGTTTATGAAGCTCATCGAGTCTGTCAAAGCTCTCCGCCAAAGCCTCCCTTACAGGTGTAAAACTTCTGGAGAGATGTCTTTGAGTTAAGGAAAAAACCTCGGCTTCGGCTTTATCCAAAAGCTCGTCTGCCGCAAGGCCCTCGTCCAAGGAAAAATCAAGAAGCTTACTTGCCGCGGCCATTAAAGAGCGCTTGGTTGCTGCATCTTTTACAATCCGGCCGTAATGCTCAACGTGGGCCGCGGTCGGGACTTTGTTGGTTAAACCCGCCAAGTAAGCTGCTCCTCCGATTTTTTTAAGTACCTTTCTTTTCTTCAGGCGTTCTGCAACGGTTAAAACATCAATCGGGGCCCTGTCTTCGTATAGCTCTATGCAACATTCATAAATTTCTTTGTGCCTTTCGTCGTAAAAATCGGTAGGGGTTAAGAATTCTGCAACCGCGATAATTGCGTCTTTATCAAGAAGTAACGCCCCAAGAACACTCTCCTCGGCTTCGTTTGAATGTGCCGGTATGCGGATAGTAACTTGCTCTGCCATTTAACTAGTAAGTCTTTATTTCTTTTCTAAAACAATCACTTTTTGCTCCTCGCCCAAATCCTCCTTCTTGACGGAAAGTTTGGGAAGAGTCTCGACCGAGATGCCAACTTCCTTCAAAAAGGCCTCGACCGGCAAAAGTTTTGAAAAAGTCTCGGGGGCCAGTCCCGATATTTGATAATGCATGGGAATTACAAACTTAGGCCCCACGGCCTGCACAACCAGCGTAGCAATATCAGGACCAACCGTGTACTCTGACCCGACAGGAATCATAAGTATGTCTATTTCTCCCATGTCTTCCACTAACCCCTCGGAGAGTTCGTGTCCCAAATCCCCCAAGTGAGCTAAACGGAGACCATCCATTTCAAAAACATAAATTGTGTTTTTTCCCCGAAGGGAGCCATTTTTGTCATCATGGAAAGAAGAAAATCCTATGATTGAAATGCCCAAAATTTCGTATTCTCCGGGTCCGTCAACGACCTTTTTTACGTTTTTAACAAGTGCGGCCCGGTTGTGGTCGGCATGATCGTGGGAAATTGTTACTATATCTGCCTCCACCCCAGAATATTTTAAGCCAACGATTTGGGGGTCGAAGGGGTCGGTTACCACACTTCCCGTCCTTCCTTTTATCTTAAAAGATGAATGCCCTAAGTATGTTATGTCCATGTCTTTGCCATCCTATCACGAAGCCCTAGCAAGTGACAAGATCTTCTTATCAAAAGTAGCTTTCTTTGACAAGGTGTCAACTTTGTCATATATTTAGGTTCGTTCTAATGAAAAAAGAGGTTCTTTTTGCCATCTTGGCTGGATTGGGGCTGGGTTTAATTATTGCCTTCGGAGTATGGCGAGCAAATGTGGCCCTATCCCCCAAAGGAAAGGAGGGTAAAATAGAAGCCTCTCCTACCCCAAAGCCCGAATTCGCAATAACTCTTGTCAAGCCCGCTGTCAACGATGTCTTTACGGAAAATCCCGCTCTCGTCTCGGGAATTACTAAAGCCAACGCTTATATTGCAATATCGGCCGAAGACACGGACTACGCCCTTCAGGCGGATGCAAAGGGAAGTTTTGAGGCCGAAGTGGAACTAACCGGCGGGGTCAACCAACTCGTAATTGTCGCCTTCGACGAAAAAGGGAGCGAAGTTTCCCAAAAATTACTTTTAGTATTCTCTACAGAATTTGAAAAATATATGAAAGTGGACGAGGCAAAAGAAGAAACGCAAAACGCAACGGATTCTGTAAGGGATAAGGTGCAACAAAAAGTCTCCCAAGCGCTTAAATCGCCAAAGGCTTTGCTCGGAACAGTTACAGACATCTTAGAAAACACATTCCAGATTAAAAGCGGCAGTGGAGAAATAGAGCAGTTATCCGTTAGTTCCGAAACTTCGGTTCTCAAGACCGGAAAAACTACAAAAGAGGTTAAATTAATCGATGTTGCAATCGGGGACTATATAGTTGCCATGGGATTTAAGAACGGAAACGGGGTTCTTGATACAAAAAGAATACTTATTACCTCCCCCATCGAAAGTACCAACCGCCGAGCAATATTCGCCAAAGTAGTCAAAGGTGGCAACAAAGACCTAATTTCCCAAATAGTTAAAACCGAAGAGGACCAAAAAGTAGCACCGGACAAAAACGTTACCATCTTACTGCCTATCGACGGAAAAACAGCAAAAATAAAGTTTGCAGACCTCAAAGAAGAAGATCTGATTGTTGCTCTGGGCGTGGATTCGGATAGCACCCTAACCGCAAGAACTATCTTCGTTGTAAAGCGGCCCTAGACGCGATACTATTTAAGTAACTATGAAAAGAGGACCGGTAACGCCTAAGGGTTTTAGAGACATTGGACCGGAACTTGCCAAAAAACGCCGCGCTACCATCGATAAAATAGCGGGCGTTTTAGAAGGTTTCGGGTTTGTTCCCATTGAAACACCAACATTAGAATTTGCCGATACCCTACTCGGGAAATATGGGGAAGATGAAAAACTTATCTATCAATTTACAGACAGGGGCGGAAGAAAGCTGGCATTAAGATATGACTTGACTGTTCCTTTGGCCAGATTTGTGGCCAATAATTTAGGGCTTCTGAATCCGACATTCTCGAGGTACCAAGTCGGTCAAGCGTTTAGAGGAGAAAATCCGCAAGCAGGGAGGTACCGGGAATTCACCCAGTTTGATTTTGATAGCGTCGGTTCCGCGTCTTTGCAAGAAGATGCCAAAGTAATTGCCGCAACTATTGCTTCCACCCGCAAGGTTGGACTGAATAAAGCGCAAATGTCCATAAACGACAGAAATAATTTTGAAGGTCTTTCAATAGAAGACATAAGGGAAATCGATAAAATTTATAAATTAGGTAGAGAGAACATAAAAAAAGAACTTTTGGAATTTATTGATAAAACAAAGCCGACCGAGGACTTAAGAAAAATTTTTGAGATTCTTGAAAAAACTTATTCTCTGGCGGAAGGTAAAGATTTCTTTTTCGACCCCACCCTTGCCCGAGGTCTTGATTATTATACTGGGGTTATATTTGAACTTAAACCTACTGGAAAACCCGAAGAGCTAACGATTGGCGGCGGTGGAAGATACGATAATTTAATAGGAATGTTTGCCGGAAGGGAAATTCCTGCCGTGGGCTTTTCTTTTGGTCTAGATCGAATCGTCGAGATCGTATGAATCCCTATCGCCTGCACGCCTATTTACTTCTTCTTATTGTTTCGATTATTTGGGGTATCGCAGGAGTAGTCATTAAATATACCCTTTACGGCTTTCCCCCTCTAATTTTCCTAACTTATAGATTTGGAATAGCAACCGTCGCCGCGGCAGTTACTTTTATTTTGTTGGGCTTGCGAATCCCGAAAGATAAAAAGGTTCTTACCTACTCCCTATTTTACGGATTCCTGACATCAACAGTCGCTCTTGGACTTTTATTTTTTGGAACAGAGCAAACAACGGCGACAGACGCAATCTTAATTTCGGCAACTGCTCCTATTAGCATTGCGGCGGCCGGAGCTTTTTTTCTTAAAGAGCATGTAACAACCCGAGAAAGAATCGGGATTGGCATAGCTTTTGCGGGAACAGCCGTAACAATTCTTGAACCCGTAATTAAGAGCGGCGGAAGTTTTGTAGGATTCGGCGGAAATCTCTTGGTTTTTGCATCTGTCCTTGTGGGTACGGCAACCGCGGTAATGGCCAAAGTTCTACTAAGAGCCGATCTCGACCCTCTTTATGCAACAAACATGTCTTTTATTGTCGGTTTTTTGACAATTGCACCGGTTGCCTTCTTAACTTATGGTCCCGGGGAAATCGTTAAGATAATTACTTCGACCCCTCTATCCTACCAATTGGGAGTTTTCTATATGGCACTGGTTTCCGGTACCCTAGCTTACACCCTATGGCATAAAGCCCAAAAGACCATCGAGGTCGGAGAGGTGGGCCTTTTTACCTATCTTTATCCGGTTTTCGGAACTCCCCTGGCAATAGCCTGGCTTAAAGAAAAAATTACAGCCCCCTTTATAATCGGGGCAGTAATCATTGCCACCGGTGTTGCGATTGCCGAATATAAAAAAAGAAGATATAATTGAGGCCCATGAAAGCTCAAATTCATCCTAACTGGCATCCTGACGCTAAGGTCACTTGCGCTTGCGGTAATACATTTAGCGTGGGGGCAACCGTGCCGGAGATTAAAGTGGAAGTCTGTTACAATTGCCACCCATTTTATACTGGCCAGATGAAATATGTCGACACGGCAGGCAGAGTTGAAGCTTTTAAGGCAAGGCGGGCCGGGGCTTCCGCAAAAATAGTCTCAAAAACCGAAAAAAGAAAACTCAAGAAACTCAAGAAAATGCAGGAAGAAATGGAAAGGCCGGA
>ERZ1292644.1238-Hain-H14-01um-R2-1238-length-13684-cov-5_pt1 | contig 13684 bp, 20 predicted proteins | sample MGYA00564402_ERZ1292644 | MGnify/ENA primary metagenome ERZ1292644 (study PRJEB36523, sample SAMEA6512644) | groundwater metagenome | collected 2019-01-09 | study: AquaDiva: Metagenomics assemblies of 32 groundwater samples
TAGGCATCGCCAAGCTTAAACTTCCGCACCACCCAAAAGTCTCCAACATGCTCCATCAGTTCACTAACCGGGCACTCGCTAGGGTTATGCCCCTCTGTTATAGCCATCAACCGGTTGTTTTTGGATACCACAGGCGCAACAACCCGCACCGGCGGAATGCCGTAGCTAAATGTGATGGTATCACCCGCACGTACGCGGACGCCATCACTATCCTTCAGCATCTTACCCATGCAAAGCCTATATACAGGGAAGCTAAGCCATCATCTTTGCACTGTGCGCGGGCGCATGCCAAAGCGGGCACCAAACGTGCCATCACCATCCCCTTGGCCAATCTTCTTCATAACTTCTGAGAATACCTGCTCAATAATAACCTGCCCGTCAGGCCCTTCCCGCCTAGTTGACTGGACGTCCATATCCTTTGAGCTGTTAACAGTATTGATTACCGTTACGCCACCCCCAGCGCCACGGCCTTTACCACCTGAAGGGGTAACGTCAACCCTTTCACCAGGTGTAAGCCCAATCAAGAACGGTTGGTCCCCACTCCCTGAGCCCGGGACCTTAAAGGAACCACCCTCAGCGTGCCCCCCAAGAGTTGGAACGCTAATGGCGCTTGTAGTGCTACCTGCGGACAACCCGCCTGCAATCAACGGGTTTGTGATTCCACTAATTGCGTTGAGGAGCGGCCTAATCACAAAGGACTGAAGGGCAATGCGCACTAACTGCTGAATCACGCTGTCAGCAAACTCCTTGAACTTGAACTTGCCCGTTGTTGCAAACTGCGCCAGTGAATCCCCCATTGCATTGAACAAGGTGGATGTTGCCTCATTAACAGTGGTGGTCAACCTCTGCACTTCCCGGAGAGTAATTATTTGATTCAACAACGCCTGCCTTTGCGCATCAGTTAGCGGCTGGCGGCGCTGCGCAGCGCTTAGCTCAATTTGCAGCAGACGGGTGCGTTCCTCCATCTCAATGTTGCCATAACGGAACAACTGCACTTGCTGTTGCAACTGCGTGTTCTCACGCTCAAAAACAGAGAGCTGACCAGCCTGTGAAATGGCGCGGCGGCGGTTTTCAATTGCTTGGTTGAGGCGGGCCGCCTCCTGAACGCGCGGATCAGTCCTTGGCAACCCCACTACGGCAGCAACCCTGTTTGCCTCAAGCTGCGCTTGGTTGCGCGCTTGCAGAAGGGACAGCTCCTCCCGCAACCCTTGCAGCCGTTCCTGGATTCTATTATCAAGGCCCCTCTCTTGGGCGTAGTACTCCTCAAGCTGACGGGCTTCTTCACGCTCCCGAACAACCTGCTGCTGCAACTCAACCTGGTATCTATTACGCTCAAGCGTCGCCCTGGCTTGGCCGCTTAGAGCACCACCAGATATAGCATCAACAACCCCACCAATACCACCAAGGCCCGCAGTGCCCCGGTCAATACGCGCTATGGCATCGTTTATTCCATCAAGCTTGAATTTGAGGGCGTCAAGCTCCTGCGCAACAGTTTCAGGAAAGAGACGCCGGTTGAGTGATTGCAAGCCTGTGCCAATCTTACGGAAGCCTTCATCAATCGCATTGAAAACCCTTGTTAAGCCGCTTATACGCAGCAGTTCATTACCAATACCTTTTAGAATATCAACGATGTACTGACCAAAAGTGCCCGGCGCTTGCGCAGCAAACCGCCCAAGGGCGGCCATAAACTCAATGAAACCTCCACGCTTTATTGATGGCAGTTGCCCAGAAATGATATCCAAAACTTTTGAGGCGTTTCTTAGCCGGTCAACAAGCGTCTCTGTACCTTCAAGCTGGCGTCGCTGGTCAGCAGTGAAGAAAATGCCGGCTTCCCGTAGAAGCGTCATGGCCTTCGCCGGGTTCTTCAGCGCCTCAGCAAGGACGTTAGCCGCCTTCTGAGCGTCGCCAAAGCGCAGCGTCAACTCCTTTAAGGCCTCATCTGACCGCTCAATAACAGCTGAGCTAACCTCACCACCCCCGCCAGCCAACTGCGCGAAGGCTGATGTAAGCCCACCCGCAGCACCTCCCATCCTGCGGAGCGCAACGTCCCGCTGTTCCCCTCCCCCCAAGTTTGCTGACAAGGATGTCGCGCTGTCCTTCAACGCAGCCAAGTCAATCTGCAACGCGCGGCTGGCCTCCCGTGCCTTGTTAAAGGAGTCCTTCAACGCGTTGAAGCCTGCTGACCCCGCGGCAGCAGCAGCACCCACAGCGGCAATGCCAAGCACACCACCAGCCGCACCAATACCCAGCGCAGCACCGGGGCGGCGCAGGGCAAAGCCGGCCGCCCCTGCCAACGCGCCGCCCGCCCGTGTGCCTGTTAGCGCGGCAGCAACACCCAGGACCGGGTTGCCAAGCAGAAAGCCGGCGCCAGCCACCGCCAACCGCGGGTTACGCTCAGCAAGGCGTGCCGTAGCCACGCCAACTTGGGCAAGCAACCCAAGCATGTTTTTGAGGCCAACTGATACAGTGGCCACACCAGCGGCCATGGACGCCATGGTTACTGTGACGCCTGCAGCTTTTGCTGAGTACGCCACAAGTCCAACGCTGGCGGCTTGAATGGCATTTTCCACAGTCAAGAAACTGCGGGAGGCCTGCGTCGTAAACTGCTGGGTGTTAGCCTTGGCCTTATCCAAGCCGGCGAGCAGCTTGGTTAGATCAGCATTAACCTGGACTTGGGCTTCACCAACAACAGCATCAACCACGGGCCTGTCCCCCTGCGCAGCAAGCGCGAGGGGGCATAGTGCCAACAGCTAGAGCGTTCCACAAGGCGTTATGCGGGCAGTGTATCCTCAAACGTTTCGTGCTGTTCACCGTCAAGCTGAATGGCGCTGCCATTCTCGCAAGACATCATATGTATGCGAAGAGGGATATTGTTGCCGGGACCAATCTGGTTAACCAACCAGCCGATACAATGTGACTCGTTGCCGACCGCATTGGACTCATGGCATGCCATAGCCCGCATGCTCCCAGAGACGCCGTTGATGCTGCCGGGTTCAGCAATGGTGTTGATCAGGTCAGCGTGCTTCTTCTTACAGTAGCCGTTGGGGATGTCATATGGATTGGTTGACACCTTCCACGGGCACTTCGCGCACTGCTTCGTGCGCTTAAGCTTCCACGTTGACATCTTTGTGATCCTTATCTTCAATGGGAGGTGGCGCCTTGCCAGCTTCCAAGACAGCTCAAAGGTGCGGTACACACCGCGGTCAAGGTAGCCAAGGCCACATTGCGGATCAATCCTTGGCCCGCAATACGCCGCACGCTGCTTATGCATCCACTTGTAGCGCTCATGCGCCCACTTGCCGCGCAATAGGACACTATGTTGAGCGCGCTTCTCCGGCGTCCACAACGCCTTAGCTGCGGCACGTTGCTCCGGTGTTCTGTGTCCTGGGTTACTCATAATACCAACCAAGCCCTATTGAATCCATTCCAAGCAACCTTTAGTTACGCATTTTCCACGCGTGTGATTATTGCTTCCTACCTTTGAGACGTGCAAGTTGCTGCCGCATGCCGGGCATTCAATTACCTTGTAGGCGTTCCTACCCTCATTTTCAACTAACCAATCATCAAGGGAGACAATCGCAGTAAACAAATGATCCGTCCTAACCTTAAGCCACGCGTTGTATTCCTCAATCTCGCGCAGTGTTGGCGGGCGCAGCTTTGCACATGGGGACCTATCAGCAGGGGTTTCACCAGGCTTGATAAAGCAAGGCGACCGCGCCATTAGCGGGGGCTTGTCCCCATCGCGTAAGCTATCATAGCGCACGCCCGCTGCGCAGGTTTCCCCATAGGACGGTGACCTGTAATGGATACACCAACCAGCCTTGTAACCTGGAGCGTCTGGATGCTTGCCCATGGTCTGTTATACGGCACTAAAAGTTAGAACCGCCCCGATCGAGAACGCACAGGCAGCCTGCTTTGCAGATTAATACCAATCCCACTGTTAGGCCGAGGACGTATGGGCTTTCTGCGCCTCAGCTCAACATCAATCTCTCTAATCTTGTCTTGGCACCGCCTAATGTCTGTACCACGAATTCCCTGGTTGCGGCTTCCAGCCTTACGTGCCCACCGCATCACTTGCCGGTAGTGATCCTTAAGGGTGTTCAATTCAGCCACAGTCAAATTGACCAAGCCTGGATACGGGGGGTATACGCGAGGTTGAACGGGAACTGGTTCAATATCGGGAACTGTGATGGCCTTGCCCACAAACGAGCCGGCCCTGCGGACCCCATAGCCTTCCAAACCTAGGCGGGTAGCAACCATTGAATCACGTGACGCTGAAGGTGTCCCCACTGGCCGGCGCAGTAGTCAGCGCCGTAACAGTAAGGGTAGGTGCAGCAGCATTGGTGCTCGCTGTAATGTCCGTGCTCTGCCCCCTCAGTGCTGTCGTTGCAGTGTCAGCATCAAAGGTTACAATGCGGCCAACAAACTGATCAGCTGCTGCACCGGCCGGCGTGAAGGCACTAGTGGGGATGCTGGTGGTGGTCCCGCCCGCAGCCGCAGTGCCGCGGGCAATGGCGCGCGTAGTCTTAGCGATGTTGGCAGCACTGGTCGCGTCCCCGTTAAGAGCCAACGCGTCAGCCTTCATGTTGCCAGCACCAGTCAGCGCTGCGGGCAAGCGTGTTTGAATATCATTGGTGTCGGACAGGACGGCTGCAACCGCCGCAAGCACTGCGTCATCCGCAGCGGCAAGCGCTGTGTCAAGTTCCGCGTTGGTGGGCACCTCACCCACTGCAGCCAAGGTGTCAGTTACCGCCTTACCAAATGTGGCGACTGTGGCATGCCCGGCTGTTGCCTCATCCCAAATCCCAGCCGCTATCTGTGTTACTGGGTGGATGTGCGTGGCTTGGATCGTGAACGTATCACCATTAGCTGGTGCTGATGTTAATGCCTCAGACAACGTAACCAACTTTGTCGTCCCATTGTAATCTAGGATTGGCTTGGCTTGCCCACTAAGCGTTCCAGATGTAAAGATCAACAATTGGTCGTTGTAGAAATCATTCACAGCAGTCGTCAAAGCTGTAACGAAAGAGGTAGTGGTAGCGGCAGCATCGTTGACTGACGAATCAACCGTCGCTATCGAAGCGATCTGCCGCAGGCGCCGACCAGCTGAGGAGGCCACATTGTGGGTAGCTGCAGTCAAGACCTCATCCCACACTGCATCGGCAATCTGATCAGTTGTGGGGGCGCTGGCTATTACAACGGCTGCTATAGCGTCGGTAGCATCAACACCCTCAATCAGTTCAGTGTCTACTTGGAAGCGCCCGCTAGCCGCCTGCGCTGCTGTACCAAGTATGAACGTGACATCAACTTCTGGCACACCAGCTACTGAAGGCGCTGCTGCAGCAGTCCCAAGCCATTTAGTTACATCCGCCTCAGCATCACCATCAGCTGATACATCAAGCGTGCGGGCTTTGACCGTTGGGTACAAGGAAGCTTGCGCGCGTAGCGTAAAGCGACCAATGACTTCCCCCTCTATGGAAACGCTATCAACCGTTGCTGACATAATGCAAACTTCAAACTGGCTGCCATCCGTGTAGAAGGCTGCATCAGCGCTGGTGTCAATAGTGACGTGGTTAAGCCCAACGACACCATCAAAGTCAACTGTCAACGCTACCCCAGCAGTGCTCTGTACCAAGCTGCCGTCTTTGTAGACTATGGGGACAGGGGAACCACCCAAAGTGAACGGGATGCCTGTTGTGAATTGGCGCGTTGTGAACTTCCAATGCACAGAATCACCAGCAGCGAAGTCGCCTTGATAACTCATGCTGCTAGGCCTCCATGCCCAACCAAGCGCAACCCACCCCCGCCTGCCTGCGCTTGCCCAAAATACTTCTGGAACATATAGCCGGCTAGTTCTTTGTGCTCAGTGGCGGTGAGAAGGACGTTGTTGTAGGCACCAGCCTCAGCTATCTGCCCGTCAAAGGAGTTGCCCGGTGCGCCGCGTTGGGTTCCCAATCTGATACCCTCAGCGGTCTGGGCTCCAGATGTGGCCGTAGTTGCTGACTTGATCCCATTCACATAGATGTCAGTTGACGCACCATTCCAGTTGACTGCATATAGAGCCCAGCCGTCGAAGGGGGAGACAAAGGTGGAGATTAGGGATGAGCCTGCGAAGGCGGAGAAGGGGCGGTTGGTTCCCGAACCAAAGAAGTGGGCGGCAGAGAGGCCTGTCCCATTCTCGGAGTCGAAGAAGACCGTTGTTGCCGCCGCTGTGTGATCCTCGTTGTTGATGAAGGCAAAGGTAGTCTGATCCCCGCCCCATGTAGGTGTGCCGGCCGCGTTGCGGTCGAAGTATTGCGTGGAGGCGCGCACAAAGTTGGCGGCCAGCAGATCGGTGGTGAACTCAGCCGGCGTTACGATGGTTGGTGAGTTGTGGGGCGTGAGATCAAAGTTGTTGGCAGTCAGGTCATTCCATGCAGACGCGACACCGCCACCACCATCCACAAGGGATGTGCCGTCGAACCAGAAGTGCAGGCTCGCCTGTTGCGGAAGGACGAGAGCCATCAGCGTGCCCCTTTATCCGCGGAGTGGCTTCCCACGTGCCCCAAACATCCAATTGCGCGCCTCCCGCGCCGCGCCACCCCTGGTTGCTGCCCGGTGCGTAGCAGCGCGGCTGGCTGCGCGGCTAGCCGCTGTAGCGGCCCGCTGGGCGGCAATACGGGCTGCCCTAACCCTTACCAGCGCAGCGCGTGCAACCGGGGATACAATGGCCCCACCCACGAGCGCACCAGCACCAGCAGCCATCAATGTTTGCCTTACCCTGCTACCAAAGCCGGTTGCCTCAGCAGGTTGTTTGGGTTCCCGGGCCTTGGGTGGCTTGGGTAGTTTGGGCTCCTTAGGGGCGCTTACACGCCGCAGCTTGGGGCCTGCCGCCCCACCACCAGGGTCCACCACAAACTGGCCGCCTACTGCCGTGCCTTCAGCACCACGTGGTTGGTCTGGGCTGTACTTGCGCACTGCCTCAAACAACGTGGCCTTTGCCTTGGGACGCTTGAGGCGCCGCGGGATATGCAGGCCACCTTCAATATTGGCACTATCGAGAGCTTTTGATACCAGAGCTAGCCGTGATGAGAGGGACCTTATTTCTTGATTCAATATCAGTGACATCTGCGGACCCCTCTTCCCAATCCCCAATATGGTTGCACGCAAGGCATTGATAGCGCTTGTTCCCAAGGGCGTGCACCCGCCGTGAGCCGCATTGTAAGCATGAACTGCCCGCGTTTACCATAAGAGGCTTTGCCAAGGCTTGCACGTGCTCCATAGCCCTGTCCCGCAGTGGGAAACAGCACATCATAGCTGCATCCCCCAAGTTGGGGCTAGCCGCACCTTCGGGCGTCTTATCAACTACCAGCTTCATCAAGGTGTTGGGCTGTGCCGTGGGCTGGGCAATCTCTTCAATTAACTTGTACAGCAGGTCCCCAATGGACTTACTATCAAAACTAATCATCTCGTCAATAAGGCACGCGTCACCAAACACAACATAGCGGTACGTCTTGTAGACACGCATGCGCAAGGCCCACCAGCCCTGCGCCTTGAGATTGGCAAAGTACGCCTTGTTCTTAGGACTGCCTTCATCATCAGGTATCACACGCTTGCCCGGCCACTGCACCTTGCCGCCACCGTTCCATGGCGACATGGTCAAGCCCCTAGGCATTGAATTGGTGCTCTCCAAGGAGCGGGTTTCCCCACGCGCACCAGCACCAACGCCAACTGAGTCATAGCTTAGAAAGATGGGCAGCGTATCTTCACACCCCTTTACAGCGCGCCGTGTGTTGGTTGATGTGTCGTCTCCTCCCCACTGATCCACATACTTAACGATCCATGCGCGGCGCTTAACGACTGCATTGGTAGCCAATCCACCGTCAGCAACGTCAAAGCCACCAAACCATGGGTCGTCAGGATCATCCACCCAACCTGGAATCTTAAGGTGTGCGTCAACGCACGCTTCCAACCACTTCTTGGGAACAATGGTGCCTTGCAGGGCCGCTGCATAATCCCTGTCCACTTCGCTTGCGAACACATGGGACAGCCCCTTGGATGCAAACAGCGCTTGGCGCTTCTTGTACCACTCGGGGCTCTTGTCTGGATGGTGGCGCCAATCAAGGATAAAAACGTTGGTACGGTCTTCAACTATCTCTTCGTCTTTCCCAGGCTCCCATACCTTGCCGCCTACACGCGTGCGGTGGAACACACTGCCCAAGCCGCTGACTGAGGACATATCAATACGCACGCGCGTTGTTTCCGATAGTGCAGCTTCAACCTCCTCAGGGTTTAGCAAGTGGGCGCTTTCATCAACTAGGTACACACGCGCACGGGATCCACGCCCAATCTCCTCACCTATCTCACCAAAGATAGCTGCACCGTTTTCTGGGTTTGCCGCGCGCTTATCCAACAAGTGCCTATGTGGTATCAAGCCCTTGGGTTTGAAGACTGGGGGCAGGCCCTTAATGGAGTTGCGCAGCTTGACGAAGATAGAACCCGTGTCGCCACTACGATCTAGCTTGGTTGCGCTAGCTGTGCCCCACCCAACGCTAACCGCTTCCCAGAAGCGCCACATCCATATGCTGGCCCATAACCACGTCCAGGTGGCACCCATGTCACGGCTTTTCTCAATCAAGCCGTTGGCTTCCTTGTCAAGGCATGCAAAGCCAAAGCGCAGCATCTCCTCCTGGCGCTTGAACAGCACCATGGGAATTGACGCTTCCATCTTTCGACCGTACTGATCCTTCTTACCAGCATTGCGGGGGTCGTGCGTGGTTGCCCAATGGTTGATAAACCTAATGCAGCCCTCTACACCGTCCCCATAGATGGCCAGCTGATTAGCTAGGTACTGCGGGTCCTGTGCGTACAGCACCAGCTCCCGTTGGCGCCATGCGCGCACCTTATCATAATCAATTGGCCAGACATTGGTGGTCTTGGGCTCAACCAGCTCCCCTTGACGGTACAGTATCTCTGCCTGCGCAAGGTAGCGCTGGTCAGGCTGTATGTTGGGCATGTCCTTGATGGCAATAAGGTCCACCTCCGGCATGGCTGCCATCTCTTGCGCCAGCGTTGGGGGCTGCGGGGGTGGCTGAAGGATAAACTCGCAGATGGCTAGTGCAGTGTCTTCATCAAGCTCCTCCACATCCTGTTGCACTGCCTTGAGACTGGCCGTAAGCGCGTCAAGCTGGTCCATGTCCATCTGCGCCACGGCTGCCGCCAGCCTGGGGGGCAACTGTGATGTAAACAGGTTGAGGACTTGGTTCAAGGCTTAGGCCGTGGCAAGGCTGGGGTTACATCAATCATAGGGCCTTCGTTCTGCTGGCCTTCCCTTGCGGACCGTGTAGCAGCGGCCGTCTGCATCATACGGGCAATCAAGCTAGCAGGGTCAAGGTCCGCCTGGATGCGCTGGGGTAGGCACTTGGCTAGAAGGGTCACATAAGTCTTCTTCTCATACCGTGCCAAGGCCCTCACATAGCCCAGCAGCCCATCCTTACCCTTCTGATTACTACCCTCCAACTCCCCAGCCATAAAGATGATTTGCCTGAGCATGGCAGTGGTACGATTGGGCGTACCCTTGGGCCTGCCGGCCATTCCATTAGGTCTGGGGTTGGTGGGTTGTGCCTTGGTTGGCTGCCATCTTTTCTCATTAAATTTTTTATTTCGCTCAACCTTCAAAAGGGCGGCCTTACGGTCAAGTCTCTCCCTTTCCCCCTTTTTAATGGATATTGGGGGTGGCAGGCGCTCTCGCTTTGACTTTGTCATGGCTGTGCATAGGCATAAATGGAGCCAGGACTAATTGCAAATGCTGGGCTTGTTAGCGGGGTGCCGGGCCATACTCAACAGTCAACAATATATCAAGGAGATCAGCCTGCAACATTGCCCGTGCTACTGAGTGGCCATGTGCAGCCTTTACACAGGCGGCAACCACATCCTCCCACTCACGGCTATGGATTGTTACCCACGCACCGGTTGCCACTTGCTTCACAAACCACCCGCTTTGGGTCCAGGTTACATCCCACTTGAATGTGCTTCCTCCCTCAACATCAAACCAAAACACCGGACCAGGTGATACGGAGCGCAGCTTAGCTGTAATTTCCATTGCCACAGGGGTAACCTACTTTTCTAACGTGCCCTTGCAACCAAAGTCGGTGGGTGTACGTTTAGCCACTGTCTAACCTTAGTCTGGAGTGTACGGACATGATAGAAGCGCTGGTAGCTGGTTTGATCTACCTATGCCTACTGGTTCTAGCCGTGGTTGTAGTCAAATGGGTAGTATCAGCCCTTGGGGTCGGAATACCTGATGAGGTAATGAAAATCATTTGGATAATTGTGGCGCTGGTAGCCATACTAATCATTGTAAGGACCGTGCTGCCGCACTTGGGCTTGCGCCTTGGTGCCTTGCCTTCAGTTGAGAGGGTGGCGGTTTTGGCCTACTCCATCAACGTGTAGCCGTCTTCAAACGCCTTGGTAGGCGACCAGGATACATACCCGTCATCGTAGACGACGTAATAGCCGAGGTCGCCTTGCCAGCGCTGGTCGCCCTGGTAGCGCTGGTCAAAGTTTGGATTTGTCTCAAATGGCGCGTAGCCCTCCTCAACCGGTGTGATCCTGGCAACCCCAAGCATCCCAAATTCGATAGCGGCAATTTTGAGGGCATGCACCACTTTGTGGCACTTGTACTTTGGCATTTCCCTGCTTGCTTCTGCACTCATTTTGCTTTCCTTTTCGTAGATTTGGTGGAACGTGCGCCCTATTGCGCGCTCGGAAACGTTGCGGCGGTCCTCCGGGTTTGTCTCATTGGTCATCCAATACCCCATGCGCGGGTCATAGCTATCACAGAAGTAGACCTGCGGCCCATCATTCCAAGCCTTAAAGCGCCTGCCAACCGTGTGATGGTCAGGGTTTGTTTGGGGTGTTATGATGTGCGTGTCCACGCTGGAGGCTCCGTTAACTGATGCACTGACAACTACAGAGGAAGCCACCCCTTGTGCGCGAAATGCAGTCCGGCTTGTGCTCATAAGCAACGCCATCCCATGGCGGCACGCCACCCGTGAAAACGTAGCGCGGCATTCTAGCAAAGGCGATTTCATCAAACCTCTTTGCCAATGCCAACTCCTGCTCACGGGTAAGCTTAGGCTCTGACATGGAAGGCGTCCTTTTAGAGACCTGAACCACCACCCCCAACACTTCCACGGTGTGAAGTGCCACCACCCCCTCCACCACCCCATACCTCAATCTCAACGCGTTCACCATGGAATGGGACCGTGTAGACATCCCCACAAGGTTGGGGTTTGCGATGGGAAACCCTCAAGGGCATAAGCATTGCTGCCAACGGAACAAGGAATAGCACGGCCAGCACTGTTTGAATGGTTAACTGCATAGCCTACCCCTTGTGTGTAGGTTGGGCCGGAAGCACCTGGGGCGGTGCGGGTGAGCCCCAAACACCTCCGGCCCTACCCAACCGCACTCCGAGGGCGGGACGCGGCTGGGCAAACAAAACTGCCTATGCCCCTATATACCAGACTCCGCCAATGATCTTCTATTGACGTGGGCGCCCTACAAAACGACTTGCAAAACGACTTGCCAATCAACAGCAAGAATGTCAGTTTGGCTTGCTAGCCAAGGAACCAGCGCGCCATCAACCGTGCTGATGTAGATGTAAGGAAGCGTCATCTTGCTATTCACATCCGGCACCTGAAGGGCAAGCCACTGCCCCTTCCCATTCCAGCCGGAACGACAAACACGGTGGCCAAGTTGCATCTGCTTGACGGCCCAACCAATCCCGTTCATTACCTGCCTCCGTTTAACCAACGTGCTCAAACAACCACCAAATTGTGGCCATAAATGTAACCGCGCATGCAAGGCCACATAATACGCCCACCGCTAGTTCCATCCATAGATTATCCATAGTCACCCGCACAGCTTCCTGGCTGCCTTTGTCCTTTGATCTACCATCAACACGGTTACGCCCTGCGGCCGGGCATTGCGCTTGTACCACACACGATAGTTATCAATGACAGCACACGCGCCAGCAGTTAGGGACCGTGGGGTCTGGTAAGCAGGCATCTTCTCACGCAGCCACGCTTTGAGGACGCGGGGCTGTGCTGGAACTTGGGTGTCGCTGTAGTGCAAAATCACAGCTTTGGCTACCTCGGTAAACTCCTTTTGGTACCTGCCTTGGGGTCTGGACTCGTTGAGCAGGAAGTGGCGGAATGTTAGGTTAGTCATTGCCCTGCCATCTCTAAAATGCTGATGCGCCCCTTGTGGTACTCAAGGTCCCTCTCAAGCTGGTGGATGCGTGTGCGCTGCCTCATGTTCTGCACGGCCAGCACGATACCCAAACCCATCAGCAGCAACCTAGTTACAAGTTCAAAGTCCATGGGTCACCTCTTGTTACGGAATGCATCGTAGTCCTCACCGTTAAGAATCATCTCATGGCACAGCTTGCAGCGCGCACGCTTGATACCCATGCGGACTACGGCTTGGTGCCCACAAGCTAGGTCAGCTATGACCCTGCGTGCTCCAAGCTTTGTAAGGTTTGTGGCGGTGGCCAAGATATCTGTGCCAAGAACTGCCTCCATCGGTGCCTTCAAATTTAGACATTGCATGGTCTTAGCAAGGTTGGGGTCACCCACGGGCATCTATCACCCACATTCTAACTTGGGTTTTGAGGGTATATGTAGAAAAAGGCCAGCCCACCCGCAATAGCAGCCAAACCTGGGTTACCTGTCAAGGCTGCATAGATTGTGGCGCCCGCGTTAATTGATCCTAAAACCCTGTACAAGGTGTGGCCGCTCATCCTAACCCCTCTCAGTATCAATATCTACACGCTTGGCGTATTGCCCGCCCGCAAGCTGCGTACCAAACCGCCGTTCAATAACTGCGTCAACCAGAAGGTCGTCCTTGTAGATGACATGCTCAAACACCAGTTCAGGAATTCGAATCCTAACGTAGTAGTCGCCTTTCTCAATTGAGCGGTTCACTGTCATGCCAACAGCACGCTCAGCATGCTTGACCAGTGCTTCCACCATCTCGTGCTTGACGCGCGCCATTACTGACTTACCAATACCCGTGGCGTAGACCTGCTCTCCTGCCACGCGGCGGCGCCGCTCCTCCTCCGCCCGGTATTCTGCCTGCCCAGCACGGTTGATGTGCTTTGCGGCGTGGAACTGCTCCTGCTGCGCTGCCCAGTGGCGTAGCTCCTGCAACCCACTTAGGCGGTAAGGTTTACGCTTGGTTTGCACGGTCACCCTCCTTACGTTTTGTCTCACGATTATCAACGACAAGCACCTGCCCACGGATCCGGCAAATCCTAAGGCGCACGCCAGGGCTGTTCACCCACAACACCTTACCATCCGCACGAATGGTAACTTGCACATCATCAGCACCTGTAATGTCAAGCATACCTGAGATTGAGTCATAACCAATTTTGTCTTTAGTCACGGCGGCTCTCCTAAAGCGTTACCCACCTATACTGGCCATCAAAACGCAACTGCCATAAGATTGTTGCACCAACTGTGCATGCTTGATTTTGCAACCAAGCACTGCTAGCTTGCGCCACCATATTTAGACGCTGGCAAATCACCCCCAGGAGGAACCAAGAAATGTCCAGGAGAGCACGGGACGAGGCTTTCCAGGACGAGGTACTGTCCAAGCTAAGGCGCTTGGGCGTCAAAATGAACTCCCTTACGTGGAAGGTTTA
>ERZ1292644.921-Hain-H14-01um-R2-921-length-16652-cov-11_pt1 | contig 13666 bp, 16 predicted proteins | sample MGYA00564402_ERZ1292644 | MGnify/ENA primary metagenome ERZ1292644 (study PRJEB36523, sample SAMEA6512644) | groundwater metagenome | collected 2019-01-09 | study: AquaDiva: Metagenomics assemblies of 32 groundwater samples
GCAGAGCCGCAGATCGACCGCGCGGAGGAGTTGCGGAAGGAGTGGAAGGTCGAGTTCGGTCAGTTGTGGATGCTCGGCGAACATCGACTGCTATGCGGCGATTCGACGAAGCGCGAGGACGTGAAGCGGCTATTCGGAGAAGACCGCGCGAGCATCATTGTTACCGACCCCCCATACGGCGTGTCTTACGCGGCAAAGAACGAATTCCTGAATGCGATTGCCTCGGGCAATCGCATTCAGACCCCAATCGAGGGTGACCACCAGACCCCGGACGAGATGAAGGCGTTCTGGACCGCTGCATTCACGTCTATCCGCGAAGCGCTCTCTCCTGGTGCATCATACTATGTGACGGGGCCGCAGGTTGGAGACCTCCTCCTCCTCCTCCTCCTGGCTTTGCGCCAAAGCGGGTTCCCGTTGCGCCACATGCTTGTGTGGGTCAAGAACAACCACGTTCTGGGGCGCTGTGATTACCACTACAAGCATGAGCCGATTCTCTTCGGCTGGGTCGACGGGTCGCACAAGTTCTATGGGGACGCCAGCCAATTCTCGACGTGGGAGATCGATAGGCCACACAAGAGCGACCTTCACCCAACCATGAAGCCCGTCGAGTTGTACCTGCGCGCGCTGTCCAATAGCTCGAAGGCTGGCGACATTGTTGCCGAGCCGTTCTGTGGGAGCGGCACATCACTGATCGCCTGCGAGCAGCTCGGCAGGAAGTGCCGCGCAATCGAGATCAGCCCGGGCTATGTGGCCGTGGCCCTGCAACGATTCAAGGACGCAACAGGGAAGACGCCTACGCTCAAGGGCCACGGCTCATGAGCAACGAAGACCCGATCAAGCGCTTCCGCGAGCTGCTTAGCGTCTCACCGGATGACCGTGCCACGCATGAGCTGCGAATTCTCGAAGGGCTGTTCGCTCAAGCCGTTGCGGCGAAGAAGTTCACCGAGGCGCTAAAAATCATGGAATCGGCTCAGCTGTTAATCAGAAGGCACGGCAAGAGGGCGCCATGATTCCGCCGCGCACAGAGAGCATGAGTTCGTGCAGCGGACCGAATGGGGACCAAGAGCGCAACACCGATCTCATGGTTCTGCGTGCCGAGAACAAACGCATTGCATGCCGGGTCAGGACCGCTGGTGAGTTGGCAAAACCAGGCTACTGCGACGAGTTCACTATTCGGTCCTGTCGCCCGGCGTCCGGGAGCAAAACAGAGCTGGCCAAGATCGTCGATGGGTGGGGGGATTTCCTGTTTTATGGTTTCGCCGACCATGATCGCGCTGGCGAGATTTCGCACTGGTTTCTTGGCGATCTCTATGTTTTTCGTGGGTGGTTCGCGCGCGAGCTGATTCGCTGCAACGGAGTCGTTCCTGGTTCGCTGAAGCGCAATGGCGACGGGTCGTCAGATTTCCGTGTATTCAAGATCGCGGCCATGCCGGCCGGGTTCGTGGTTGATCGCGCATGCCGCGTTCGCTTCGGCGTTTGACAAATCCACTCAATGTATTCAGAAAACATGAAAAGTTGCAGAAAAAAACGTCAATGGTTTCGCGCTGTTGTCGATTTTAACGCGCGGCATATTGACAGGTTTCCCGGTTTTTGCTTCTTCTTTCTTACGGACCCCCTAGAACGGAGCCCACGGCCCTGGCCCCATGGGTCAGGTGGCTTGGGTGGTGACTTGACACGCCTTGCATGTAAACCGCGCCCGGGTGGTGCTTCAAGCTGGGGCTCTGTGCACCCTGGTTGGCCGCAATGAGGCGCCGCGGGCAACCGGCCGACATGCTGGCCGAGGTCAAGAGGCTGCTCGGGTCGACTCCACGGGGGGGCACGGGTTCTGAGAAGCGCTCGGACACGCTCGCGGCGATCATTCGGGCCGAGGCAGATCTGAGATCGTACCAGCGCAGGCTGATCGAGGCGATACTGCTCGCGGCCGGGGTGTGGCGCGACACCTACGACGCTCCTACCCGACCGAGCACGAGGAGCAGGCCGCGTTCTGCCGGTGGCTCGACGCCAAGGGGATCGGATATTTCGCCGTCCCGAACGGCGCCCGAGTCAGGCCGGCCCAGGCGAAAAAGTTGAAGGCCGAGGGGATGACGGCGGGGGCGCCCGACCTGGTGATCTACGCCGACGCGAAAAACGGGTTGGGCGCCAAACTCATGACCGATCCCCGGGACAGGAGGGCCGCCCAGCATGCCCGCCCGGACGCATGACCCCCGTGGTGGCCGATCATGGCAAGGCGGCTCGCCAGCGCCTGTGGGTGCGCCAGCACAGCCGTGGTTGTCAGTGTCGCCTGTGCGTGGCGGACCGCGGGCTCCTGCTCGCAGCCGGGATGTGGCGCGACATCTACGACGCTCCTACCCGACCGAGCACGAGGAGCAGGCCGCGTTCTGCCGGTGGCTCGACGCCAAGGGGATCGGATATTTCGCCGTCCCGAACGGCGCCCGAGTCAGGCCGGCCCAGGCGAAAAAGTTGAAGGCCGAGGGGATGACGGCGGGGGCGCCCGACCTGGTGATCTACGCCGACGCGGAGTCGGTGGTGCCCGTGTATGGGCGCCGGCCGCCCGTCGCGGTTGAAATGAAACGCCAGACCCGCGGTACCGTATCGCCAGCACAGCGGGAGATGCACGCCGCGTTGCGGCTCAGCGGGTGGGTCGTGATCGTGGCGCGCGGGTGCAAAGACGCGATCCGGCAGATCGGGGCGATGCGATGAGACTGCGCGGCATTCGCGTTGTGTGCGGCATATGCGGCCAACCAAAGGTCCCGCACGGAAGCATCGCGATGGCGATGCACGGATCGTGCTGCGATAGCCCGTGCCCCGGGTACGACAGAGAGCCCTTGCCCGGGTGTCTGTGGCCCGGGGAGATCTCAGACACAGATGATGCGCCGATTTGCAACCTCGCCGCAGAGATAATCAGGTGACGCCCCGCGGCGCAGTGGCATGCGTGCGATGCGGCCGCGGTGTCGAAATACCTCGGGAGTCGTGGGCGACCCCCAGGTGCTTCGCGTGCCTCCGGCCTGGGCGGTGGCAAGACGTGTGGGTGAGGCGGCACTGCCATGGGTGCCAGTGCCGGCGGTGCGTCGCGAGCGCTGTCGCGAGTATGATCCACCGTATTCGGCCCGCACGCGAGGTGTCTGGGAGGTGCTGCTCCCAAGAAACAAACAACTGGCGCAACCCGCGCCAGCCGGAGAAAACCACCATGAGAGATAAACATGTCTGCCGTCACACAAATCGCCTGGACTGACCACACCTTCAACCCATGGATGGGGTGCGTGAATGTGTCTGAGGGCTGTCGGAATTGCTATGCCGAGACACTGACCCGCAACCGGATGGGGCTCAAGTTGTGGGGCAAGGACGGACGGCGACAGGTCACCAAGACATGGCGAGATCCGGTGAAGTGGAGCCGCAACGCCGCTGCCGCCGGGGTGCGCGAGCGTGTCTTTTGCGCATCGCTTTGCGACGTGTTTGAGCATCACCCCACGGCGAACGAGGCTCGCCCGGCGCTGTGGCGACTGATCGACTCCTGCCGCTCGCTCGACTGGCAGATCCTGACCAAGCGGCCGGAGAACATCGTCAGCATGTTGCCCGCCGACTGGGGCGGGGGTTGGCCGCATGTTTGGCTCGGGACATCGATTGAGGACATGCGGGTAGCCAAACGCGCCGACCACCTGCGTGGAGTGCCGGCCGCGGTGCGGTTCGTCAGCTATGAGCCGGCGCTTGGATCTGTCGCTGACCTTGACCTGAGTGGCATCGGCTGGCTTATTTGCGGCGGGGAGAGCGGCCCTGGCCACCGGGCAATGGACCACCGATGGGCTCGCGAGATCCGTGACAAGTGCGCGGCCGCTGGTGTAGCGTTCTTTTTCAAGCAATCTTCGGGCGCGCGCCCGGGGACCGGGACCCTCCTCGATGGCGTCGAAATCAAAAACTGGCCAACAACAGCATGTCGAACTGCACCGGAAGCTCCTTCTGCGCCGGCGTCTGCTGGCTTATTCGGCTGACGGACCGGCCTATGTGCCGTTCTGCGGCGACGGCGATATTGCCGCAGAGCTGTACGGCGACCGGACCTGCTACGCGGCCGACCTAGACCCGTCGCGGGTCGCCACGGCATCCAAGCGCCTCACCGGTGAGACCGTGGTTACCGACTGCGACACATTCGCCTTCCCGGAGTGCCTTGAGAAATTCGCCGTTGCAGACTTCGACGCCTACGTAAATCCGTATCTCGCGCTAGCGTCGTTTTGGTCCGCTGCGCAACGCACAGATCCGATCGTGATCTTCGGCACCGACGGGCAGCGGATGGGTATCAAGCGCTCAAAAAAGACGACCTCGCTACCGGGGTGCCGCTACAAAAAAAACCCGGGATGGAGAAAACAGTACAACTCGTGGTGGTTCAAAACCGTTTTGCCGTGGCTAAGCGGGCTGGTGGCGCCAAGCACGATCATCCACTCAGCGCACTATTGCCGCGCCGGTGAAACCTACTGGGGGATCGTGGCTGGTGCGCGACCTGATCGCACAGGACCGGACACTAGCGACCAGCAGAAAGAAATCGACGACGCACTTTTCGGCGCAGCAGTCTCCGGGAACGTCGAGGCAATCAAGGCGTGGCAGTCGCGTCAAAAAAAACTCGCTCCTATCAGCGGTCAATCAGCGCCGAGGGTATTCGGTCGGCCATTTGTACCGGGTCAATCCGGGAATCCAGCGGGGCGGGCGAAGATCCCGCGTGACGTGGTTGACGCATGCCGCGCCCTCACGGAAAAGGCGATCATGAAGCTTGAGCAACTCATGGAGAGCGGAGAGCCGGATGCCGTGCAGGTCAGAGCCGCCGAGGCCCTGCTTGATCGGGCGTGGGGCCGCCCGGCGCAATCGGTGCAGATCGATCCGACGCCGATTGCAAAGCACGCGGTGCTGCGGTTCAGTCTCACGGGTGACGATCCGGATGAGTCGCCGGCCCGTGGGCCGCCCGCACCCGAGTGATCGAGATCGCATGCGACCGCGCGCTTTGCACAAGGGCACAGCGCGCCTTTCTTGCCAGCACGGCACCGAATGTCCTGATCGCCGGCGGCTTCGGGTCCGGCAAGACAACCGCCGTGGCGCTCAAGATCCTACAACTCGCGGCCGAGAACCCAGGTGTTCCGGGGCTCGTACTTTCGCAGACCTGGGGGTCGCTTTGGTCAACAACGATGCGCCGGCTTTTCACGATCCTCCGGGCGACGCTTGCGCGCGATCAGATCCCGCGCATCATTGACAGAGGCGGGGAGTGCTACTTCCACTTCGGCGATGACGTTCCGATCTACTTGCGGAGCGCCAAGCATACCGAAACGTACGACGGTCTTGACGTTGGATGGCTGGTCGGCGACGAGATCCGACACTGGAACCACGAGTCGTACAACGTCGCGCTTGGGCGCCGGCGGCTGAGGTGCGCGCTCCCTCAGAGTTGTTTTGCTTCGACCCCCGCCATGCACTGGATGGCCGAGGAGTACAATCGCGGCAAGCCCGGGCGCGACCTGATCAGAGCACCGACATCGCAGAACGCAGCTAATCTCGATCCAAACTTCATCCCCAACCTCCGGCTGTCGTACTCGCGCCGCATGCAGCAGGCCGTGATCGACGGGGTGTTTACGGTGTTGGAGGGCTCGGTTTTTGAAGAGCTCGACGGCGGCACCGACTCCCCGTGGGTGGTGGACTACAAACCGCTCCCGTCTCGCCGAACGTTTCTCGGGGTCGATCCAGGCTTTCGCCACAGCGCCGTTGTTTTTGTCCAGGAGGAGGCGCCGTTGCGGTGGGTGGTGTTCGACCAGATCATGATGGACGGTGCCCCTGACGCGGCTGTCGTGCGGGCCATCATGGCGAAACGTGTACCGATCGACGCGATCTGGTGCGACCCCGCGGCCGACGCAACCCAGTCGGCGATCCAGCTCGACACGATCGACATGCTGGAGCAGATCCCGCGGCGCCACCACGGGCCTATCTGCTACCTTGCGGGGCACTACCGGTCGGTCTCCTACGGGATCGACAAGCTGCGCACGCTGCTCGGGACCCGCGACGGCGCACAGCCGATAAGGCTGCGGTTCGCCCGGGCGATGGTTGAGCAGGAGCAGCAGCGCGGCATCATGCGCGACCTGCTGGCCTCGGTCTACCCGGACGGGGCCACGGGCGCTCGACAAGACCAGCCGGTCAAAGACGGCATGACGGACCATTCACGCGACGCGCTCCGGTACCTGGCTGTCGGGCTGTGCCTGACGAGTGATCTTCGCGCGCTGGACAGAGAAATGGCTGAGGACCGGGAGCCGGGCTACCGGGTGGCGGCTTGACAGCCGGGTCGCGCTCGCCCCATATGGTGCCGATGATCAGGTCGCCCGAGATGCCAGTACAGCCGTGTTCCGTGTGACCGGTCTCTGGGAGCCGACGGGCGGCGAGACAATCGCGGCCGAGGTGCGGCGACTCAAGGGCAGGGCCCGCGACCAACTAGCCCGCACCTACGATCTGGCGATCGATTACCTCGACGGGCGGCAGGAAGATCACTGCGCGCAAGACCTGCTCGAGCGCTACCCGTCGAGCCAGAGCGGGGACCTCGGGCAGCGCATGTACCCGTTTACGATCCCTCTGACGCAACGCTACGCCGACGAGGCTGCGAGCGCCTACGACCGCACCGTCAAGCGCACGCTCGTGCGGCCCGACGGGAGTGAGGACGGCGCGACCAGGCAACAGACCGGCGAGCTGAACCGCGAGCTTGATCGGATCGGGTACGACGAGCGGCTTCACCGGGCGGATCGGATCCAACACGTCATTTGGTCGGTGATGCTCTGGTATTCGCTCAACGCCAAAGAGAAGCCGCCGGGGCTGACGGTGCAGACGGTGTTGCCGCATAACGACTATCCCATTGTCGCTGCCGACGGATGGGCTGGGGACCCGGCGAGCCCCACCAGCTACTCGGCGCATGTGGTCGAGCTGTTCTGGGCCATTCAGGACGCGCATGCGCAGAAGCGAACCTTCGGTTTCGTCTCGCGCGACGTTACGGCCTTCTTCGAGGGCACGCCCGATCACGTTGACAAGATCCTAAGCCAGCACCCTAACCCGTACCGGTGGCACGACCAGCAGATCATGCCGCTGGTCAGGTGGACGAAGGAGCTTGCCGACGGGGCGCTGCTCCCGAGCGGAGACCCGCAGATCGTTTTTGCAAATCGCGAATTGAACGTGCTCTGGTCGGCGCTGCTCGATACGTTCCGTTTCCAGGGGCAGGACACGCCGGTTATGAAGATCGGGGCGAGCGGGGCCCCGAAAAACAAAGTCAGACACGGAGCCCGCTTCCCTGTGCTGATCGGCATACTTGAATCGTTCGATTATGCACACAGCCAAACCGACTACACCGCGTCGGTGGCACTTCTGGAATCGGCTGCGAAAATCATCGCGACGATGTTGCGATTGAGCCCGAACGACTTTTCAAGCTCGGCCCCGGCCGCCCTGAGTGGGTTCGCGAAGCTGGTCGATTCGTTGCCGAGACTTGCGGCGCGCGCGCAGCGTATTCGGCGGCTCAAGTCCATCGAGGAGGAGGAGGCGTGGCCGGTCATTGGGTCGATGATGGTTCACTCCGGCAAGCTCGATCGTTCTGTCGAGCAGATGCGCCTGAGTGTCAGGTTCCCTGACGTGGACTTCCCCCGCACGCCGGACGAGATAGCGAAGCAGATCGAGACCGACATCAAGCACGGGCTCACGACGGCGGCCCAGATCTACGCGGACCGCCACAACGTCACGGTCGAGCAGGCGCAGGAAATCGTGGCCGAGAACATGAAGCGAACCCACCAGGCCGGCGGCGACGCACAGCCGCAACCAGCCCGGCAGCCGGGGAGCTTACTCGGGAGCCTGATCGGTAGACGCCCGGCGCCGGCGCGTCAGGAGGAGATCACAAGTGGGGCACCCAATGCTCGACCGGCTCCATGACCGCGTAGACGCGCGCGAGCAGCTTGGCGCGCGGGCCCGTGAGTTGGTAGAGGCGGTGGTACGGGAGCGATTCGACGAGGCGCTTGCCGCGACCGAGAGCTTCGAGGGCGCTCTTGAGTTGTTGGCGCTTTGGGTCGAAGAAGCGCTGCAGGAGATCACGACCGAGGCCGTGCAGATAGGAGCGGCTGGCGCGCGTGCGCTTCGCGACGGCGAATGATCCGCCTCACGCGCACGCGCAAGGCTCAGTGGCCCAAGATGCGGCCCGGGCGGGCTTTGATGCTCGAGATCGGGAAGGTCCTGGAGGGCTCGATCTTGGACAACATCAAGCGTCAGATCCAGGTCGATGGCACAACACCAATCCAGCGCAACGCGCCCTTGACGCGCAAGCGGAAGCAAGAACGCGGGAGACCATTGCTGTCGCTGGTTGACGAGAAGCATCGATTCGTGCGCGGCGCGGGCGCGAGTTGGCGATCAACCGCGACGAGCTCGAGCGTGACGGTAAAGCCAGCCACGCGGGAGTTACGCGATTTATCGCTAAGGGTGCAGGGGGGCGGCTATGAAGGCTGGTTCGGCCTCAGTCGGGATGGCGCCGCGGTTGTGCGGAAACTTCTTCAGCATTGGATCCGACAGCAGTTCCGGAGTGCCGAGCATAACCGGATCCGCGAGAGGTTCGTGGGGTGACTAACTACGCGAAGATCTACGCAACGATGGCCGGGCGTGCGGTGCGGCAGGGCGCGATTGACGCCGAGACGTTCATCCGCTCGGCGGCGCTGCGCGGGATGTCACCCGCTGAGGTTCAGCGCCGCCTGATCGTGGACCTCGAAAGCAACGGCCCGGTGTTCGGCAAGTTTTTGCGCTCGATTGCCGGCGCTGGCGCAGCTGCCGTTTTGACAGCGGAGCGACAAGGGCAGATGGCCGGATCGATCGAGGCAAAGCAGGCGCGGCTTTTGTCGCTCGCTGACACGGAGGGGAGCGTGATTGGGCTCGACGAGGCCATAGATGCCGGTGATCCCGAGGCGCTGGAACAGGCAGAGGCGGAGCTTGACGACGAGCCCCATACCTGGATCGCGACCCTGGTTAACACCTGCCACCTGTGCATCCCGCTCCACGGGCAAATGATGACCCTTGGCGAGTGGAACGAAATTGGCTACAACCCAGACAGCATTCACGCCAACGAGGGATGGGACTCCGAATGTCATTGCAGCCTGATACCAGCGCGCGAGAGCGGAAGAAGAAGCGCATTGCTGGCGCCGTTGCGCCGGGTTCCGACGAAGGACGAGAACGGGCGGAAGATCAGTCGGCGAACGGCGCGAGCCGTGACGCAACAGGATCTGGACAAGTCCCTCGCGGCTCGCAACGCGGCGATGGAGACGCCGGAGGGACGGCGAACCCTGATGGCACTCGGGAGTGTTCGCCAGCGAACGGCCCGAGCAGAGACACAGCAGGACGTGAAGCCGTGACAGAGCAGGTCCATGGACTCTCGCGACCCCGGCGACCAAAGGCCGGCGCATGGGGTGGCGGCAGTGAAGGGACGGGCCAATGATGCGGCTTGACGACTGGCGCTGTCTTGAGTGCGCGAGGGTGCGCGAGGCCCTGTGCGATCGCGCGCGCATGGGGGATCCGGACCGGCTCGGGCTGGTCTGTCGCGCGTGCGGGTTCGTCACCGAGCATCGCCGCATGCTGCCCCGCATAGCCCACCACATGCCGAAACCGATTCAGGCCCTCATTGCCGGCGGAGCGTTCGACACGGCGGGGTTCGGCAAGTTGTCGCCTCTACCGCCGGTGCCCGACCAGGCCACCGACCGGCTTGCGAATTTCCGAGAGTTTGTCTCGACACAGGACTACCGGGCCGTGAAGGCCGAGCGGGCCGAGCAGAAGAAACGCAACTTGGCCAAGCGGGCGCGGGCCGGTCTGATTCGATCCGGTCACTCGATTGACCTGAGACACGATCGCCTTCCGGGTGATCCAAAAAACATAGGAGCCTGAGATGCATATCAGAAGTCTACGCGGTCCGGCGTTTCTACGTGCGCCCGAGGACGGCCAAGGCGGAGGCGGCGTGCAACACGGAGCCGACGACATTGCTACAGCGCGTGCGCTGGCGGCGGCAGAGAAGGGCAGAGCGGACGCGGCTGTGGCCGACCTGGCAAAGCTCAAAGACGCGAATGCAGCCACGATCAAGGCCGATGAGGCGCGCAAGAAGAAAGAGGCCGACGACCAGCTCGATATCAAGACGAGGCTCGACCTGTCGATCAAAGAGGGCGATGCCCACAAGACCCGAATCGCCGCATTCGAGAAGGCCATGAGCGATCGGTTGGAGGCGCAACTGAAAGCGCTTCCGGAAAAGAAGCGCGAGCAGTTGGCAAAGTTTCGCGACAAGGTCGAGCTCGCCGTGTTCGCCGAGATGGTCGAAGACGCGGCTGTTGACACCATGCTCGATACGCCACCGCCCCCGGGCGGTGGCGGTGGCCTGGGACCAGGCCCACCCGGCGCCCCAGGCCTGCACAGGCCCTCCCAGGGGGCAACCGATCTGCTGACCAACATGGGCGCCCATGGGGCGCTCGCTCGGCTAAAAACAATGGAGAGTGTCCCGAAAGAAGGAAATCCAACCGAGAGCAAGTTCCGCATTCCTGTCGAAAAGTTTTTCCCGTCGATGGCGCGCAACTTGTCCAGCAACATGGGTCGGTAGTGGGTCCTGGTCGGGGCGCGATGATCCCGTCCCCTCTTGACAAACAAAATAGTTTCTGCCCAAAGATTGCCAGATGAGAACGGCATCAGATCTGGAACGGCAACCGAGCACGGTCGGACGCGCACCCACGGGGTTTCGCGAGCTTTACCCGACCGAGACCGGCGGCGGTCCATATCCGATGCTGGGACGACGCAACGAGCGCGTGCCTGCCAGCGAGCAGGAGCCACGGGCTATCAAGTGTGCACAATGCGGAGCCCCCATAGAGGACCATTCCAAGCTTGCGGGTGGCGTTTGCTACCATTGCAGCTCGGACAACTTCTTGGGCGCGAGGCACCGGCGATGGTGACCCGCGTGGAGCACACACATGCCGTTGACCGCTACTGCTACGCAGGGCTTCGAGCTTCTTCGCCACACAACCGAAAATGAAGTGATCTACATCCCCGGTGACCCGGGCGACACACTCACGCGCAACGACCAAGTCGTCTGCACGGTCGGTGAGGGTCTTGCCGATCCGGCAGCCGCGAACGAGGGTGGGATCATTGGGCGCGTCACCGATACCGTTATCATGCCGGCGGCTTCGCAGGCATTCCCTCTTCCGCTGAACGACTTCGACCCGGTAGCCAAGGCGACGGCCGACAAGTGCCTGGTCGGGCTGAGCGTCAACGTTGGCAAGGGGCTGCCGATTTACCTGGTGACCTTCAAAAATCACTGGGACGACACGGTCATCAGCTACACGGCATCGACGCGCGCAATCGCGCTCACTACCGGCATGACGGCCGACGACTACCCCAACGGCGCGCTCCTGTACGTGTACGAGGGCCCCGGCATCGGAGAAGTCAACGTGGTCGAGGACTACGACCACACCGGAGGTGCCGCCGAGCTGCTCCTGATCTGTCACCGGGCATTCAAGACGGCCCTCACGTCGGCGAGCAAATTGATCGTCGTCGGGGGCGAGGCCGCGGCAAGCCGCGGCGTTGGGTTTTTCAACAAGTGCGAAGGAGCCGACGAAAACGAGTTGACGGTCAACCAGGGCGCCGACGACGGCGACTACACGGTGTTTCTGGATTGGCGCGATGCCGCCACCCACCTGAAAAACCTTAGGCTCCCCGTCATCCCCTCGCGCTGGCTGCTCCAGGCGTAGGCTGAGAAAGAAAACAAGGAGAACAACATGTCAATCGTAACAAGTGCAGGTCTCAGCTCCGTACTCGACGAGGTTGTTGGCGCGCTCGGGATGGAATCGTTTTACCAAGAGGCCTTCATGATGCCGAACATCTATTCGGTGCGCCAGTCGAATCGCCGGCGCGAGCGAAGCGCGAGCGTGGCTGGGTTGACTCTCTGGACAGCCAAGAACCCAAATCAGTCGGTGGCCGAGGATTCTTTGATCCAGCAGTTTGAAAAAACGTACACGCACACGCCTCTTGGCAAGAAGATCCCCGTCGAGCGCGAGTTGATCGACGATGAAGAGTTCGGTTTGCTGCAGGACATCGGCCAGCAGATTGGTGCAACAGCGGCGCAAACAATGGAGACCGACGCCGTCTCGCCGTTCAACGACGCCTTCGCGGGAGCGACCCACCAGGCAGAGGACGGGTTGTCAATCTGCAACACGGCTCACAAAAACGTCGATGGTGGCAACAGCCAAAGCAACAGCAAGACTCTGGCGCTATCGGCTGCGAATGTCGATACGCTTCGCATCGCGCACCGCAAGATCACCAACCATCGTGGTGACAAGATGTCGCTCCGGCCGAGGCTGCTGGTCGTGCCTGTCGAACTCGACGCAACCGCTTACGAGATCGTCAAGAGCGTCGGCAAGCCCGGGACCGCGAACAACGACCTTAACTTTTACAACGGGGTCTTCGATTCGATCACCTGGGATTTTCTGACCGGCACGAAGGCGTGGTTTATGCTCGACCCGGCGGTGATGAAGCGCAACATGCTATGGTACCAACGGGTCGGGGTCGAGATCTTCGGCGATGGGGACCTGTTCGCCGGGACGAGAACGCTCGGCGGTTACATGCGCTACAGCCTCGGCTGCAAGGACTGGCGCGGGATCATGGGCAGCAACCCGGCGTAACAAACAATCGGTGCCCACTGCACCACATAGGAGGCGCGCATGCGCAGAATCGAAACCGCGGCCATTGCAACCCTGGCCGTGCTGGTGCTGGTTGGATTTTCATGGTGGCGGACACTGGTGCCGGGTATTCCGGGCGCCACCACGAACCTCAACGGGCCTTTGCTCATCGAAGCCTACGGAGCTGGCACGACCTGCGCTGTTGCGAGCGGCGAGGGAGACATCTGCGCTGAAAGCGACATCGAGGCGAATGGCACGCTCGACGTTGCGGGCGCGACGACCCAGACAGGCGACCTGAGCGTCAAGGGCGGCGCCGGCGCGCTCACGTTCACCGACTCAGCCTCATCGATCTCGCTTCCGGACAATGACACCACCGCGCTTCTGATCGGGAGCACTGGGCAGCTTGGCCTGCTCACCATCGACACAGGCAACGCCACCGAGACAGTGAAGGTCCTGGGCACGACCGCGACCGATGCGTTCCATGTCGATGTTGGGCAATCTCTTTTCGATGAGCTGCTCTCGATTGGCGCTGGCGCCGGGGCGCTGACTCTCACCAACAGCGCGGCATCGATCGTGCTGCCCGACAACGACACCACGGCGCTCTTGATTGGATCAACGGGGCAGCTCGGGCTGCTGACGATCGATACCGGCGATGCGGCCGAAACGGTGCAGATCGTTGGCACAACCGCGCAGGCGGCTTTTCATGTCGACGTTGGTGAATCGACATTCGATGAGCTGGTCACGATCGGCGCTGGTGCTGGGGCATTGACATTCACCAACTCCGCCGCAGCGGTTTTGGTACCGGACAACGACGCGACGGCGTGGGATCTTGGCTCTGTTGGCACAACCGCCGGGCTGCGCTACGACAGCACCAACAGCGCCGAGCATCTGGTTTTCAATTCGTCTGGTTGGCGCGCGCCGGGGACTGAGATCACGGGCGCTGTCAGTCTGGATGCGTCCGACTGCGGCAAGACGATGTCGGTCACGGC
>ERZ1292644.1123-Hain-H14-01um-R2-1123-length-14628-cov-4_pt1 | contig 13663 bp, 25 predicted proteins | sample MGYA00564402_ERZ1292644 | MGnify/ENA primary metagenome ERZ1292644 (study PRJEB36523, sample SAMEA6512644) | groundwater metagenome | collected 2019-01-09 | study: AquaDiva: Metagenomics assemblies of 32 groundwater samples
TCGCAGGAACGGGGTCATTCAAATCAAGGCGCTGCGTAGCTTCCACGTCTTTGACTGTGGAGAGGTCCTCGAGTTAGGAGGGGCAGATGAAGACAAGTGACATTCAGGTAGGTGGTATCTACAGGCGTGGGGCCCACCGCGTGAAGGTGCTCTCGCGCATCAGTCGCGTACGCGATGACGAAGAGGGGCTGGTGCAGACCAACAAGTGGCGTGTTGAGCTCCAAGGCCAGAAGATCCCCGAAAGAGCAACGCTCTCATCTGACCAGCTCGAGTACGTGGCTGGTGTCAGCCCAGAGACGCAGGCGCACGAGCTCACACGGCTGCGTGCCATGGAGCGGGCGGCTAACCTGTGGCTCAAGCACGATTGGCTGCCATTCGAGTCCGCTGCCTTTGTCACCAGTGTGCTCAACCACGTTCTCAAGGGCAAAGGACCAGAGTGGTATCTGGTCCCGCAGGAGAACACTCATGCGCCTGAATAGAACGAACCACATGGTCGAGATGACTGAGGCTGAGTACCAAAGCCTCGTGTTCGGCGACGGTAACCCAGGTTTCTGCATGGCATGCGGCTCAGAAGCAGGTGGCTGTGAGCCAGACGCCCGTAACTACAGGTGCGAGAGCTGTGGTGAGCGGGACGTGTACGGCATCGAAGAGCTCATGGTGGAGGGCTTGATCTTGTTCGTGGAAGAAACCAACGAAGAGGAGGTACTCGAATGAACTTCAAGAGCGGTGACAAGGTCAGGTACTTGCGCGACGGTGAGTACACCGTCGGCACGTTCGCTGAGGAGATCGACAAGGGCCTTGTGCGCATCGAGAACGAGGGCAGTAACGACGCCTACGTGGACATCAGCCAGATCAGCAAAGAGGAGCCGGTGTCGAAGCCCAGTCGCGCAGATACGGCTCATCCGATGGTGGAGCTGGGGGTTATCGTCTTGCGCAGGGTCATCAAGAGCCCGCAGGCGCAGGCTGCCATAGACAGGCTCATGGCACAAGGCCGGATCGGAACTACACAGACGGCAATCTTGTTGTCAGCGTGGCTCAAGGCAACGCCGGCTATGTATCACCTGCCTCAGCATGTGTGCGAGGAGGTCTTCGCCCATCTTCTAGAGGGTATGGTTGAGTCGACAACGGCGATGAATGAGGCAGCCAATGGTACTGAAGGACAGTAACGGCCGGGCGCTGGATGCAGCCTACTTGGCTGAGATGCTTGCTCTTACCGACAGCCTATTCGAGCAGCTTGAGCGAGTCCTGGCACTGCAGCCTGTGCTCTCGCGGGTCATTGCCGATGTAGTGGGTGTCATCACAGAGGGTAGGACTTACAGCATCAACAGCTTTTACGGCTGCCGAGGTGCGCTGGACGGCGAGGAGAGGGCCCTTCGGGGGGCAGCGGCTTTCCTGATGGACCAGCCCCCTTGCCGTGAGACTGACAAGAACGCCGCGAACACGTACGTGCCGAACGAGCTTCGCGTTCTCTTTGCTCGTTGGCAGGAGTGCAACACCAACGTGTCCAACCTCCCACCGGACCGGGAGTGGGAAGCGACGAAGACGTTCCATCGGCACGTCTCTGACATCAGGGGGCTCAGTAATACGCTGCGAGATCGCATCAAGCAGGTGGAGGAGCTCCCATTCATTCATGAGGACCAGGTCGCTGTTCTCAAGGCCGGTGTGGCTGCCCTCATCGCTCACGGGGAGCGAGCCGTTACTAACGCACTGACACGGGTTCCGCCGCGGGTGCAGTCTCGGCAAAGGGGGTTACAGGCCCCTCCGTTACCAGGGCAGAGTTATGATCGGGACTTCTTGGAGCTAGACTGAACATGAAGTCGTTTCGTGCTGTTCTCACATTCGCATCAGGCATGCTTACGGTGCACTTCCTCCTCTGCCTCGTCAGATGCGTTGAGAAGGGGTGGCCTGTTCTGGCTGTCCTGTCGGTGATTGGGCTTCTGTGCTCGCTACTGCTGGCTTGGCGAGTCATCAAGGGACCTCGAAGCGATAAGAACTGCGACGAGTGTGGTGAGACCATTCCTGACAAAGACGGTGGCGAGCATGCGAATAAGCACCACGCTGACAGCTGCTCGCTGTACGACCCAAACAACGACTAGGAGATCGCATGACGCAGGTAGCGGATGAGTACACCGAAGAGAAGTTCCTAGCCGACCTGGCGCACTGGTTCGGGGGATTCGCATGGACGCGCCAGGAAACCTACGAGATAGGAAGCAAGCGCTTCACAGCAGACGGGGTGACGCCTGATGGCAAGAGCACAGCAGTAGCGTGCTCACGGCAGCCTACATCTGGTCGCGTGATCGGCATGGGCGTCTGGGCAGGCCCTCAGCGGGACTGGATGCATACCGCGCTCCAAGCCACTGGTGTCGAGAGCCTCGAGAAGGTGCGCGAGCAGTTCAGGGAGCAACTCGCCGAGAAGACCAGCGAGAACATGACCACAGGCATGGCTCTCGGACTCGATCTCGCGAGCATGGTGCGCGGGACGGTCGTCCGGGCCGGCGATGCATTCAGCTTCATCGAGACTCTGGCCGAGGTGGTCTCGAACGAGGAGTGGAACGCAGACCTGTTCACGACGCTCGCGGGGATGCTGTTTTCAGAGCGTGGTCTCGGGCTGGACGAGAAGGACTTCATCAGGAAGGAAGAGGAGGTGCCATAGTGAGCGCAGACATGATCGGGTACCTGGTGATCGGTCCGACGCAGCTGAACCCTGTGCGCGTGGAAGAAACACGTGTACGGCTGGAGAAGCTCAAGGAGCTCTTGGTCGTCTGGGAGGAAGACGAAGGTGGTGACGCTGAGGAGATGGACGATCGGTTCTACGACGCCGCGGGCAAGGTCATGGACGACGAGTTCTGGGCAGAGCGCTTCGTGAATCAGTGCATGGAGCCGGCATCTCTCAAAGCCTTCGCAGACTTCGACGAGTTCGTCGAGTGGTGGAACGGCGGGCACAACGATGCTCGCGACACGATGACACGTGGACTGCCAGATGGGCGTGTCATCGTGTCCTGCGGTGACATGTCCTATGGCGACGAGCCGGAGGGGCGTGGGTACACGCTCGTTCGCGACATGGCTCTGCTGGGTGTCTTCAAGCACCTCGGCATCGAGTAGACCGTGTGGACTAAAGAGAGTCACTGCCCTTACGTGCCGTGCAGCGGTGACGAAGAAGACGAGTGCAAGGACTGCCCTGGGTTCGGCTGGTTCAACGAAGGGGCAGACGTCATTGAGGGTGAGCCTCTTTGGTTCGAGCTCGAGCGCTGTGACAACTGCAAGAAGTACGAGAGCGATGAAGATGCTGCCAGCGCTCATTTTGAGGAAGTCCGGTGGGACCCCACGTACGAGGAGCGACCTACCTGCGGTTGGCACCGTGTCCTCTACGTGCGTTGGCCTAAAACCGACCTTGGCAGGGCTATGTATCAAGACGTCCTGGGCTACCTGACGCGCACCGGGGTTGAGTAAGCCATGCGCACCGGACAGGTACCTGCCTCGGAGATTCTGAGTACGCGGGACACGCCGCTGCTAGCCAGGTCCTACCTGCACAGCCTCAAACGACTCGAGAACGAGGTCGCCAGCATCGACAAGCGCATCAAGCTGCTCCAGGCGAGACGGCAGAAACTTGTCGCCGAGGGTGGTGCAGTCTTGGCGAAAGAACGACAACGCGAGGCCGAGAAGCCGAAGGCATAAGCTACATAGGCGTAGTCTCGCCCGTGTAGGTAGGACTGACTGGGCTTCTCGCTCAGTCTCAGGTGGGTGTCGTGGCAAAGAAGACAGACAAGTACGCGCTGGGCCGGGTTCTCGCGAAGATGTTCTACGAGGAGTTCGACGCGGGTGGCTGTGGTGATGTCGACCCTTACTGGTTCGCCAACGTCGCCGATGGAACCAAGCGCCCGAAGGGCGAAGAAGAAAGGGCCTACGAAGATGCTCTCGAAGAGCTGCTTGAACGAGTGGCTCAGAAGTTCAACACGCACATGTACGCAGAGGTGCGAGATGATCGGAACTGATGTGCCTGTCGGGACGATGCTCTGGTGCTTCGACACGATAGGGCTTCCCTCGCTGGTGAAGCTGACCGGGTATCGGACCATCGGGGTCAGGACATACGGCCTGGCTGCTGCGTGTGACAGCGGCAGCCCTCACGTGTGCACTACGCTCGATGAGTTCTACCTGAACGAGAAGGAGGCATTCGCCGAGTGCGAGAAGTACTTGTTGCGGGCTCTGGCCCAGAACCTCGTAGACCACGAGGTAATCCACGCCAGGCTTGAGGCGTGTAAGAGGGTGCTGGCATGATCTCAGAAGGCTACAAGCAGAACTTCGAGACACTGAAGAGCGCGGCCAAAAGTCACCGCTTGGCGTTGTCCGAGTGCACCAATCTTGCTGACGGGTCACTCGTGTACGTGGTGTGCGTCGTCAACTACGAGGAGAACGGCGACTTGAGCTTCTTGCCGGTCGCGAAGCTGTTCGACGGCAACCCCTACGAGGAGGTGAGCTTTCCGAGAGCCCCGACAAAGGACGGAGATGCCTGAGTTCAACGCCACGACCGCTGAGCAGGTCAAGCAGACCCTTCAGTCGATGCTAGGGGAGATGCACGTCGAGGAGAAGCTGGATGTGCATCGGTACACCCGTGACACAAACTACTATGAAGTGTTGTTCACGCCGGCCTCCAGATTTCCGATGCAGTTTGCAGGGCATCTCAGCCAGGAACCGTCGTTGGCAGAGAGACAGGACGTCGTCCGTCAGATTCTGGAACTACGGGTAGGTAGTGATCGGGACGAGCCGATGAGTGTGCTATCAGGGCGGTCATTCGGGCGGCTGGTCAGGGCTGGGCTGAGTACGTCAGTTCTGGTGGTTCACGTAGACAATGAGACGGACACCTCTAGGCTGCGGGTTGAGATGCGCTACTACGCAGCGACTATGGATGTAGCAGACGTACCACGGCCTCGATCCGCAGGAGCCGTACATGCAGCGGTTGATTTGGTGGTGAGCCAGTTCAACCTCCGTCTCCGCTCGCCACCGATACAGAGGGCCTTGGAGGAAGAAGCAAGGGTCTCCACTGAGCGGGACTTCTTAGCCGACAGAACCGACTCCATCTCTGTCTGGCACCTGCGCTTCGATGCTGTAGGCACCTTGGTGGAGGCCCTGTGCAGCGGCGTTGACCAGCGCAATTCTGCTGCTGCGCTCCTACAGCTCGAGAACCTGGTGCGTCGGAGAAGACTCGCGCTGCAACAGACGCTCAATGGGCCTGACCTACTAGCAGCCGACGACAGGAGTAGAGATCAGGACTTCTCGAGTGCTGCGACACTGCGTGTATCACGTGATGGCTCGGTGACACGTGAGGAAGTCAATGCTCTTCTACAGCGGATGCGGCTGGAGGCTGCTGCGCCGAGCGCGAGGATCATGTTCCCGCTCTGGTCAGTTGGCGTGTTTGACGAGGGCGTCTCCTACACTTTTCCCAATGGTCTTCCAAAAGCACGAGCAGTAGAGGGGCCAAAAGTGCTTCCAAACACATACAAGCAGTTCGACGACATCTAGGAGGTGCATATGGACGTAGACGCGAACGGAACAGTGCTTTGGGGTCGCCTGCTTGAGGTCGACAAGGCCTCACGAGAGCTACTCGTGACCTTCGTGAAGGCGCTGTTCGTAGAGCTCGACGGGTTTGGTAAGCATGGGATTGGCTGCTCTAGTCTAGATGACCTCGCGGAGAATCTTAGCGAGCATCTGGCCAAAGAGGGCTTCGACATCACTGTTGCACGGCGCAGGACGTACGGGCCAGAGGACCGCTGGTGGTTGGAACTGAGGCAAGGTCAGAGTGAGCAAGAGGGACTTGACGCCCTCTGCGCCGGGAGGGGCGAGCCTCTCCGGTTCCGTGAGTTCGAGTTACTTGACAAGTAGCTTGGGAGGGGGGCTACGGCTCTTCTTAGCTCCAACGCAGCTGGTATAAGTAGTTTGTACACAGGAGGGTTACGTAGAACATGAGAGACCCAGAACCTCTCCGAGAAGTCAGCTCCAGCGGCGGGCTGGACCAGAAAGCAGCCTTCGGTATTAGCGCGGAAGACCAGGCGCACGTCCTGACCCTGCTCCGAAGCACCATCTACAACGACCGGGTGTTGGCTGTACTCCGCGAGTACTCGACGAACGCCTGGGATGCACACAAACAGTCTGGTAAGGGCCACATCCCCATCAAGGTCGAGCTGCCGGCATACGGGACGCCGTTGCTCTCGATACGCGACTTCGGGGCGGGACTCTCAGAGCACGATGTCTTCCACGTTTTTACCCAGTACGGGGCAAGCACGAAACGCGGCAGCAACCTGGTGGCCGGATATCTCGGCATCGGAAGCAAAGCCGGATTCGCGTACACCGACAGCTTCGTTGTCATCTCTTGGCACGCAGGAACGAAGACCACCTACGCTGCCTTCCTTGATGCAACGCACGTCGGCGAGATCAGAAAGCTCGCTGAGGAGCCGTGCGGCGGGGAAGAGGTCGGACTCGAGATTCGGGTGCCGGTGAAGCCAACAGACGTCTGGCAGTTCCGCGAGAAGGCGACAACGCTGTATCAGCACTTCGACCCCGTTCCAGTCACGCAGCAGGGCTTTGCAGCCGTGGTCATCCCCGAGTGCTCTATCGAGAAGACGCCACTCGGCTATGTGGACACGGAGGGCGGCTCGTGGACAGCTGTGATGGGGCCTGTCGGGTATCGTCTGAACACGGAGGCGGTGTCACACAAGATCGACGCCCGCACCCGGCACGTTCTGAGCAACTGCGGCGGGGTTCTCTACTTCGACATCGGCGAGGTGCAGGTGGTGGCCTCCCGCGAGGAGCTTCGCTACACCGATTACACGGTCGACGCCGTGGTCGCGAAGCTCGAGAAGCTGCTCGACCACTACGCAGAGAAGCACCTGAAGGTCGTCAGCGACAGCTCCATCCCGGGATGGGAGCGGCGTCAGGCGGGGGCACTCCTGGCGAACACGTTCCAAGTCATCCTGTCGGACGCGCTGAGGCACTGGTCGTCGCTACACGTGGAGCCGCTGGAGAAGCCGAAGTCGTTCACGGTGAGACGCGGTTCGTTCTACGCAGGTACTAACGCCCGCGTCGTGTTCGTGGACAAGGCGCTCGGCAAGGCCACCGTCCTACCTGATGACACCTTCGTAAACCCGCTCATGCACAACAAGGTTGCGTTGGAGGCAGCACGTCTTGAGCTCGCGGAGGTCATGGCAGCGCTAGATCTGTCAGAGGTGCCTGTCGTGCTGTCTTCGGAGCTACCTCGTCCTGCGAGCACCCGTGCCGCTAGAGCGCGAGCAGCACAAGACAGTTGTGCGAACGTAGTGGCACACCGGAAGAAGGTGTTTCTGCTCAAGCAGGATCAGAACCACTTCCACCCTTACTCGGCGTCGTGGGAGCCGCTTCTGCACACGCCGAGTGATGACGACTATTACGTCATCCTGGACCGGTTCAAGGTGTGCAGTTTCCCGGACTTCTACCGTGCATTCGAAAAGGACAAGGTACTGGCTGGAGAGGTCGGCATAACGCTGCCAGTCATCTATGGGTACAAGACCGCCAAGAGTCTCGATAAGTCCGCGCTGAGGGGGCGCTCGTGGGGCGCGGACCGGGTGCAGTTCTTCCGAAACAATCTGTCGCCGGAAGCCAAGAACAAGATGCTCCTGTCTCATTGGAACGAAGTGGGTGGCGCTAGCCCGCTGGTGAATCGCAGCGCGGGCAAGATTTCCGCTGCGCTTGGCCCTGAGCACCCGCTCAGCAAGCTCACAGCTGAGATTATGCTGGCACGACAGTTAGGCTATCAACGAGGCGCTGACTTCTTCGTGCTTGGTGATAGCGTGTGTGAGAAGAAGGACCGACTGGAGGCCGTGTACCGGGCGTATCCGTTGCTCATTGCACTCGAGTACTGGGGTGCCAAGCCAGAGGACTTCGTCACTTACATCAAACTGATGGATGCGGAGGCGGCGAAGGCCGTCGCAGTGGAGGAAGAATGAAACCAATCTTTGTCATGACGAACGAGACCCTCACCATCATGTGGGAGGGAGCGTGCATGGCGTTCAACAAGAGCGCTCTGAACTTCAAGCCCCTCCGGCTGGCGCTCATCGAGGAGCGCTGGGCTGACGTACCAGGGCTCCTTACGCCAACGGGCATGCTCGAGGCATGGAGCCAAGGCGCGATCACCCAGGAGCTGGTGGCACCAGCAGCAGAAGTCGCTACAGAGGCCGTGCCAGCGGATACATCGGCGTGGAACGACGAGGACATGGCAGAAGAGCTTCAGGAGGTACAACCGGCGGCAGCCACTGCGGACGAGATAATGCCACTGGCAGGTACGGGCCCCGAGATTTCGCGTACCAGCTACCAGGGCGAGCGCGTGGCAGCACCCCTTATCGAGCGGGCGCAGGTGATGGCTGCGGAAGGGCACAGCAGCACGGCGTTCAAGAACTTCATGGACCGGCTCGCGATGAACCCGTCGCGAAACTCCCGAGAGCAGCTCGAGCGGTTCCTCAAGCACAGCGGCATTCCGTTCGAGGAGTCGGGGCACTTCCTGGCGTACAAGTCGGTGCGTCGTGACCTGCGCGACCACCACTCTGGTAGTTTCGTGAACAGCGTCGGAGCCTTCATCACGATGCCGCGCAACGCGGTGGTCGACGACCCGCATAACGCTTGCGGGCCTGGTCTGCACGTAGGCTCCCTAGGCTACGTGTCCGGGACTTACGGCTCCGGGGTGGTCGTGATATGCCGCGTGGACCCGATGGACGTCGTATCAGTGCCGCTCGACTACGGCAGCGCGAAGATGCGCGTCTGTCATTACGAGGTCGTCGGCTTCCACAACGGCGAGGAGATGACGAGCTCGGTCATGGACCCGGACGACATGCCGCGCTGCATGCACGACGAGTACGACGGCGACGAGGACGAGTACTACGACGAGGACGACGAGGACACGGACCCGCTCGCCGGCATGGACGACTTCTGTGCGACGCAGGTAGCGCCTCCTGGCGATGACGTGGATGACGATGACGGAGAGGATGCTGCCGATTACTGTGACGACAGTGACTACGACGACGAGGATGGCTACTTGCTGAGGCTGGCTGAGCCCACTGTGGTGGAGCAGGAGGCTGTAGCGGAAACGAAGCCAAAGCGAGCCTCCCCCGCCAAGCCGGCAGCCAAGGCGAAGGCGCCAAAAGCCAAGGACATCCACAAGGCAGGGCAGGTCGAGCTCATGAGCTACAGCATCGAAGACCTCCGCAAGTACGCGGCAGGCAAGCTGAAGATCGTTGGTGCCTCGAAGATTCGGGGTGGAAAGACCGCTGTGGTGGACGCGATTCTTCGCGTGCGTCAGGCCGGTAAGTAGTATCTAGGGGCCTTCCGCCCCTTCTTAGCTCGGAGGGCATAAGAGTCAGGTAGGTGCAACCAACGGAGGTGACTCTTGGCACTGACTGTCGAGCAAATGAATCTGGTGGCGGAGGGCATGTTTCCGGGCTACGCGGTTGTGGGATCCCGCCATTTGAAAGACAAGAACGACGTGCACCTGACCATCGTCCGGGTGCGCAAGAACGGCGAGTCGAAGCGGGTCCTCTTCTTTGGGACGGAGGCGCCCGTCGTGCTCACCACACCTGAGCGGGACCATCTGGCGCATGGCATCAAGAAGAAGTCGGTAGAGGCTGCGCTTCTGGAACTGTATGCGGCCAGAGTGGCGCACGAGCGGAAGGCCAAGCGCCGGCCATGTCGGGTAGCGCCGGAGGACGAGAAGTGGGCGGACGAGCGGCTCTTCGGAACGGTCGACGTAGACTGCTCTGCGTTGCTGGTGGCGAAGACTGCGAACAGTGGAGGTACCTGATGGGAACGAGTACAGACGCGGTCCTGTGCTACGGCGTAGCACTGTGGGACGAGGGCGAGGCCCCGTGGGAGCGGCTGACTTTCTCGGAACAGAGTTCAAAGTAGCCCTCGGCAAGAAGGAGTAGGAATGGCGCTAGACCTGACCAAGAGCGCGAATGCGCTGAAGCTATCACTCGAGAAGAGCGGCGTGAGCGCGGACTCACTGAAGGGCATTGAAGTCGGATTCGCGATGGACGTGAGCGGTAGCTTCATGGGCGAGCACGCCGCGGGCTATACGCAGCTTCTGCTGAATCGGTTCATGCCCTGGGCAATGGTGCTCGACGCGAACGGGAAAGCAGACGTGTTAGCGTTCTCGAGTGGAGTGGGTGCTGCGACATACGTCGGCGAGATCACCGCCAAGGAGGGTGAGGGCTTCATCAAGCGCAAGATCATCAACAAGGTGCCTGGCTACGGGCTAGGAACGCTCTACGCGCCGGTCATCGAGATGGCCTTTGAGACGTTCGGGTATGTGGTCGGAGCGCAGAACCCACCTGTCGAGAAGGACGCCAGGTTCGACAAGCGGACCATTCCGACGGAGTTCTGCATCGCGCTGAGACCGAAGCGGGCTCTCTTCATCGTGTTCACCGATGGCGAGAACCAGGATGTCGGGCGCACGCAGCAGGTCCTCGAAGAGGCTGACAAGGCCGGCTACCCGGTCTTCGTGCTGTTTGTAGCCATCGAAGACGGGAGCGGTTTTCCGTTCCTGAAGAGGCTCGCGAAGGACATCAAGAACACCGGGCTGCTGGTCATCGACAAGCTTCAGCCCTTCCTCAAGAAGACCGACGATGAACTCAACCAGATGGTTCTCACGGAGAAGGTGGTCACATGGTTGAAGAAGTAGAGCTGAGCATCGAGAGACGCTGTGAGGTCGGCAAGGAGCTGCTCGACCACGGGTTCAAAGCTGACGCTGGTTGGTTGTGGTGTGCGAAGTCAAGTCAGAGCCGTCTAGGCGTCGTCAGGACGCTACAGACCAGCAGTGAGCCTGTAGGCCTTGGTAGGCAAGCCCTTACGAATGGGTGGGTGCCAGACATGTCGCACCCAGGCAACCAAGGTATGTTACGGGCACAGCTGGAAGAGAAGCTGAAGACGCCTGTCACCGAGGTCCTGACCGAGCTTGGTTGGCTAGTCATGCAGCGACGTCCTGATAAGAAGCACTGGGACCCGATCTGGATGTTCCACGGGGAGACGCGAGCGGAGGCGCTCGTAGAGGCCTGGGTCGTTGTGTGTGGGGGGCCTGCCGATGTCGACACCGACCGAGAAGAGACCAAAGCCGCAGAGGGACATGGAGATCCGCCAAGCGGTTCGTGAGGGAGTCAGCCTTCGTCAGCTCGCTGAAGACCTCGGGGTGTCAGAAACATGCATTCGGCAGGTTGCATACGGTGACCGCTCCAAGGCATGCGTAGAGCACCGTGGCAAGCACGACTACAAGTGCAACAGGTGCAGGTGGCGCCTTGATGCGCAGACGCGGCCGACGCTCGAGGACCTATGCTGGAAGCGTGTCGACTGGCAGCGACAGGATGGGTGCTGGCTGTGGACCGGCACGCTTCTTAGCTCCGGTGCACCTAAGAGGCTGATGCACCTGATTCGCGGCGAGAAAGAGCCCGTGCGCGTAATCAGGAAGATGGCTCTGGGCTGCCGCGAGTGCCCTCCGGTGAAGAACCAGTGCGGCGTGCTGCACTGTGTGAACCCAGCGCATTGGAGCTAGCAGAGGGCATAAGAGAGTGACAGGAGGGCAGATGACAGAAACACAAGCAGTTCCGGTGTGTTATGGATGCAAGCGAGCAGCTGACAAGATTCCTGAGCACGTCGCGGAGGCGGCTGAGACCGGCTACCTGGACGCAGTAGAGTGCGCGATGAACGACGGCACCTACAACGAAGCAGCGAACACGTTCTGGTGCACGATGTGCTATCTGGGCGCAGGTGCACCGGCGGGTAAAGCTCCGGCCATCGGTGATACTTACGCAGGCGTCGGCCAGAAGACACCGCTTCAGCAGAAGATGCACGCGCACGCACTCAACGAGATTCTTGAGCTGAGAGACTGGAAGCTAAAGGAGTAGGGATGACCGACACACAGAGATACTACGGGCTCGACCTGACGACAGCCCCGCCGTGGCTAGAGAGCCGCATCATGCTGGTCACCGAGGCCGGCAGCCACGCCTACGGGCTTGCTACGCCAGCCAGCGACTTGGACCTGCGCGGTATCGCGCTAGAGCCCATCGAGTACGTGGTGGGCTTCGCGCAGAAGTTCGAGCAATTCACCAAGCACACCGAAGAAGTCGACATGGTCGTGTACGGGCTCACGAAGTTCTGTGCTCTCGCAGCGCAAGCGAACCCGAACGTGCTGGAGCTTCTGTTCACCAGGCCACAATCGGTGCGCTATGGCACAGCGGCTCACGCAGAGTTGCGTGCGAACCGGCACCTGTTCTTGACCCAGAAGGCCCGACACACTTTCAGCGGCTACGCCCACGCACAGCTCAAGAAGATTCGGTACAAGGCGGCCAACGGTACAACCGGGTCACACGCCGAGCTCATCGAGAAACACGGATATGACACGAAGCACGCGATGCACCTTGTTCGGCTGCTCCGAATGGGCAAAGAGCTGCTCACGACTGGTGAGCTGAACGTGTTCCGCCAGGACCGCACGGAGCTCCTGATAATCCGTGAGGGAGGTTGGTCTCTCAGCGAATTGACTGAGTGGGCCGAGGACATGGACAAGCAAGTACAGGAAGTGAAGTCAGACCTGCCGTGGGGCCCTGACCTCGTGAAGATCGACAAGCTGTGCAGGGACCTGCTGCTGGCTTCGTGGAACCTATGAGCGAAGGCAGCATCCAGTTACACCCGACGCTTGGTGTCAACGCTCGACTCACGTTCTGCCAGCAGTGCGGCGGTGACTGCAACGAGATCTTGCTGATGGGCAACCACAACTACATGTTCACCTGTGCGGGCTGCTCCGTCGTGAGCATCGGCTCGCGTAGCTGCCAGGAGTGCAAGTCACACAGGGGGTGCGTCGCGAGTTCGACGAGTACGAGCGAGTTCCATCGACGCGACCGTGTGGCGCCTGTGCAGAGGAGAACAAGCAGCATGCCGAAGCTGTGGCTGCTGGTGGCATCTACTTCAAGCGTACTGACTGCAAAACCCGTGGCGTCATCCAGAAGTCTCCATACGCTGACGCAATACGCGAAATAGGCGGTGTGATGGAAGGCCCTGTTGGCGTGGAATTCACCAAGAGTGACTGCCCGGTGTGCTCGAAGGAGCAGTCTCTTGACGGATGACAGCACCCTGCGGCGGCAGATACGAGCTACACGAGTAGAAGCCCATCGAATACACGACGAGTTAGAGAGGCAGCTCGCTCCATTGAACGAGAAGCTGGCGCAATACAGGGACCTCTTGTGGAGGCTAGAGAGCGCAGAGAAGGCGCTCCCGCCGCTTGTCACAGCTCAGGCACCAAAGCCAGCCGCGCTGGTCAAGCCTGTGTCCACACCACCAGCGAAGACCAAGTACAACCCAACCGGCTATATACTCAACAGGCACAACGCAGTGCTGGCTGCGCTACGTGACAACGGTCAGCTGTGCTCGACCGACCTACTGAAGGCGCTGCGCTCCAGGTTTCCAGGCAGTGGCTGGACGTGCAACGTGCTGCAAGGCTACTTGAACAAGCTTTGGTACTACGAGAAGGTCGTGAAAAGCCCACAAGGGCTGTATTCAGTGGCACCGCCGAAGGAAACCAGCCCGCAACCCAAGGAATCAGGTACAGAATGCCAGACACAGCAAAGCGACGACTCGAGCTCAACGACCCGTTCACCATCGC
>ERZ1292644.1240-Hain-H14-01um-R2-1240-length-13649-cov-4_pt1 | contig 13649 bp, 16 predicted proteins | sample MGYA00564402_ERZ1292644 | MGnify/ENA primary metagenome ERZ1292644 (study PRJEB36523, sample SAMEA6512644) | groundwater metagenome | collected 2019-01-09 | study: AquaDiva: Metagenomics assemblies of 32 groundwater samples
ATAATATTTACCGCTTCCTCCTTCCATTTTGGTTGACCTTAGTTTTATCCAAACCCTAAATTCCCCGGTGGGGGTCGGCCACCAGGGAAGGCCGGTTGAGACCAGACTTTCTAAATAAAGATTGTTTCCTTCCCAGGCCTTAAGTTTCTGCTCGGAAATGTCAACTTCTATCCAGCGCTCGGCGTCGCTTGTTCCCAAAACTTTAATCTTCTCATCTTTGACTGCAAGGGCCGGAACCGAAACCTCTTTATCCTCAAATATTGCAACTTTCGCGTCAGGATCAAAGGATTCCGAAAGATTAGCTTCACCACAAACATTCGCCCTTACCACTTTCTTTGTTGTAAACGATAAAGAAGAAATCGCGACTATCAAAAGTAGTAACGCTATCGCCAAAAAAGGCAGTCTCATAATTTTATCCTAGCACAAATTTTGATAATCAAGGAGTATTAGGCTTATACTTTAACTATGAGTAAAACCCACTCCAGCCTAGAGAGCTTCAGATATGCTTTCTCTGGCCTTAAGGCTGCCTTAAAAAACGAGCCCAATATCCGAATTCACCTTGGCATCGCTCTCTTGACAACGGTTGCTGCCTACTTTTTGAGATTTACATCGACCGAATGGATAATTCTTGCTTTTACAATAGCTTTTGTGCTTATTCTTGAGCTTATAAACACAACTCTTGAATCACTCGTAAATTTGGTTAGCCCAGAGAGAAGAGACGAGGCAAGATTTGCAAAAAACGTTTCGGCCGCTGCGGTACTTGTCGGAGCACTTCTCTCGGTAGTTGTTGGGGCTTTTCTTTTTCTGCCAAAAGTTCTCTAGCGCTTAGATAGAATGTAGACAAGGCCGGCCTTATCGTCAGAAATATATAAATAGCCAGTTTTGTCAAAAATAAGGTCAACCGGCCTGCCCAAAACCTCCTTGCCGTCAATAAAGCCCGTAATGAAATCTTCGCTTCCTGTTATAAATTCTCCCAAGATAGAAAGTTTAACAATCTTGTATCCTACGGGCACGCTTGAGTTCCAAGAACCGTGAAAAACAACCAGGAGATTTCCTCGGTCGTTCCCCGAGAATAAATCGGAGTTGATAAAAGTTATTCCGAGTGGGGCAACATGCGCCGGCAACTCAAACTCCGGCGCGGTGGTATCTGCGCAATACGCAAGATTCTCGCCGGGCTTGAATTTGGAATCTCGGACCCTTGCTCCGTAGCAATAAGGCCAGCCGTAGTCTTTGCCATCTTCAATTAAATTAACTTCATCAGGTGGAAGGTTGTCTCCCAAAAAATCCCTTCCCATATCCGTGCCCCACATTTTTCCTTGGAAGTCAAAAGTGAAAAAGACGGTATTTCTTAAGCCTTTCGCAAAAACTCTCAAATTATTTCCGTCCAAATCCGATACCAAAATCGAAGCCTTAAAGGGACTGCCCTCTATGCAGGTATCACAGGAGGAACCAACGGATGTATAAAGTTTTCCACCTTCTACCCTTATCGTTCTTGTAAAATGTCTTCCTCCGCCCGGAAGATCGAAAAGTTTTTGGACAGCTCCAACCGAAAAAGCTTCAGAATTATAAGGAGCGCGAATCACCTTATCGGTTTCCCCAACATATATATAGCTACCATCGAAGGCAATCCCGTGGGGTTTATTGAGCCCCTTCATAACTTCAACTATTTCGTCCGCCTTCCCGTCACCATCTTGGTCTGGAAAAGACACAATTTTTCCTCGGCCGGGGATGGACGCAAAAAGTACCCCCCGCTCGTCAAAAGCCAATGCTCTTGGAAAATCCCCTTTTAAATCAGCAAATATTCCCAAATTAAATCCAGTAGGAAGGGTAAGCGGATAACTAAGCTCATCACCCTGAGGAAGATATTCTTTAATGTTTTTTTGGGGCACTGTAAACTTTGTTATGAGGGCCTTCGGGCTTATTTCCCAGAAAACGTAGGTACGTAGAAAATAGTAGGCGGAAAAAATTAAAGCTCCGGTTATTAAAAGGGGTATAAAAAATCTTTTCACTCTATTAAATTGATTATAATATAAAAATTGATTGAAATATCTTCTAAATGATAGTATTATTTTATCCTCGCTAAGATTTTGCATCCGAAGCCCTATTAACTAGCAAAGGAGATTTATCGGAGAAATCTTGCAAGTACATTCACAGTTGCACATAAGTTGGCCCAGCCTTCAGCCCCCAAAGTGGGAAATATTAAGAAAGGACGCATAATGAACTGTCCGGATAACGGAAAAGGTCCCCTGGAAAAGAGGATAAGGCAAGCCGCGGAGCTGTTCCGCGAAAAGACTGGAGGAAAATGGCCTGTGGCCTGCCGTATACCCGAGTCCCTATTGAGGGGCAGGACGTATCCGCGGGTATCGGGATTGAAAGTCAGATCCGACACAGACCTCAAACCTGGCGTCTTCGTCTTCGAATAGCGAGCGATGCAAGGCTCTGAAAGGATAAACCATGGCGCTCGTAGGCAAGATGCATAATATGCAAACCGACGATCTTCGTTTGGAGATAGAGATGGCGGCTAAAGAGTACCGCGAATTGCACCCCGCTTCTCTCTCTCTCCGGGTCTTCGTCAACCCAGCCGACAGCCAACCCAGGCTACCCAGAAACCTTCAGCTGTCAGACGGGAGCATCATCCTGGTTCTACTCACACATACGGTCATACCTGGTAAATTGTGTGTGAGCGATCAGGCTTCCTGAAGAAACGTCTGGTGTGCAACTTTGTTCTCAAGGAGCGGGACTATCCGTTTCGAATCAACAATTTCGAGACAGCCCCGCTCCTTGCACCACCTTTTTTTCATCTCGTTTTCTCCCAAGAAAAAGGGGGCACCCAACCTTGTTAGATTGTTTGCCCCCGGCAACACACTTCGAAAGCCCAACTTACGACTCGATCAGATACGCTTCAACGATGCTTCCGTGGGGAAACAGCCGTTCGGGTGTCAACATGTCTATCCAGGCAATTCCATCCTCAATTTGGATGGCGCCTCCCCGATCCATGCAGACCCATTCTCGACCAGCAATTACAAGCCGCGTCCCGAGCTCCCATTCCATGGGGCAGGCTATTCCTTTTTCTGCCCAAATGTCCCACTCTTGGGTGCCTTCCCAAACTTTACTTACGCATTCACCGTTCGGTGGCGTCCCAATGTAGATGAGACAATTAGGTCCTCCCCATGGAGGCCAGTAGTGGGAAACCCTGACGAGGACGTTCTCGCCTGTAGCTACCGAGCCTGCGGCAGATGTGGACTCGGGAACCTCTATGGTAAAGGGGCGTCCGTTGGGACACCTCCAACCCAGGCACAGGCGATGTAGATCTCTTCCCCATCGACGTCCGCCACGACATTCTGGCGAAGAACAAAGGGTGCGGGAGCCGCCGGACATGTAAACGAGGCGCCCATCGCCTCGGCCGGCTCCACACTGAAGGAGCGAACAAGGAACAGGCATGCAAACATGAGTAAAAGTGCACCCACGATATGCCAACTCCTTATCCATCCTCGAGCTTGTGAAGCACGTTCCCGCACTACATCTATCTTGTTCATTGCTTTTTAAGCCTCCCTTCGGATTAGAATTTTTTGCTTTCGAAGTGTCAACGAACGCGCAAATTATATCTAAAGAAGCACGAATAGTCAAAATTATAGGATTTATTCAAGGAAAAATATGGGGTGTAGAAGTAATGCTGGTCAGGCCAGTCTAGGACCTTACGATCCTTATAAAAATTACAAGTAATTTTTGCAAACTTTGTTTATAACAAATTTCCGAAACAAAATCGCTCTTGCAAAATTGGGAAGATTATGGTCAAATAAGAAAAGCATTAAGAGAGATAGGTAGAGTTCCGGGTCGTCAACCTATCCAGCAACCGAGGAAACCACGGTGCTAAATCCGGCCGAAAGGAAAAATGAGGCCTTTGGCAAAAATACAAAACTCCACGTTCACTTCCGAATCAGTCTGCGCCGGGCATCCCGATAAAATATGCGATCAGATATCTGACGCTATACTTGATGCCGTATTATCCCAAGACCCAACTGGCCGCGTGGCGATAGAAACCGTTGCCACTTTCAATCGGTTAATTATTGTAGGAGAGGTGACCGCCAATGCAAAGGTGGATTTTGAAAAAGTAGCACGCCTACAAATAAAAAGATTGGGATACAACGATCCCAGTCTAAACTTTTCCCATAAATCTCCTGTTGAAGTTTATATTCACGAGCAATCTCCAGAAATTGCTGCAGGGGTAAAGCCCAAAGGAGCGGGTGACCAGGGAATGATGTTTGGCTTTGCTTGCAAGGAAACAAAAAACCTAATGCCAATGCCGATTTATCTGGCACACATGCTTGCAAAACGAATTGATGACGTGCGGGAACAGGGGGTACTTGATTATCTCCGGCCGGACGGAAAAACCCAAGTAACCGTTGAATATAAAAACGGGAGGCCGACAGGTGTAAAACCGGTAGTTATTGCCGTTCCCCACAAAGAGGAGGTAGAACTTGGAGTTGTCAAAGAAGATATATATAGAGAGGTTGTTTTGCCAATTCTCGAGAAAGAAAAATTACTATTTAAGAAAAAGGATTTGGTTGTAAATGGTACGGGAATCTGGCATAAGGGCGGACCCGCGATTGACTCGGGGTTAACGGGAAGAAAGGTGGTAGTGGATACCTACGGCGGATATGCACCGGTAGGAGGTGGGTGTTTTAGCGGTAAAGACCCTACGAAAGTAGACCGGTCGGGTGCATATGCCGCGCGCTATATTGCAAAAAATATTGTTGCCAGGGGACTGGCCGACATCGTAGAGGTCAGGCTGGCATACTTCATTGGCGCTAAAAAGCCGATAATGCAGGAGGTAGAAACCTTTGGCACAGAAAAAGTATCCAAAAAGGCTCTCGTAGACTTTGTCGGGAAAATTCTGGATACTTCGGTCGCTGGTATATTAACTATCCTTAAACTTCAAAGGCCAATCTATTTACCCACCGCTTGCTACGGCCATTTTGGCAGGAACGAATTTCCGTGGGAGAAGGTAGAATAAAACGGCTAACACACCTTTCTGAGCAGGCCGAGCTAGAACCTCTTCAACTAAAGTGTTCTAATCAATTTGATAATTTCAGGAAAAGCTTCCTGATTAAAATGCTCTCTATTATTTAAAATTATTGTTTTTGAATTTGGCAGTCCTTGTTTATACTTCTTAAGCTGTTCGAATGGGACAATCGGGTCGTCTTTACTATGAATCAGATAAATAACCCCGCTTTGTTCGGAAAATTTTGCGAGCGAGGAGGATAATTTAAAATCTGCTAGCGATTCTTCATTTGCATCATCAAAAGGGGCTGCTACTAAGATAGTTGCCTTGATTGTTTTTGAAATGGTGTTTTCGGAAAGATATTTAGCTAAAAAAATTCCACCCAGGGAATGCCCAATAAAAATCAAATCTTTGCCAAGAAAAGGGGTAATGCGTTCAAACCAAATTTCCCACTCTTTATATCGCGCATTTGTTCCATTTGGCATTCGCGGAGACAGTACATCGAAGTCCTCGCCCAACCTTTCTGCAAGAGTATCTTTCCAGTCTCTCTGCGACCTTAACTTGTCCAAACTAACCTCCCGATTTTTAAGAGAGGAAATATAATCTTTGTAGGTATCAAAGGTTTCTCCGCCGTGAATAATGACAACTTGTTGTTTCATATTTCTAATGCTGTGGGACTAGGATTCGAACCTAGATTCCATGGTCCAGAACCATGTTGCCTACCATTAGCAGATCCCACAATGTACAATCGATATTATACCAAAGGATATTTCCTGAACCTAATAAGGTCTATAAACTTAAATGCCTCAGTCTTTTTTCTCAGCCTCACAGCGTTAGACCTTCTTTCAGGATGAAATCCAAAATATGTTAAAGCCCCCTGAACTTCATCCAATAAAGACACGTTTAGATTAGAAAAACTCAAGTTGTACGTATATGTTTTCTTGTGTATCGAGAAAGAACCCTCAGCTTCAAATAGTCCTTTAACCGCTTGCTTCAAGTAGGTCTCGTTTTTCCATATCCATTTTGGCAACTTAATCGGTTTTTCCCTTCTTGCTCCCGAGGAAATTCCCAATCTATGACTTAATCGATTCTGGTAAATTTTTACATCAATACAATTTGAGTTGGAGCGTTTGTTAACGGAAGGATTTTTAGCAAAAACGTTTTTTACAATTTTTGCAACATACTTCCATAGCTTGGGTTTGTCGGTACCCAATGTAATTTTTAAACACTCTGTCCTTGCCATTTTACCGATATTTCCATCACCAAGAATCATACCAATAAGAAAAGCTAAATCTGAATTTTGGACTAAAGGCTTATTTACATTTGGAATCAAACCCTTACGCCTCATTTCCTCTCTCCATCTAAAAAAGTTGTCTATTTTCTTTTTCTTGAAAGTTTCGGAGATTTTCTTTACGCTTAGATTATTTTCTTTAGTTTTGCCGGTATTCCAAGGCAGAGGTCGCTTCTTTAAACTTATCCTCCATTTTATATATCTAGGATCGTTATTTGGTAACAAATGTGGTAACACAGAGAAATATGTATTTTTAGTCACAAAATCATTATACCATTAGACGACCCCGCAATGTGCTTGAATTTTACCATAAAATGAGGCTAAACTGAAAAGATGATCGTCAAAAGAAAAGCCGGCTATTATGTTCTCTCTAAAAGAACCAGAAGAAATCTGGATTGAATTTTTTAAGCACCGAAAATCTTCTTAAAAATAAACTTCAAAAAAGATTCTGCTTTGGCTTCTCTCCCATAAACAGGCCTTGACCAAACTGAAAGGATAACCCATTCTCCTCTTTCGTTCTTTTTAGCCACAACCTCGATTTTTTCGCTTCCATATGTTTTGTAGTAAACCCATGCGCCTTGGACTTTGGCCTTCCTCGATTGTTCGGGATTTCTCCATGTAGCCCAAGCATCGGACTGCTTAATACCTCTTTCTTTAAGCTTCTCTAATGCATGATTTGTCCAAATTACCCCCCCAAATTTAGAGTCCATACCGAAATTGTACCAAAAACTTGACATTAACTCTTGTTTAAGTGAATACTGGATATAGAGTATCGCGGAGGGCGAAGGGTGGTGAGATATATGAAAATGTCAACAATTGATTGGGTAGCTTGGGTTTTGGTTGTTGTCGGAGCCATTAACTGGGGTCTTCTTGGAGCTGCAAATCTTAATTTGGTCGAAACGGTTGTTGGTAGCGGCTCTTTGTCCCAGGTTGTTTACATTCTTGTAGGTCTTGGTGGTCTTTACATGCTTTGGGGGGCTGTCAGCAAAAAAGCTTAACCCTAGGAATTTATTTTTGTTTAGTTCCGGATATCTCCTCGAGAAGTTCGTAAGCTAGATTTCCTAATTCCTGTCTCAAAAGCTCTTCAATATTGTCTCCGATTTTTTCTTTCAAATAAGCAAAAAGCGCCTCATCTTGGGGTGACTGATGGAACTTTTCCAAAAACTCTTCGTGGTGAGCCCGCGGAAGCTTATCTAAGATAAAACCCAGTGCTCTATGGTGCACAAGTTCATCAACAATTTTCCAAAGTTCGTCCCTCTCTTCGTGGGTTTTGGCTATTTTATCAATGCCTTTCTCCACTTCCTCATAAACAAGCAAATGGTCGAAAAAAAGTTTACTCATATATTTTTTAGGGCCAGACTGGGCAAATTAACTTTATTATAGTCCACCGGCCCCAAGGCAACGTTGTTTTCAGGGTCGTCGATAAAGAAAAGGACAACCGGACCCTTTTTATATCTGGGTCCGCCAAGATATTCCATTACTTCAGGGGAGCCGCCGAAGTGTTTGCCCGTCCAGGCGGCTGGACCCGAATCTGCAATTGCCGCAACAACCGCGTTACCGTTTTGGGTGTTAACGATTAGAACTTTTCTATATTTATACCAATCTCTAAGGTACGGCTGGCGGATATTCCAATCAGGCAGGTAAAGTGTCTGGACAACCGCATACCATCTTTCGGTTTCTTCAAGTTGGGGCGTAAGCTTATCTCTCGAGTGGGCAAAATAGCCCCAAGCGCCGAGCCCGGGAGCAATTCCCTCTTTTAAATATGGTTTGTGATTCGCAATTGTATCCCCGGGATATCTTTTGAGATGCTGCTCAGCCCCAATTAGCCCATAAGTCGTGTTTAGATGTTCTCCTTCGAGTGTGGCTCGTGCCTTAACACCCATAACACTTTCAAATACTTGTTCCAAAAACTTTTCTTCTTGACGAGCCAAAGGTCTTGGTTTTTTAGGCAAAAATTCTGAGGTCGTATCTACAAGAAGTTTTTGGGGGGGGTCTTCCGGACCTTGAGCCTTTGACTTTTGTTTATTGAGAGCATCCTGGGGAGAAGGAAGGGCGCGTTCGTTTGCAGGAGAGGCTAAAAGCAAAGTCCCGGTTAAGGCCCCGGCGCCGATAATTTTTGCCGAATGCTCACGAAGTTTCCCGATTTCAATTCCCTTTTTGGCCAGGAATTTCTCTACGTGAGGGTACTTTTTAGAAAAGGCCTTTTTTGCCTCAAGGTGCTTTAGCTTTAGGCGATTACGAAGATAATCGAAATCGACTTTTCTTTTTTCTATATCAAAATAGGTTTGAGCGGGCAGTTTTCCTCCCATATCAGCTTGATATCTTTTTCAGCCTTTTTATAGTTTCGTCTTTTCCTAAAATCATAATCGAATCGTTAATTGGTGGAGTAAATTTACTTCCTGCTATAGCAATTCTTAAGTCCATGAAAAAATCTCCGACTTTAAATCTTTTTTCTTTTGGAACATTTTCCAAAGATTTACCTTCTTCAATTGCATTAATGGCCGCCGCCAAATGATCTTTGTAGTATCTCCCAAACATTCTAGGCGCTGGCTTCTGCCATTCAAAGAAGAAGCCGGCTAGTTTTCTAAATTCAGAAAGTTTTTTAATTCTATCTTTAACCAATGAAGTAATTGCAAGCTGTTTATCTTCCGATAACTCCGCGAGTCTTGAATCTTGAGTCTTTAGTCTTGAATTCAGCTCTTTGTCAGGAAGTTGGCGAATATATTGTCCATTGAACCAGTCAAGCTTCTCCCTATTGAAAATTGGATTGGCCTTCTGAAAACCCGATGGGTCAAAAGCTTTTACAAATTCGTCCAAGGAAAAAAGTTCCTTATTATCTTTCGGCGCCCAGCCAAGAAGCATTATAAAATTTAAAATTGCCTCGGGAAGGTAACCTTCTTTCAAAAGCGCTTCACAGGTTGTTGAGCCTTTTCTTTTGGAAAGTTTTCCTCCGTCCGGGTCCAAAATATCGGTCAGGTGCCCTATTTCGGGCAAGGGTAACCCGAGGTACTTATAAACAAGCAGGTGAATGGGTGTTGATGGCATCCAATCGTGACCCCTTAATACGTGACTTATCTTCATGTCGTTATCGTCAACCACAACTGCTAAGTGATAGGTAGGGAAGCCGTCTGATTTAAGAAGTACAAGATCTTCAAGCGTATTCGTATCCCACTTAATATCTTTATTTAAAACAAAATCGTGGAAACCGACCTTCTCGTTTTTGGGAATTTTCAATCTTATCGCGCCTCCCTCATTGTAGGCGTATCCGCTCTTTTCTAATTTTTCGGCTGCCTTTTTATAAATTCCTTTTTCTACCCTTTCCGACTGAACATAATGTTCATCCCATTTAAGCCCAAAAAGGGTAAGAAGTTCTTCAATTTTTTCCCTTGAACCTGTTACTTCTCTTTTTTTGTCTGTATCTTCGATTCTAAGTATGAAATCCCCGTTTTCGTGTTTTGCCAAAGCGTAGGCATAAAGGGCAGTTCTCAATCCTCCTATGTGAAGTGAGCCTGTCGGAGAGGGAGCAAAACGGGTTCTAACCTTATTCATTCCAATTGAATTCTAACAGGTAATGAAGCTATACTCAAAGCATGACTTCCCTGACCCGCGTTGCCATAACCGCAAGAAAAATCATAAGATATACGGTCTTTTTTACAATTTTCCTCATCATCGGTAAGATGCTTTTCGATGTGGGGTCGGGAATTTACAGGAGGGCTTATCCTCCGCCTCCGCCTCCGCCAACGGTTTCTTTTGGAAAGCTTCCGGCTCTCTCCTTTCCCGAAAAACAAAAACCAAATCTAACCTACACACTCGAGACTCCGGAAGGAGGACTGCCTACCCTTTCCTCTCAGGCAAAAGTTTATTTTATGCCGAAACTTTCTCCAACGCTCCTTTCGCTGGATGTTGCTAAGGACAAAGCAAGCTCCCTGGGATTTAATCCCATAGAGCAGGAAGTTTCTCAAACAATTTACCGTTTCCCCCACGAGGCAAGCCCGGCGACCCTTGAAATGAATATAGCTACGGGCATTTTTTCGATAAGCTATGACCTTAAGGCCGACCCGTCTCCTCTTGAACGAAAACCCCCTGCGCCCGAAATTGCGGCATCAATCCTGCGTTCGTATTTATCTTCGGCGGATCTTCTGCCGGAGGATTTGTCGGGTTCTACCACACATGAATTTCTAAAGATTGAAGGAGATAAATTCGTTTCTGCTCTTGCCTTATCGGAGGCCGATTTGGTTAAAGTAAACCTTTTTAGGAAAAACTATGGCGATTTGCCTTCTTTAACGCCCGATCCGGATAATGCCAACGTCTGGTTTATTGTAAGCGGGGCCCAAGAGCGCGAAAAACAAATAATTGCAGGACAATTTCACTACTTTCCGGTTGATGAATCCCAATCATCAACCTATCCTGTAAAAGCCGCCCAAACCGCTTGGGACGAATTAAATTCGGGGAGTACATACATTGCGAGTGTCGGTGTAAACAAAGACGGTGATAATGTAAAGATAAGAAGAATTTATCTAGGTTATTATGATGCCGGCACTGCAAATGAATTTTTCCAGCCGATTGTCGTTTTTGAAGGAGATAGGGGGTTTATGGCTTACGCCCCAGCAGTAACCCTCGAATATTATGGAGAGTAATCGGAGGTTTTACTTCCCGCCAAGTATAACTAACAAAAATCCAATCTATAAGCTCTTTTGTCTCTCCGAATCTATCTTGACTCCCAAGTAGGGCTATCATAATGCGCCTTCCGTCTCTTTCGATGTAGGTGACCAGGTTTTCTCTTGCATTCTCCGTCCAGCCGGTTTTAACTCCCAAAACCCCGTCAACACTGCCCAAAAGCTCGTTTATATTGCGAAGCTTATGAACAATCTTTCCGTTTGTACTTTTAACAGTTTTTTCCTTTGTGGCAACAATTTTTGCAAAAAGTGGGTCTCTCATGGCTATCTCCGAAACCCTAATTAGGTCTCTTGCGGTTGTTATGTGACCATCGCCGTCATCAAGACCTGCGGGGTTACTAAATTTAGAGTGGGCTAGCCCCAACTCTTTGGCCTTTAAATTCATGGCTGCAATAAAAAGGTCTCTTCCCCCAGGAAAGTTCTGGGCTAAAACCTCGGCAGCGTCATTTGCAGAGTAAATCAAAAGCCCGTAAAGAAGATCTTGAACTTCTATCTCCTCACCCTTAATAAGTCCCATTTTTTGTCCTTCAACTTTTACCCCGGGAACCTTGAGGGCCAAATTAAGCGGATAATACTCCATTGCAACCAATGCCGTAATAATTTTTGTGGTTGAAGCAGGTAAGTACGGGCTATCCGCCCTTTTTTCATAAAGGGTGACTTGTGAGTCTATATCAACTGCCAATGCCGCCTGGGCAGAAACGATCGGAAAAGACGCCTCCTTTGAAATAACCGGTAACGGGGCGAACGTTTTCTCTTCTTTCCTGTTACTTGTCGCTTGGTACTTGCCACTACCAACGGAAAGGGCAAGCGCCGTCGAGGCGATAAAGACAAATGACAGAAGACTAAGGTGAAGAAGTTTCATTTGACCACTTTTATTCCTAATTCTTTAAGCTGTTCATCTCCCGCCTCGCTGGGGGCATCCATCACGGCCGTTGCTCCTCCTGCCGTCATTGGAAAAGCCATAACCTCTCTTAGACTCGGCTCGCCAAGGACTACCATTAAGAACCTGTCTATCCCCGGTGCAATCCCGCCATGGGGCGGGACTCCGTATTTAAAAGCTGTCAACATATGTGTAAACTCCTTTTTCTGTTTTTCGGAAAAACCGATTAGGTCAAAAACCCTTTCTTGAGTCTCGGGCTGATGAATTCTTATGCTTCCCCCTCCTATTTCTACCCCATTTAATACCAAATCGTGCTGCAAACCTCTAACCTTTCCGGGGTCTTTATCCAAAAGAGAAATATCGTCTGGATGAGGAGCCGTAAACATATGGTGTGAAGGGGCCCATTTGGCTGAACCCGAACCGTGGAAAAAGTCTTCCTTTGTTTGCTCCGTAAAAAGCGGGAAATCGATAATCCAGGCGAAGGCCAGTTCGTCTTTATTGTTTTTATCTTTTCTTAGGTCCGGCTTGTCATTTCCATATTTTTCTTTCGCTTCCCTATGGGGAATTCTTGGCCAAGGCGACTCGATAATTTTCTTTTCGGGAAAGATTTCCTTAACAAGATCGGTAAAGAGCTCTTCGACTAAAGTTAATATGTCATTTTGGGTTACAAAGGACATTTCCAAATCAAGTTGGGTGAACTCTCCATATGCTCTATCGGCTCTCGGATCTTCGTCTCTAAAGCACCTCGCAATTTGAAAATATCTTTCAAAACCCGCAACCATTAAGAGTTGTTTATACTGCTGTGGCGATTGGGGAAGAGCATAAAATTTTCCCGGCTGAAGCCTCGATGGAACGATAAAATCTCTGGCCCCTTCGGGGGTCGTCTTGGTTAATATCGGAGTTTCTATCTCAACAAAATCTTTTTTAGAAAGCCATTCTCGAATAAACATAGTAAACCTCGACCTTATCTTTATATTTTTGCTCATTCGGGGACGCCTGAGGTCAAGGTATCTAAACTTAAGTCTTGCCTGCTCTTCGATTTCCAACCCCTCGCTATCAATGGGGATCGGAAGCTCTGAAGCCTGGCTTATTACCTTAAACTCCTCTATCTGAACTTCGACTTCTCCGGTTTCTAAATTCGGATTAACAAGCTTTTCCGGTCTTTTGGAAACGCTTCCGGAAATCTCAACAACGGATTCGGAAGTTATTTTCGGAAGATTTTGGCCAACGCACTGAACAATACTACTCCTGTCTCTTAAATCAACGAAGGTTATCTTTCCATGGTCTCTTATCGAGTTTACCCAGCCTTGAAGCAAAACCTTTTCTCCTACCTTTTCTTTTGTGTCTTTTGCTAAAGTTCTTTCCATTACTTAATTCTACAGCCTACTCACTTTTTCTTAAATACTTATTAATTTCGCGCCGCGCCTGAGTTGTAACTACAAATTCTAACCAGTTGTGGTTGGGACCTTTGGGGTGCTTGGATTTAATTATCTCAACTACCTGCCCGCTTTTAAGCTTGTAATCCAAAGAAGCTATTTTTCCGTCCACTTTCGCTCCCGCAACACTATTTCCCAATTGAGTATGAACTGCATATGCAAAGTCTACCGGCGTTGCTCCGGCCGGCAACTCATATACGTCTCCCATAGGAGAAAAGACGAAATTTCTGTGCTTTAGTACGTCGAATTTTACTGCCCTTAAAAATTCTTGCGAGTCGGTTAGTTCCTTCTGCCACTCCACAAGTTGTCTCACCCAAGAAAGTTTTTTGGAACTTCTTACGCCTCCCTTTTCTAGAACTTCGAC
>ERZ1292644.1242-Hain-H14-01um-R2-1242-length-13635-cov-7_pt1 | contig 13635 bp, 31 predicted proteins | sample MGYA00564402_ERZ1292644 | MGnify/ENA primary metagenome ERZ1292644 (study PRJEB36523, sample SAMEA6512644) | groundwater metagenome | collected 2019-01-09 | study: AquaDiva: Metagenomics assemblies of 32 groundwater samples
CGGGACTGTACCCGTGTTTGACCGCTTCATCCCCCTTCCCTTTAATTTTCCGTTGGCGAGTACCATCGTCCATTACCGCCAATCCTAATCTCTTGAAAACCCGCGCGGGCGTATCAAAGTCGAGGAACCCCATAAAATTTATTCCTGGACATTCACCGACGAGCGCGGCAATAGTAAATTCCGATAGTCCCTCGGTTTTGACACAGAAATCATATCCCGGCAAATCTTTAGCCATTTTACGTAACTGCTTCTCAGCTTCAAGCCTTTGCTCCTCAATCGGCATCCTCCCCTTAATGAGCGGAGCGGTCGCTATGAGAACAAGAGGGATAAAGGGATGGTCCTCATTTTTCATCAGGGCTTCATAAAGCGCTCCCCCATCAGTTTTGTCACCGTTGCAAGCTTGTCGGCAGAAGGATTGAATTTGTAATGTCAACGATTTCTCCGCCCGATGCCATGCTTGCCGTCGTCGCCATACCTCGACAACGGATTGGATAGTGTGCTGAAGGGGGACATTGATAACTTGGGGTTCAATTTTATGGTGGTCCCCCTTCTTTCGCATAGGGAAAATACGCTCTTTCAGTTTATTAACTACCTGAAGGTTTTCCCCACTTGAAACTTTCTTTTTCATAGAGTTCCTTTCATTGTTTCAGGAAGAACATTTCGTTGTAGTTGAAAACCGGACAATGGTTCTCCCCGAAGTGTTAAGGGGCGCAGTATTTTTTGGATTAAACGAGATCAATGGCACCCCAAAAATGAGCGAGAACATCGTTATCGCGGGATAAACAAATCGGTGGTTCCCGCTACGGAAAGCAGTCGATGAATGTGTTTCATTTTTCGCGTGGCTTTCCTGAAAATCACGAGGAGCATACAATCGGAGCGTGAAATAATTGATTGGTTGGTTGGTATGCTCCCTCAACGCTATTCTTGGTGTGCCCTATTGTAGGCACCCTGCAAATCTTCAATCTTGAGCTGTTGTTGCACGGTTTTTTTCTTACTTTTCAGTACGTCAAGTATGAATGAGAGAAATTGACCCTTCTGCTGCATGTCTTTCGCCTGCCCAAAGTAGAAATCGACCGCTTCCTTGATCTGCTCATAAGTGCACATCCCCAACATCGGCAATCCACGAATCGGCAGGCGAAACGTAAAGAGATTATTCAAATTCGCTTGAGCTAAATATGCTACCCTTCCCCCTTTCTGCTGAGTATCGCTATTGGGCGCTGTCCATATTATCCTCCTTTCGTCGTGGGCATATTTACGAAGTGCTTCCCAACACGCCGTGTGTAAATAATCTCCTAAAAGTACATTGTAGAGGTCTACATCTCTCTTCGCACGCTCTCGAAGAAACGGTATAGCGTCTAACAGAACCCCTTTCGCTTGTTCGACCGCCTGTTCAACCGCTTCACGAACGACATCTCGCGCACTCTCCTCAATGACCTCATCTTTCCTTGCAGTTGCACCCATAAATCCTCCTTAATGTTAAATTGACATATAGCATAAAATGAGACAAATTTCAACCCCTAATTTTTGCTGAACCACTGCACCCAAGGCTTATTTCCATCGCATTCCCATTCAATGCGTCTCAAAATGATAAAAAGAATGAGATAGACATTAAACCACTGTTCGTTAAATCCCCATCCAAGCATCCACCAGAGACCCTGCGCAAACATAATAATGAGCCAGAATCCCGACATGAGATACACTGGTTTTATTTGTTTTTCTACTTCCATTTTATCTTCCCCTTATTTAACCGAGATACCCATTGTCAACCATATGTTTCCACAGGATACGCCTGACAACTGCCATCCGTGATATCGTACCTCCCCACTCTTTTTTTGTTCTTTCAACCTCCCAGCCTACTGCTTTATCTAATTTGCTATCTATGCGAACATACAGCACTTTATGATAGTCGTCTTGACTTTTCTTCATTTTCATGTCATTATATTAGCATAATTGCTAGTAAAAAGCAAGCAGGTTTGTGGTGGAACAGCAAAAACAACCAGAATTTTTCGTGCAAGACATATTTGCGCTCATTCAGCAGCCTGAAATAATCGAATACCGTGCGCGCAATCTCGCTATTGCGGTCATTCAAGATGCTTTTTGTCGGCTTTTATACCTCAAAACCGGCTCAAAAACACAAAAAATGGTTGCACTTGAAGCAAAAGAGTGGTTTTTCAGCAATAATGAAACCTGGCCATTTTCTTTCCGCAACTTATGTTTTATGTTGAATATCTCACCATCAGCCATGCTCGTTCCCGTCCGTAATCGCATTGCGGGGAAAGAAGATATCGCCTACAGAAGGCGGAAGGATCAGCATGGACAGCCAAATAAATATGAAATCATCCAATAACGCACGTACACGGACAAAAACCCATCAAGAAGACTCATGGAATGCGATAGGTGCCCTTTCTGAGAATCCCACATTAGAGCAATTTTTTGGTTCCCAACGATTACAACCGTGTCAAAAATTGGTTTTGCGTATGCTTGAAGATGCGTTTGATTGCATACGTGGCGTTGCACCAATCAGTGGAGTGGGGGCGACCGTGCTCGCGCACCATCGGGGGAAAATAGCTATTGCTGCTATCAATTGGGTGAAGAATGATTCTGAAGAGGTCTCTTCTTTTCGCTGGTGTTGCTATTCACTCGGATGGGAATATCCTGAGCAGGTGAGAAAACATATATTACAATTTACTAATCGTGACATTATTCACGTTGCACAAACATTGAAGTTCAGTATATGGAAAAATAAAAGTGCTCCCACAAAAAGTTATCGTTGTTCATTTGAAATAGAGGGGCGGAAGATCAATATGGGAAATTATCCTACGCAACGGGCAGCAGAACGTGCTCTGCGACAAGAATATCTTATGAGGACGAAAAATGGACAATGACAACTCCTTCCCTACTCAAGCGCCTATCGTAGAATTATTTCAATTCCCAAATTTTATAAAACTTATCGTGGGACTGGGCAAAATCAAAGATTTCAGCCGGTGACAAAGACTGAAAGGTGTGGCCGAAATATAATCCTTCCTGCCCATAAGGATATGCGACGATCATTGAACATATTGGCTGCCCAGGAAGGGTTAAATGGGTGGAGAAAAACCGAGTATGGGTCAAGCAATCGGCGAACTGAAGAAAAAACCTCACGTACCCATATTTTCCACCGATCAATGCGCGGGCATGGTGCATGATATTCAACCGTTGGTACATATCTATATTGAGGGGATGCAGAATCCAGGCTTTTTTACTATCCACTAACGCTTCGGTGAGGGGATGAGTCACGACGCGGGTCAACGCCTCAATAATCAACGGTTCCTTGCCACCAGAGAGAAATAATCCCACATGTGAACACGAGCCTCCTGTCGTGCGCATAATTTGCCGTGACATCCAGGATTGCCCTTGCACAGCGAGAATATCGCCTGGGAGAATACGGGGACGGGTCAGGGTTAATTTTTCCATTTTACGCGACCGGTCCATTCTGTATAATCACTCCCAGTATTGCACTTTCGACATCTGGCAAAAGAATCCTGATTGATTCCCGTCGGTAAATTTTTTCTCCCACTATGACGGATAGAGTAGGAAACCCAATGGGTGCGTTTGCAAGAAACGCACCGCAATTCAGCTTCCATTCGGTCGATGGCGTGTTCGGTTATTGCCACGGCATCACTTGAGGGGCCTGACGCAGACTCGCACCGATGGTGCTGATGCGATGCCAGTATCGGTCAACGCGCGCAGTTGGTAGCAATACAGGCGATTCCATTTGACCGCATTATCAACATACGCCGTCTCGGTGAGGTCCCCAATGACGACATACGGTTGCATCACCCCAGCATTCACCGACCGATAGAGCATCAATCTTTCAGCCCGAACGCTGTTTTGCTGATATACTGACCACCGAAGCAATATTGGACCAGCCTCACAGACAGGTGCCCATCCACACACGAAAAGAAGAGCCATCACAATGCGTCGTTTCATTGACTTTCCTACGGGAGCGGCGTGCCGGTCAATCCAGTTGGTGTGGCAGGTATGGTGACGAGCGTTTTGACACTGACGGTAGGCGTATAGGCGGAGCATCCTCCTGAATTACACGCATTGACCCGATAATAATACGTGACGTTTTCCACAAGTCCGGCATCCGTATAAGTCACGACATTCGCACCGGGAGAGGCAATAATGGCAAAATCAATCGTATTCCCGGTAATCGACCGTTCCACCTGAAATTTGTCCTCATTCGTTGCATTATCGACCCAGGTGAGTTTTACGCTCACTGCCGAGGCAATGGCGGGGAATAGGAGTGCGGCAACAACCAAAAGGACTATATACTTCTTCATAAAAATCTCCTTTTCGTTCTTTTTTTGTTGTTCAGTATATGCTAAAAATAAGGGACAATCAAGGAGGAACCAGATCAATGACCGCCTTACTTGCTGTTGAAATTATATCTCCCGGACATGGCACATATGATGTATCACTCATTGAGCGGTATGGAAGTTTCGGATTGATCGCGATTCTGATTCTAGGACTAGGGTATTTTCTCTATCGCTATGTCCCGATTTGGATGGAGTCGGTGAATTCTACTATCATCGCGATCAAGGTAACGTTTGAGGAGACCTTGCAAGTAATTCGGGATGACTGTCTGGCTGCTGCTGTCCGTGAAGAGGCGCGACAAAAAGAAGAACGAACCATGTTTCTGGCACTGCTGAGCGAGCAGCGGCTCTTTGCTCAGCAGGAAATGGCGGCCTATCGAGAGACTGTGCGCACCAATGTTGCCCACCTGGCTGAGAAAATAGATGCCCTGGAAAAGAAGCGAGATTGAGAGGGCCGCTTTGCTTGCTGACTTTGAGGCACTAATATCATGCCAAACTATGAACGCCGTCACCGGCGCGTAAAAATCCGCTACGCCATGCGCACGGCATATCAAACATTCGATGGTTCAGAGCATGGCAAAATCCTGTATGAAATGGCGAATCGTGAAGAAAAGGTGATGGTCGAAGTCAAATGGGACAACGGGCAATCTTCGCCTGTCTTCCAAGATGAGATAGTGGATGAATCAACCATACTCTCTCCTTGACGAGGCCCCTATTTTGCGTATGGCACGACGATTGACCCGTTTCATGCCCGAATCTCTCATAGACCAAGGCGATCTTGTCCAGTCAGGGTGGATTGGAGTCTTAAACGTCCCGATTGAACAATACACATCTGCTGAACAATACTACACTATGTGCTATCTTGCCGCATGGCGGGAAATGATTGACACGATCCGTCGATTCACACAGACACGCTGGCGACATGTATGTACGGATCACGTCGAAAATATGAGACAACACTCTTCGTATTCCGAAGAGGCGCGAGATACGTTACTCGACATTGAACATTTCGTACAGCGTGCCTCTTTACGGGATCGTGTTATTCTGCGCGCATTCGCCCAAGGCATTCCAGGTGATGAAATTGGAAAATCATTAGGACTCACTGAAGGACGCATTTCGCAAATACGTTCTGCGTTACGTACCCAATGGCATTATGAGAGCACTCCGTAGACATCATCGCTGGCGAGTGATTACGAAACGATGGAAACTCCGCCCGTGGATGGCGCAGCCGGGCAAATTCGCCAAGTACAATCTTTGCTGCTCATGTTGGATGTGTAGACGTGAAAAGTATAGGGATACCAGACACTTACAGAAGCGCATCGATGTCAACGGCTAACCTATCTTTTTTATTGAAGGGCGCGCATCAAGAAGAATGCGAATCTCCGTACTCTCCTGACTATAGATGACCGTGAACACTTTCCCTCGCAGATGCCATATTTCCGCATTATTGAAATTCAACTTCATGATGATCGGTTGCGTATGGCTGACGCCGATGTATTCCATAAGGCCAGTGACCGTCACGTGTGCCATCAGTGGATTTTCAGGGGCGCATCCATAAGAGTGCAGATTCCCCCCATCATGCCAGAGCGGACTATCTGCCCAATGCCACAGGCAGGTATTCATAGCATCACTTCTAGCAGGAAGATCAAGAACAGGATGAAGGAAATCAAGAAAGTAAGACTGGCGGTCACAATAATGTCCTCCAGATGTTCGATGTGGTTTTTCGGCCAAATCATTGAGTATGAATTGGATCGTAAAATTTCAATAGCGTCTTTCATTGATTTTCCTTATTTTTCGTTTTCGCGGTGAAAACAGAGTTAGTCAGATAAGGGGAGCGTTTTCAGTAATTCTTTGAGAGGGATATAGTATTGAACAAAATACAGGATCGCACCATTCCTACCCACACATATCCAATAATTCTCTCCTTTCATTTTAGTTTTTTCAAGAGTCCCCACCCAGAAATTTCCCAAATCATTCACCGCCAACACTTCGTATAGTGGCGGCTTGCCTTTGATTTTCTTCCATTGTAGTTCCATTGTTCCCCCTATGACCGAGTTAAGTAGTTGGTAAGATACAGCCAGGCAACAGTATACGAAAAGGCCGTCATATAATGGTCAGTACTCTTCCAGTCAGAAAGGCCGTATATTAGTCCATAAACCATGCCAATAATTCCCGCAACACGTATAATTCCATGATAGGTGATCCTCATTGTTTATCCCCTCTTGTTTTTCGCCGCGAAAATCCCATTGTCAATCTCTTTTCGTAACTGCGGGAGCCATTCGGTAAAGAGCAAGTCTTGGACCACCTTGTTCACTTCGCTGGCCGATGGAGACCCAGCAAAGTCCCGCGATTCTCCCGATACGAAAAATCCATTGACATACAGATCAACCTGATACCCGATAGAATCAAACGTCATTTCAATGACAATGTTCGGAGTAGACTTGATTGCGCTCATAATGTCCCCTTTCTTGTTTTGTCATAAAAATATATTTCCCTATAAATAGAACGCTTATATTTCCTATATTTTATCACAATGAGTTACTGGGTAGTAATGGGGTATTAAGGGGACAAAAGACACTGCATGTCCTAAGATGTCACTCGGTTTTGAGATAACGGATGACGGTACTGAGAGACATCCCCAACTCTTGCGCAATCTCCTGCGGCTTCTTCCCCCCCTTCTGTAGTACCCACGCTTTCACTGTTCGCTTCTGTTTCGTTCCAGCATTCCCACATTGAACATGAATAAGCTCAACGTTATCATAGGTTTCCGTCCCTCCATACTCAAGAGACGTAAAATATCGTAACCCATACTTCACATCGAGAGGTCGCTTGCACTCCGCGCAATTCCCCTGCTGCTTCTTGAACAGCAACGCTTTCACTATCTTTCTCGTGTCCACTACATAATTCATAACATACCATACCATACAATTATATTCGTGTCAAGTACACCTATCGCAAATATGCTCAGCGTGACTATCCAAAATGCGCCCTTGAAGAGGATTATGGAGAAGAGTTCCGCCGTTGAAAAGGTTAAACAAAGACAAAACCCAAAAATCGCTTGGAAGTGCATACCTGAATTTTTACTATAAGAAATTTATGGGAATATAGTAGAAGAGAAATTTGATGGGTCAGAATAAACTATGCCCAGGTGCTTAGGTGCGAAATCCCTAAAAATGAGTCGCGTACCGATGAGCTAGGTGTGCAAGGATGATGCCAAAAGTCTGGCTTTATCTCAACCCTTGGCTGGCCTATCCCTAGCCTATAGCATCATGGCCGCTGGTCGATTGCGCAGTTGCACCACAAGTGCCTTGCAATCGCAACCCAATTGCCTCTAAAACGCTCAAGGAAGTCCATTAGCGAGCAATCTCCACCACGAACGAGCAATCATACTAGCTGCTCCGTTCGGTGCCCGCAGAAGCCCGCTTTGGCGGTTTCTGTTTTTTCGTATGCGCCATGATGTCCTAGTCCTAGCCTATAGCCTATAGCCTACCCTAGCCCTAGCCGCTGTGACATACGCTTGTCATTTTTGTCAATCCGGCTGTCAATCGGTGGCAAACCCGCGATATTGCTAGTCTTTCGTTGTCACAAACGTGGTTCTATCGTTCGCTTGCCATTGCCTATTTTGTCACAAAACACCACACTTGTATCATTTTACAAGGGCATCTTGTCGCATAATAACGCAAGTAGCCGGTGGGCTGTATCGGCTGGTACGCGCTAACCATCTGATATTGCTACATATTCCCGTATGCACCGCACTTGCAAGGCATCCGGCACGATTCCTGCTTCTTTTCTTCAACAACAAAAACAATCGCGGTGAGGGGCCAAACCCTCGCCCTGGTCCGCAACCCCTAACCAAGGAGATGACAATGGATTTCACGCTTATCGCCCGCCTCGCCCGCTACGCCCGCTGCTATGGATACACCGCAATCGAGCTTATCCCGGCATACCTGGTCCACGGTATGCCAGCGTGGGCATCGTACCCGGCCACATCCGACTCTACCGCCTACATCACGCGCGTCCGCCTTGCCTCTGGCAAGTGGAAAGTCCTCAATTCTTAGCCCGTTGCGCTCAGGGGACCTGGACCTTGAGCGGAGCGTACCGCTAGATACCTGTAATCGCTCTAGTTTCGATTTCAACGGCGAAACAAGCCCCTAACCAGGACAAGGAGACGCATCGGGATAGATCGACACAGGCAGGACAACGCGCACGCTACCAGGCGCGGTCGTAACGGAGTAGCGAGGTGAGGAGTAACCCCACAGGGGGCACGGCAACCACATAAAGCCGTAGCGGAGCGCCATCAGTACCCCTACAAGAGCCACCAGCGGCCACGAGGTGCCAGCAGTACAAGCACGGGCAGGGAGCTGACAAGGATGAATGTCCGTATAACTCACAAGGCTGACGAGCCTAACAATACGTAGAGGCTGGCCTTACTCGCCTTAATGAGGGGTTCGGTGGAGAACTGGACTAGCAACCCACACCTCTACCGAGCGCAAGAACGGCACGAAAGGCTACCGATAACGGAGCGATACTGCCTGAGCGCAAACACAATAGTTTAATCTTCTCGCCTAGTTGGTGGCTCTTATCTACGATGCAGTAAGACGCAAGCAGTGGAGATGCCGTCCACTGGCCACTAACCATAGGCCCCAGTCCTAGCCTACAATGTTAATCCTTTACTTGAAGATGTGCCACGTGAAACCTTGGGCTAGGAGTAGGTGCGGAAGGAAGATGGAAATGTGAAGAGGCAAGGGGACGCTAGGCATCTCATCTGCCTTTTCCGCTAGTTATGGCCTATCAGGGACGAGGGTTATAATAGGATTAAGTCAATCTAAATGCGTTTTTTTGACTCTTGCCCGTTCGCCTCAGAGGAGCGGGCTTGCTAGCGAGATTTACAGAGGAGGGATTATGTTTGACATCATTTTTGACCTTGTATCCTATGTGGCCGATTATGCTGACATTTCAGGGGTGGAGGTGATAGTGTACGAATCGCCGATTGTCTTATGGCGTGTCAATGGTCATTGGCTTGGACGTGGCTTTTGTTAGCCACATTTTAACCGCTAAAAAGAAAAGGGGCTTGTAGCAAGCAAGCCCCTCAAAGGAGAAATAACCGATGAACACGCCCCTTATACCATCCAATTCTCGCCTTGTCTATAGCACATCCACAAGGGCGGGTTACACTCCGCGCTACCTTGCGCCTGTTGTGAATCCGTTGACCGCTTTCCAGACGGAAGTGGTCAAAGCAAATGTTAAGCGTTCTCGCTTGTCTACCTTCCTTAAAACTTTGTCCGATTAGGAGGAAGACATGGCGAACCTCATTCTTCTGCTCACCATGCGCGGCTTCGGTATCCGCGAAGCCATCGCCGTTTGTCAATCCCATTCCCAATGGGCTTTCTTATTTGCCCTACAACAAGAGGAGGAATCATGTTAGGAATTGTCCATGCCCACGTTGCCTATTGTCCCATCTGCGATCACGACTTTCTCTGCTCTTGCGAGATGGCGCAAGAACATGAACGAGAAGACCCGTGTCAAGAATGTCAAGCAGAATTTACGGATTCGCTTGATGAAGAGGATTGACTTTTCAACGGTGAAAAAACTAACCGCTCCGCAAGTCTGCCTTTTTTCGTGAAACCAGCAGACTTGCTTTCAATGTCGTTCATGTTTATATTATAATTAGAAGAGAACAATTTTAACCATAAGGGGATTTACACAATGGCGCATGGACTAGACCACGTTAATAGTCGGTATGTCGGGAGGTTAGATGCTTGGCATAAGCTGGGCAACGCCAAAGGACGTTACCTCACACGGGAGGAGGTGGCGGAGACCGTATGCTTCCCAGTGGAAAAACGGCAATTGTCAATCGGCTTGCCTGATGGCACCTACTCGTTAGTAGATGCCTACGGCACCTTCAGAACGGACACTCAGGACTTTCTCGGTTCAGTAGGGGAAGGCTATAAAGTCATACCAGGAACACCGGGAATTGAAATGATCGAAGCCCTCTTGAGCGATAAGGAAACCATTCCCTATGAGAGCGCCGTTGTAATAGGCAAGGGTGAAAAATGCGCTGTTTCTGTTGGACTGGATGATACCTTTTCCGTCGGACCTTATGAGCATAAAAACTACCTAAATTTTATCTTTGGGCATGACGGACTAACCGCGTACCAGTGGAAAAAGACCTGCGTCAACGTGGTTTGCAATAACACCTTGCAAATGGCACTAGCAGCAAAAACCAATAGCTGTCTCAAGGTTTACCACACGAAAAATGCCCAGCCAAAGCTTGACCGGATGAACGCGGCTCTTGAGTTAATCCACCAGGAAACACAAGACGTGGGCGAAAAACTCAATTTTCTCGCTACCAGGAAGGTAGAGCGGGAAAACGTAGAGGGGCTCTTGAATAAACTCTTCCCCAAGAAAGAAGAGGAGAAATTCAGTACGAGACGTGACAACATTTTAGCCGACATCATCGGCAGCTACGAGGACTGTAACAGCAGAATTTTTCCTGAGACTGGGGGAAGCGCGTTCAATTTGTTGAACGCTATTACTGGCTATGTTGACCATGCAAGAGGAGGTGACAACGACAAAAAGTCTGCTACGTCTGCCTTGTTCGGTAGTGGTCAAGCCCTTAAAAATTCCGCTTATGAGATTATAATGGAACAATCAAATAGCATGAGCCCGATTTATACCCGTTCATGGTCTCATCGTGAGCAAGCCGGTCTCTTAGATACTATTATCGCAAATGGCTAGAATTGAAGCGTTCCTTACCGTGCCCCTTTGAGGAGGGGCATTATTGGGGATACTAGTGTTATTTCAACCGTAACAAAAACCAGAGGAGGTTATCATGTCTCAAGTCACGCTCAATTTTACCCGTTGCGCCGGTTTTTTGCCAGGAACAACCGGCTGGCTCAAAGAGCAGTTAGAAAAGCGCAAGGCAACGCTCAAAGTCAGCCAGATCAAAAACGGAAGGCCAGCTTGTTTCCTTGAGTATAAGGAGGGGGAGACGAGAAAGACTCAGGCCCTCGCGATTTTCGGCTATTGGGGGACTGGGGACTATTCCACAGAGACGGCCATTGATACCTGGCCATTCGATTCCGACATTGGCGAGACTTTTTTTGGCGCGTGCCTCACCCCTGCCGCTACTCAAATAATCCTAGACCTTGCGGAGGAGGCGAAAGCCTTACTCAAGGCGGAAATGGATAAAGACGATAATACTGAAACCTTCGCGTCCTAATTTCAACGGTGAAAAAATAAAGAAGATACGAGGAAGACGAGTAGATATGAAAAAAATAATTGAGGAGCTTATACAAACCAATGACTGCTTATCGTTTGTGGTTTCTCACCTGAGAGAAGCCAATAAACAATACAACCCCGTTTACTCTCTCATTCTTATACCTCTCATTAAAGAGGCAAAGGAATTGAGAGATAAAGTGAATCAGACTCTTTTGGCTTTCCAAGAAAAGGAATAGGGGAAACGATGAACACGCAAATGAACCTTGACCATTTTTATACTCTGCTCACGGAGGAGTATACACGTCTGTTTGCCACAGACGAGGGGTATTCTCATGCTGCTAGTCAGATGTCTCCGTCGGAACTGGCGCGAAAAATGACGCTGAGCCTTGACCGTGGTTCTGGCAATAAAGATGGGAAGGGAGTCAAGCGCGTATGCAAAGCACTGGGAATCCCCCATACTTACAAAGCGATTCGTTCATACTTGCAAGCGCAATAGCGCCTCTTTACCCTGCCTATTATGAGGAGGTAGGGATAAGGAGAACACTATGAACATGAGCTATTGTCGATTCCAAAACACACTGATTGACCTGCGCGACTGCGAGGAGCACCTTGACGATGATGGTCTTTCAGAAGAGGAGCAGACCGCACGGGTAAGGCTTATCAAAGTTTGCCAGCGGATTATTGACGCGGTAGACGAAGAGGAGAACGAAGATGGATAAACAAACTTGGAACTCTTTGTCACCTTCACAGAAAGAAGGGTTGCGTGCCCTCTCGAACCTCTCTCCTCAACTGGTAGGCTTAGAATGCTGGCGGGTAGAGGTTGTCACCGACTACAGCGAAACTCGCCGATTTATAGTCGGGCGCTCTACCGGCTGGGCACCTATCCATTTGGAAATATCCCGCCGTAGTGCGCACGGCGGCCCAGCAGCCGAGAAACATTATCAGTCTGTCCGTAAACTTTATAAAACAAGAGAGAACTAAAAAAGGGGGAACGTATGAAAGGTCTTACGGTTGAAATTTATCACAGCAAGCACGATTGTACGAATGGCGGCATTTCCGCCAAGGTTGATGTAGCCGTCATTGTCGGAGGAGACATGCCAGAGTTGTTTGAGGCGCGGGAACATATGCCCGCGTTGAAACTCGTTTGCCGAAATATAGCAGGGGAGGAGTATAAGCATCTAGAGCCGACATTCCGGCCACGGGGTGCGGGCTGGATGTGGGGAGGAAACTTCGCTTATTCGTCCGATGCGCGATTCCCTAATCCGTATCCGCTGAAAATTCACGACCGGCAGGAGATAGGTGAGAAATGGGATTAACAACGCCGTTTCTCGCTGATCTTACCCGCGCTATTTTCTTTGACGCCGTCACAATCGCTGGCGTTCTTGTCCCGGTGTTCCTGGGCTTGTTCGCTATTGGCTCACTCATTTTAGCAGGGAGGAAGTAACCTCATGTCGGAGAAAAAATGCGGATTTTGCTTACCCGCCGAACAAGACAAACATGGTGAGGTAAAAAAAGAGTGGTCACAAGAATGGAGGATGTTCATTCCTCTATGTCGCATTCATTCGATTGAAAAAATAGCGGAGGAAATGACCCTTGAGCAGTTCAAGGAAGAACTGCCAGATGTGACAGTGAAGATCGGCAAAAAACTCATCTTGCCCGCAATGGTAGCCGGGAGGAAAGAACAATTCGCCGCCGTGATGTGGAAAAACAACGGCGTCTTTGTGACAAGTCGCGTCGCGTGGGAAACCGTGTTGCATTGTTACAACACAGGAACGTCAATAACTGTTTAGCCGTAAAAAATAGAGGAGGAAACTATGGACATCCGCTTTAAGAACGTAAATAACAACGAAATTGCCTTCGTGGTCGATAAAGCCTACAACCTGTTCACCAACAGAGAGCAGACCAGTCAAATTGACTGGGCACGGCAATTCGACACTTATGCTGACGGTCTTACTCAACATAGCTCGTTCTGTCCGTTGCAAATGCCCGATGTAAAAGACTTTCTTGAGTCCATCCTTGTATTCTGGACGGAGAAGGCAACCGACGAGGAGAAACT
>ERZ1292644.1247-Hain-H14-01um-R2-1247-length-13582-cov-4_pt1 | contig 13582 bp, 19 predicted proteins | sample MGYA00564402_ERZ1292644 | MGnify/ENA primary metagenome ERZ1292644 (study PRJEB36523, sample SAMEA6512644) | groundwater metagenome | collected 2019-01-09 | study: AquaDiva: Metagenomics assemblies of 32 groundwater samples
GTCGCCCGCCGCGTAGATATTCGTATCCGCCGGCCGGGTCATCGTCGTCGTGATGACGGTCGTGAACCCCCCGACCAGCGTCGTCCCGTCGGCCGCCGACTTGATCTGCCGCACGGCCGCGCCGTCCCAGCCCATCATGCCGGCAGCGAGCACCCCCAGCCCGGTGTTGCCGTCCGCCGCGCGCACGGTGCGTAAGATATCATCCGTCCCGGTGCCGGGCGTGTTATGGTTGTGACCGTAGAGGCGGGATTGGGTCACCAGCCCGTTCAAGGTATTGACCCGGGCGTCACTAATGGAGTCGTGCGACAGCAGCATGTTGGCCGAGGTGCCCCCGGAGCCTTCGGCCAGAAGGATCGCCCCCACGTTGGGGACCGGCGTCACCGCCACGTCCATCGGCGAGGTCAGGAGTGCCGCCGCCGGCAGCTCGGTATCGACAGTGAACGCGCCGCCCGTAATGATGGAGACCCCGTTGGCGTCCACCAGTGTCACCTGGGCATCGATGGCCCTATTCTTCAGCGTGTTCGCCATTCCCGCCTCCGTCCCGGATCATCACTTGCTCCCGCGTTTCATCCCAATCCAGCGTCAACCGCATCCGGGCCTTCCGTAAGGCGCCCGCCCGCTCCTGATCCTCCGGCAGCATGTTGGCGTATCCGCCTGCCAGTACTTCCCGCAGGTGCATCTCCAAAAGCTGCGGCTCCAGGTGCGCCTCCGCCTGCCGGTAGAACCGGTCGATCTCCGCTAGAGTAAGATACTTCGCGGCGAACGCCACGCTATCCCACCACCACGTTGTCCACCGTCATCGTCTGCGCTCCCGTCCCCGACGCCTTCTGCACCGCCAAAAACGGCTGCAGCAAGGTCGAGCCGGACAACAGTGGCACCGAGACCGTGCCTACCTGGATGCCGTCCACAAAGAATGTGCCCACCCCGCCCCCGAGCCGGATCTCGTAGGTATTGTAGGTGGCGGCCACCACGGTCGTGGCCGGCGAGGTGGCCTGATCGTCGGTGTCCGTCGTGCCATCGTCCCCCTCCACCGTCAAAGCAAGTGAGTTCCCGGACAGCCGGAACCAGCAGTTTGATACCACGTCATCGAGCACCGCCGTATAGGCCGAGGCCAGACCCCACACCATCACCGTGTTGGCGGCCATCCCCGAGACCTTCAACCGCGCGCCGAACCGGGCGCTCGTCGTCGGATCGATCAGCACCTGGTCGCCCCAGTCCAGGCGGCAGGTCTGCGCCTCGTTCGTGGCCGACAGTCCCAAGAGCGCCTCGCCGGTAGCCGCGTTCAGGACCAGCGTCGCCGCAGGCGATAACGTGCCCGCTCCCCCCACGTGGACCGCCATCCCCTTCAGCCCGTGCGGCAGCGTCCGCAGTTTGAACATGCAGACCGCCGCGTCCACCACCGCGCCACTGCCGGACGCCGTGGCCGTGATCTCGATGATCTCCCCTTCGGCCACGATCAGGTTGGCGGCCGTGGCGTGGAGCACCAGGGAGTACGGCAGCTTCGCCGTCAGGTTCGCCCCGCCGTTCAACGCCGCCGCGTTGATGTTGGTCGTGTTGACGTTCGCCGTTGTGGAAAGAACGGCGGTGTTCCCTGTGCCCAGCGTCCCCAGGTTCAACCCGGTGAACGTCTGGAAGTTCGTGCCGTTCTGGGTGATCCCGTCCTCGCCCACGAAGGCGATATCGGTAATCACCCCGGAGCGCGGCACCCGCCAGTAGGCCCGGCAAACGCCCGAGGTCGTACCGAGCTGTGCCAGGTCGGCGTTGGCGGCCGTGTTCACAAACGCAATGGTGTCCTCGATGATCCGCGGCTCCTCGTCGAAGTTATAAACCCGGCGTTTTCCTGGCATCCTCAGTACTCCGTTCTTCTATCAAGCGAGCCGTCTTTGTATTGCCGCGAAACCAGGCCGTTCCGCTGGTTCGTCATCAGCCGCTTCGGGAACAGCCAACCGCTCACCGAATCCTCAACCTCCGGCCCATAGCCGTACCAACAGCCATCGGCCCGGATGCGCCGGATGCCGCGCCGCCGGCCTACCTGGTGGATCGACCCGCGTCTGCCCGGCATCAGAGACGACTCCAGTCAATCCGCAGCAGATCCATGGTCAGGATCGGGATCCCCGTGCCGGATGCCTTCGCCACCCCGATCGCCGGCTGCAGCAGGTCGGTGGCCGCAAACGCGCTCTGCACCAGCGTGCCGATCAGGTTGTCATCGATATAGAAGTCGTACTCCCCGTTCGTATGGCCATCGATGGTGAACAGATAGTACGTCGCGGCAGCCAGCGTCGTGGCGGTCAGGGGTGCGGTGGCGTTGTTCGTGGTGGTGCCGTCCTTGCCCTCCAGCAGCACGGCGTTACTGCCGGACAGCCGGAAGCGGACATACTTCGACTGGGAGTTCAAAGTGGCGTTGTAGGCGGTCGCCAGCCCGATCACGATGTCCTGGACCGAGGTCAGGGCCAGCGCGGGCGTCTTGATGAACGCCTCGAAGAACACCGCCCGGCTGGCCGGGATGTTCAGCTCGTCGGCAAAGTCCACGCCGGAGTACTCGGCTTCGTTCGTGACCGCCAGCGCCATCGCCAACTCGCCGTTGGCCGTGTTGGCCACTTGACTGATGCCGGTCGGCGTGCCCGTCGAGCGCGATACCAGCAGGCCGTTCGTGCCCTGCAGATAGCCCGAGGCGCCGCCCGCGAACTCCCACCACATGTCCGGCACCAGGCGGGGGTTCCAGCCGTAAACCTCGTCGGTGAACTCGCGCGTCTGCCCGTCCGGCCGCAGCCGGGTGCGGACCGGGCCGTAGAACGACGGCCCGGTATCTCGTCCCCGTCGGTTTGCCATTTTACTTCTCCTGGTTCACGGCGGCAGCTATTCCCCCGCCCGCGCTGTCTCCTCTATCCTTGATTCTCGGACTGTCAGAGCCTGTTTTCAGCCACGTTTACGGCGGACTTCCGTAGCACTCGGAACCGTTGTTTCCAACGGAGTGGGCCATCTCATCATCCGCTATGGGATGCCGGACGCTCTAACCTGTGTTCAGGTGGCCTCTACGGGTTCCCAGCTTCGCTGGGCTTCCCTCGGGATTGCCGTCGCCTTCACGTTACGGGTTCCCCGATTTCATCCGGTTATTGCCTCTCCATCACTGAAGAGCGGGACCTACGCTTTCGCTAATCCCATAGACATGGCTGGCACCGTGCGACTCGCGATAGCGGCCGATCATGAGCAGATTGCCAGTCCGGGGATCATCCCGCCGCCGCATCTCTCGTCTGGCTCTCAAGTTGTACCGCAGGCCCGTATACCGCTTATTGGCCAACAGGAACCAGCGCGTGTCATCCGTCATGAAGTCCGCCACGAAGAGCGACACGCTGCGCCGGGCCCGCGCGGCGTTCACGTCGTTGTCGGCCGAAAACGGCCGCTGGTCGGTCATCAGGATGCGGTGGCCGGTGAACTCATCCGAGACCCCCACCATCAGCGTTTCGGGGCGGATCGTCAGCTTCCGGCCCCGCTGGTCCACCATGTTGGTCCGCCAGTTCGAGAGCGACGTCTCGTAACTCTCGATCGAGAGATCCGTGGGTGTCGTGAACCGGTTGCTCCAGACCCCGCCGTCGAGGCGGAACTGCGTCGTCGAGAGCAGCGTGTAGTTCGTGCCGCCGGCCGTGTAGACGGTCGCCGACAGCGAGTTGAACAGGTCGAACGCCTCGATCTGCTGCGTGTAGGCGCCCGCCTTCCCCAACTCGCGGCCCATCGATAGGTAGTAGTCGTACAGGTCGTCCTCGATGCCTTCCTCCGTAATTTCGACACCGAGGGCCCAGGTGTTATGGGTGTAGGCTTTCGTCCACGCCTGCCCGCCCGTATCGAACTGCGGCGACATGCCCTCCGTCTTCAACATGTAGGTCGCCAGCCCCGCGGTCACGGCGTCCGTCTCCGTCTTCTTCCGGCTCTCGACGACGTTGTACACTTCCTCCATCTGCCGGTCGATCAGCTCGAACTCATCCATAAAAACTTGCCTGAGGCCGAGTTCCAGTAACGCCGGAATCGCGTCACGGTTCATCGGCGTTGTCGGCAACGCCATCTGGTTCTCCTTTCGTTGCCTGGCAAGTGCCCGTAGAAGCTATCCTCGGCCAGGCTCTCGTGTCGATCTAGCTCGACAATTGCAAGACGCGCCTCATTCGGCAGAGCATGAACGAAGGAAGTCTGCCGGATCAGCGCATGGCAGCTCCGTCGCCGCTGGTTTGATCCAACTGTCGGATCGCTCGTAGATCGACTCGTCTTCATGGGCCTCGGCCCACGTCGCGATCAGACTGCCCTGGAACTCGACCAGCATCGCTCGGATGAACTGCATAAAGGCTTCGCTAGTGGCCCTCCGCAGATAGTTTTCATCCACGTGGATGCCGAGTGCTCTCCAGCCCTCGTGCTTCTCGACTTCGAGCTTCGCAAACTCAAAGCCACATTGCTGGCAGGTGGAAAATACCTTTTCGCTCATGGCCCTCTTCTTAGCTCGACAATTGCAGCACCCGCGCGTTCGGGTTGCCGTCGCTGGCCATCGACCAGTCGTTGAACTTGAACAGCACCAGCCCGTAGGTATCCCCGATCGCCGCGAGCACCCCGCCGATCCGCGTCCGCAGCGGGAACCCGACGATGGTCACGTGGCCGTTGGCATCCGCCGCCCCTTCCGGCACGGCGTCCTTCGACACCCGCCATGTCGTCCCCGCCGGCGCCCCCGTGGGCACCGTGGCCGACCGGCAGATGCTGCGCACGTCACCCTGGTCCGTCAGCGCCGTGATGGCGCTGCCTACTGTCTCGTGGTGGACGTTCCCGATAAACAGATCGCTGGACTTGATCGGCAGCAGCACCACCGATCCCCCCGTCACCCCGGTCGCCGCCTTCGAAGGGTGGCCCGCCACTACCACGTTCAGCAGTGTCGGCGTGCCCCCGTCCACCGTGCAGATGGCAATCGTACCGTTGGAGTCGAAGTACACCAGATCGTCCACGGCGTAGGTCTGGGCTGCGGTCTCCTTGACGTGCGGATACTCCGGACCGCCCAGTTCCCAGCGCTGCATGTGACCCATGTTGCCGACCCAATAAGGGTTGGTAATCGCCTGTGTAGCCACGTGTTGGAACCTTTCTTTCGTTGCAAAGCGAGCCGGCTTTATTGCCGGCCGGGCATAAACCCCAACGCCCGGTCTCTCCCGGGTGTCTCGCTACTCGGGATACTCGGTATGCATTCCCGTCACCGTCCCCCGCTTGTGCTGGTGCTCTCGCTCCACCACAATACCGCCGTACGCCTCGCCCACCGCCTGCAGTTCGGCGTCCATGTCCTGCGCCTGGGCCAACGCCTCATCCCGCTTCATCGCGCCCCGCGGCATCCCCGCGAGCGTGTACGCCGCCGATGCTTCTACCGGGGCCTGCATCAGCATCCCCAGGCGCCCCTCGATCGGCTCGCCCTCGGCGTCTTTCACGGTCACGTAGCCGTACCGCTGCCGCTTGGCCAGCCGCGAGGTCGTCGGCCGGTCGTGGTCGTCCCGCAGCGAGACCCAGTGCGTCACGTAGCCAGCCTTGATGTCTGCGGGATAGCCGCCGGTCACCGGGTCCACCGGTGCCGTCTCGTCGATCTCCCGGATACGCGGGATCACCTGCCACGGCTCCATCCCGTCCTCACCATCCCGTGTCCGCAACCCATCCCGGTCTCTCGCCCCGCTCCCCTGGCGGAACCGCCGCTCCGCTTCGCGCGCCAGGTGGACCTGCACCAGCAACTGCGCCCGCTGCATCGGGTCCGGCTCGTCCGGTATCTCTTCCCGGCTCGGCGGCCGGGTCCGCCGCGGCAGACGCTGGACCTCACTCTCGCTGCGGGCTTTGCGGAAACCGCCCACCACCTGCTCGGCGTAATCTCGCGTCGGATCCCCGCCCGCTGCCACCGCCGCAGCCGCAGCCTCCCCCTCTTCCTGATCGACATCGTCCTCCCCGAGGGAAAGAGTGCCGTCCGGGTTGCGAGCATCATCCGGATCATTGATCTCCGGCGGATCGACCAGCGTCCGGTCATCGACCATTCGGAACGCCCGGGCGGGCTCAGGAGCGGCTTCCGGCACGTCCGCCTGCTGCCGCATCAGTTCCACCTCATCCCGGTGATGCACGCAGAACTCCGAGTTCTTCGCCGCGTACTTCGGGCAGGTCTGCCCCGAAGCCGTGGGATACGCACACTTCATCGCCGCCCGCCTTGCTGCTTCTGCTCGTTAGCCAGCCGCTTCTGCCGCATCGCCGCCGCTTTATCGCCGGTCGTGTCGCCGTCATAGAGCGCGATCTCCTCGGCCGTCACCGTCCGTCCCGTCGCCTCACTCACCCGCTGCGCCACCCAGGCGTGGTTCTCATTCGTCTGCACCCGGGCCGGCTGCCGGCCCGCCTCCCGCGACGGCGCGGTCTGCGCGATCACCGCCCGGCTCGCCACGTTCTGCGGCCGCGGCGCTCGCTGCTGCCCTCGGAGAGGCGCCGGTTGCTGCGGCTGCTGTTCCGGCCCGGAGAGGTAGGCGATCACCCCGCCGGCCATAATCGCCAGGTTCCGGGGGTCCTTCCAGTCCTCGGGGCTGCTGCAGGTGGAAAGCATCTGCCGCATCGCCTCGTCGAACCCTGGCTGCTCCGTCACCCAGTCGATCGCCGGGGCGAAGACACGCACCGCCTCCGGCACGCGGGCCATCACCCGGTCCATCTCCGTTTCGATCTGCCGTGCGTGCACCGAGGTCACCGCCTGTGTCACGGGTGCCAGCGCCTCCTGCACTACCTGCTTCAGCGCCTCCGTCTGGTTGTCCCGCAGCCACTTCCGGAACTCGCGCGGCTGCGACAGCGGGTCCGGGATGTCGCTCTCGTCGTCCTCGTCGGATTGCGGATTGCGGATTGCGGATTGCGGATTGGCGACAGGGGCCGGGGCCGGAGCCGGCTGGTCCATCACCCCCAGCCACTGCCGCGCCACGCGCGGGTCCGCCATCGCCAGGCGCCCGTCACTCGTCAGGTCGAAACCCTGCTGCCGCACGCTGGCCCGCGCCTCGTCCAGAATCTGCTGCCGCTGGGAGGCCAACTGCTGCTCCACCAGCGCCCGCGTGTCGTCGTCCAGGGCCGCCAGCGGGTCCTCCACCGGCTCTTCCGTCTCGTCCAACTCGCCATCAGCCCCATAGCCCGCGTACGGATCAACCTCCGTCTCCGGCACTCGTGTCACGTTCATTTCCTCGGAACCTTTCTTACCCCACGGCCAATTCACGCCTTTACTCCTTGCCCAGCACAAACTTCACGGGATCCGTCACCAGCGCCACCAGCAGCCGGTACTCCACCTGCTTCTCGCGCAGGCCCCCTTCATCCAGCCGGCTGTCCGCCATCACCTGCGCCGCCAACTCCGTGATCCGCCGGTGCAGCCGCCGCTGCGCCACCCGCCACCCTGGCATCCCCGCCCAGTCCCGCAGCAGCAGCCGCTCCTCCTGCCGGAACTCCTCCCGCTCCTCGCGCTGCTCGGCGGTCTCGGTCATCCCATCACTCGCTGGAATTCTTCGGGCGTCAGATAGCGCCGCATCCGCCCCTCTTCGACCTGTCGCTTTGTCTGTCCGAGCAGGGAGGCGCAAGCGTAACAGACGATGAGATCCACCGGCCCGAATTCAACGCGCCGGAACAGGTCCGTGTCACCCCGGCAGAGGACGCATTCATTGCTCTCCGAGCGCCCATATCTCGGCCGCGCCGCGCGCTGCTCAACGGTTTCACTCATCGCGGCAGTAGATCCGGATGATCGGCCTCGATCATCGTCCGCAGTGCCATCAGCAGGCCCTTCCGGGAGGCTGAAGGAATCTCTCGCTGAACCCGATCCAGCAGGGCGTTCATCTCTACCGCGATCCGGCGGCTTGTCTCTTCAAAGAGCCGATCCTGGATGGTCCGCATCTCATTGCTGCCCTCCCACCACCGGCGCGGTGGCCCCTTCCCTCTGAAGCAGGCGCAAGGTGCGCTCCGCCTTTTCCCATGCGGAGCGCTGGCGTGACGACCAGTGATGATCCTCATCAGCAAGGGAAACTCCGAGGTCAAGGACAGCCTGGTATGCCTCTGCGAGGCGATCACCCGGATTTCTCACCTCATTGCCCTCCCCCCACCTGTGCCGTCGCTAACTCCGCAAGGAGCACTTCGCAAACAGCGATCATCAGTCGCCGGTTCTTCTCCGGCACTTGAGCCCACGGCTTGCGGGATGCTTCCCGCGTTTCGTAGCCATAGGTCGGTGCTAACTCTTCGTAAACTTCGTGGAACCGTTGGGCCAACCGCTCTGCCTCCCTCATTGGCCCTGCACCACCTGCGCGGTGGCCCCTTCCATCGGCGGCCGGGGCGGCTGCGGCGCCTGCGGCGCCTGCGGCACCTGCGCCGGGTTCCCTCGCGGCCCTTGCTGCGCCGGCGCCTGTCCCGGCGGGAGCGCTCCCTGGCCCTGCGGCGGCATCATCCCGCCCAACGCCCCCGTCGCCGCTGCCATCTCCGCCTGCATCTGCGCCTGCAGCGCCTGCTGCTGGAGCCACTGCTCCACGCTGGCCATGATCCGCTCGCGGGGCGGCGCCATAATCGCCTGCATGAAGTAGTCCAGCCCGATCTTCAACGCCTCGGTGTTCTGCGCCGTCAGGGGGTGGATCATCAGCGTGTTCTGCAGGATCGTCGCCTGCTGGATCCGGCTCTGCACGTCGGCCATCGTCTTCAGGCCCGCCGGCACCAGGTCCACGTCCGCCATTAAGAGCTCCGCCGGGATCGCCCCGAACTGCACCCCACCGGGCGGCACCGGCTGCTCCCCGCCCCCCGCCACGATCCGGTGGCTGGGCGTCGCCGTCACCCGGTAGCGCACCTCGCCGTTGTCCCCGAACTGCGCGTTCAGCCAGCGGGCCTGATCCCACACCTTCGCCCAGGTCCGGGCGACGTTCGCGGCCACTTCCTCGAAGTTCATATTCGAGGCACTCGCCACGATCTGAACCTCGCCCAGTGTCTTCGAGGCATCCGTCGTCTTGCCCAGGCTCGGGTTGCTGGAGGCGGTCACCAGGTCCGCCTGGTCCTTGATCAGTTGGTACGCCTGGTAGTGCTCGGCCGGCAGCGCCCCCACGTCGATCATCTTGATCCCGTCGACGTTGGTGTCCACCCGGATCGGGCGCCCGAGCTGGATGGGATTCTTGTCGGGGTCGAAGCCGGAGGTCCCGTCGTAGAAGAAGTTGCCGTGCAGGTTCAGCATCAGGTCGGCGTGGTCGATGATCTGGTTGAGGATCGCCGTCGCCGCGTCTTGCATCGACGCCAGCTTCTCCGCCACGCTCATCCCAAACAGTTCCCGCGCCCGGCACTGGTAGCGGAACATGCAGTAGTAGGGCCGCCCATGTTCGTAGGGGAGGAACTGGAGCCGGAGGATCTTCTGCGACGCGGCGTGGAGCGTTACGATCACCCACTCCAACTGCCCGTCATCGTCCGTGTCCATCTGCCAGCACAACTCGTAGCAGAGGTACTCCTTGTACAAGGGATCGGTCGCGTCAGTGCCGCCGCCCAGCGCCGGCCCGGCCACGTCGGGCGTGATGCCCTGCACGCTCAGCCGGTCGCTCCGGTCCCAAGGCTGGGGCTCGCTGTGCTTCGAGAGGATCTCGGAGACCGCCTCCGGGAAGTAGCGCCCATTCTTCGCCCCCAGCGCCAATTCCTGGCCGCGGATCATCAGCCGCTCGCCGATCCCAAACGCCTCCTCCGGATCGCGACAGGAGGCCGGAAGGATGATCATGTCCTCGAACGGCACCACCTTGAACACCACCCCCGAGTGCTGGAGTTGGTCCTCCCAGTGCAGCCCGATCTTCGGCAGCCCGTACTCGTCGGTGCCGATCGCCCCGAAGAGGGCGTCCAACTGGCTCCCCCCCGTGTTGATGACCGCCTCGTAATGGTCCGGGTCCCAGTCCTCGTAGTGGAACCGGGGACTTCGCACCCACTTCTGCTCGTAGGTCACCCGCAGCAAACAGTTGCCCACCACCGGCAGTTCGCTGTGAACCTGGTCGGCGATCTCCTCCCAGCGCGCTTCTTGCAGGCAGGCCCACAGCGCCTCTTCGATGGCGGGGGCGTACGGCTGCACCTCGGCGCGGTTGGCGATCACCGAAAACGGGGGGTCGGGCTTGACGATCTGCTGGTTCAGGCGGATGTAGTGGTTCGAGCAGTAGATGTGGGTCAAAGGCGAGCAGAGGTCCGCCGACCCTTTCCAGCGGGTCGAGCGGCCGGTGGGGAAGATTTCGTAGTCCCGCCGCCACTGCTCGGCGTTGCCGCGGCGGGGGAGGGTCTCTTGGAGGTACCGGTCGATCTCAGCGGCCAGGTGGCGACCGAGCATGTTCCGCTCCGCTTCCGAAAGCGGCACGGTCAGGTCGATAGTCGCTACTTGCGGGCGGTTCTCGTTCTCGTCGTCTTCTTCGGGCTGAAACCCATTCGGGCTTTCAGGGAAGGCGGCGTCGTTTGCGAGTAGCCCGGCCCCGGGCATGGTCAACTTTTGGAGCCTTTGCGGCGGTCAATGACCGCGATTTCGGCGGCGGCTTCACCGGTTTTTGTGTGCCGCGCCGTTTGGCTTGTGGCGCTCGTTCGGGGAGAGTTTTCCCGTCCGTGGCAGCGTCGAACTCCGCCACCTTCTCGGGCGTGAATCCCTGGTCTTTCGCGGCATGGGTGTGCCCCCACCGCCGCTGCGCCTCAGAACTCCATGGGCTCATGAAGGAACTCGTCGAAAAAGGAGAGAACAATCAGCCGGCACGGTTAGCCCCGTGCTTAACGTTGGAGCCTTTCTTATTTGCCCCGGTTGTATCTCTCGCCGGGGTCTTTTTACTGCTTCAGGTCAGCCATCGTGTACTGTGATGCCAGGATCCGCACCTTTGGCGGTCCATCCGGGTACTGCTCGCCGAGGCGGACCTGTGCCTCGACAATCTTTTTTGCCTGTCTCACACACTCTTCGATCGACCATCCATAAGGCAGATCGGAGGCTGCCGCGTAACAACCCGTCGGCCGGTGCTCCACGCAAACGGCGTGGTGCCCGCCCTGGCGCTCAATCTTCACCAGGAGATCCTCGTCCGCGAGCGGCAGATAACTGACCACCGCTTTCATATCCGCTTCGGTCACTTGTCGCTACTCCACCGCCGCAGCGCTCGCGCTCGCGTTGTTACTCTTTAAGCCAGAGCGTTTTTCGTCAAACCCATCACCAAAATGGCGCCTTCGGCACCGGGGACAAAGATAACCCTTAACGCGACCTTTGACGTAGCGCCTGCTACCACACTCCAGGCAATGATGAAGGTAGTAGGTGCCGGATAGCGTCCCGATCATTTCTCGCCTTTCCACCGCCGCCGTTCCCGCTCCCGGTGCTGCCGGTCCTTGAAGACACAGTAGGCCACCAGCGACCACGCCGGCAGCAAAAGCGTCACCACCGGGAACCAGGGATCGGTCAGCAGCACCATCACCGCCGGCTCCGGGGGCTCGGCTCCTCATCCTTCATCTTTGCCCCCGCCTTCTTCGCCAACTTCGCTGCCGCCATCTTGCCCTTCGAGGTGTAGGGAAAGTGCTTCGCCTTCCCGCTTTTGGTCATCACCTTCGGCATCAGGTTGTCCCCTTCGGCTTCGGTGCCAGTGAGCAGTGCAGGTGCGTCCGATGGTCCACCCGGCTCGGATTCCAGCGCGTCTTGGGTGGCCCGAACAGGACCGCCGGCCAGGGCCGGTACTCGCCCACGTAAAACCCGCCGGCCAGCAGGTAATCGATCAGCAAGAGCGCCGCCGGATTGGTCAGCACCGCCGGGCTCCCCGTGCTAGCCGCGATCGGCGTCACCTGGTTGACGTCGGCCGCCCGTCCCTGGTAATGCCGGCTCTTTGGCACGTGCCGTCCAGTGTCGATCGAGTTGACGTTCAGCCACAGCTTCAACTCGTCCGCGCAAATCTTCAGTACGGCCCAAAGATGGAGATCGATGCCCCGGATCGCCGCCTTCGAGACGGTCAGTCGGCCCACGTTCTCGTACAACTCACCCGTCTCTCCGGCGTGGATAAGAATACCGCTCGCCCGGAGGTAATCACTGATCGGCATCGGTTTTCCGGGTTGCTCCCGGGCGGGGGAAGGAAGAAACCCCCACCCGAGAACAGTGGTGACTACTTCACTTTCTCCGCCAGGCTCTGCAGCAGGGCCTGGATGTTCGCAAGCTGCGCCAGCAGCGCGCTCCCCGCATCCGAGCCAAAGGCGCCGCCCGTCCCGGTCTGCGGCGGCGTGGTGATGGCGATCTTCTCGGCCATCTGGCCGGCGGCGAGCGATGCCTCGATGCCGGTGATCCGATCCTGGATGTCCGAGCCGATCTGCTTGCTGAATGCGACGGCTTCCTCCGCACTCGTATCCAGCAGGAATCGCGCCGCCCGTGCCTGCAGCGCCTGCTTCAGCGACAGCGACGCCGCCAGGTCGGCGTTGATGAGCGCCTGCACCGACTGCTGGTTGGCAACCGAATTCTGGATGCTCAAGCCGAAAGCGCCCTGCGCCATATCCGCCAGCATCTTCAGATTGGCGGCCGTGGTCTCATCAACCACTTGTTCATTGATCGTGGTGGGAATGGTCGTTCCCTCCTGTGGCAGTAAACCGCTCCGGGATCCCGGAGCGGCCCCCGGCCGGGGGCCACCCAGCGCGGGAGCGGCGACCAACCCCCCGGTAGGAAATCTATTCGATCACCCGGTATCCCAGCAGGTCGGCGGCCGCAATCAGGATGAACTCCAACTCTCGCCGCCCGATCGCCAGCGCCTGGCACTGCCGGTCCCAGTAGACATGGGCTCTCCGCAGCAGATTCTCGGCCTGCGCCTCTTCGCTGAATCCCCACGCCTCATGGATCGGTTGGCGCGTGCCCGAAAGCGTCCCTTTGAGCCGCACTTCACCGGGCCCGTAGTCCAGCAGCCGGCCGTGCAAAGGCCGGGGCCGGTCCTGCTCCGCCCAGAGGATCGCGGCGCTCGCGTGCGTCTCGGGTGGGGCTGGATCAACCAGACACCAGCCGTTCAAGGGCAGCGGTGTCTCCCGGCCCCCCGTGCTCGCGGGCAGAACCGCGATCAGGTCCTGGTCCCGCACCATCCCTTCCCGCGTCCCTGCCTGGAAATTCTTCAGCGCGTGCTTCATAAACAGCACCCGGTCGTCGATGTCGGCCCACATCGCCCCACGCGAGTCCCCAACCACCCTCCGGCCCGGCCCCAGCGCCGTCACGACGGCGTCCGTCCAGTTCTGCCGCACCGTGTCCGGTAGCCAAACGCCACCCGAAGTCTGCTCCGTCTTCGGCATCAACTGCACCCGGTACCAATCGGAGAGCGGCTGGTATTCGGCGAGATCGTACTGCCCCCGCTCGGCCGGTAGCCGGGAGAAGAGCCCTGGAACCACCACATCGGGCTCGTCCCGGGGGTGCATTGGCTTGAAGCCGGGCATCACAAAGTTTCGTTTTCGCATCACCGTTGTTGATTCTCTAAGAAAAGACTCTCAGCAAGACTCCCGCCCTGCCCGACCGCTGCTTTCGCGCCTGGCGACAGACCTTCTTGATTCCCAGCCCGTCTCAAAAGACGAATACGCCCGTCTCAAAAGACGAATACGCCCGTCTCAA
>ERZ1292644.1249-Hain-H14-01um-R2-1249-length-13578-cov-42_pt1 | contig 13578 bp, 13 predicted proteins | sample MGYA00564402_ERZ1292644 | MGnify/ENA primary metagenome ERZ1292644 (study PRJEB36523, sample SAMEA6512644) | groundwater metagenome | collected 2019-01-09 | study: AquaDiva: Metagenomics assemblies of 32 groundwater samples
GTAACATCAACGATGCCACGCCGCAGTTTAACGTCGGCGCGATTTTTAAGCATCCCACAACGGGCGCCGAGTACATCTACGTCCAGCACAACCAAGGGACGGCGTCCGTGGCAACGGCCAATGGGGCGCCAGCGTACTGGCGTGCCCTCGCAACGGCAGTGGTCACAGCAGACAAGACCGACAATGAGGTCGGGGCGACAATTCCCCACGGGTGCGCAGGAGTGTATCAAGGCGTGGTCACGCACCTGCGGTACACATGGCTGCAGCGCACTGGTCGACGGACCAACGTGCGGTTGCTGGCTGGTGACGCCAATGGTGCTGTAGGCGCAAAAATCTTTCCACCGGCCTCAGACGCCGATAGTGATTTTCGAGCTGAAGCCATTTCGAGTATCTCTGCGTCAGAAATCCCTGCACAGGAAGTGGGCATTCAATACGCAGCCGGGGTTGCTAACTTGGCTACGGTTTTATTGATGATTAAATAGGAGTGGCCTTAGAAATGGCATGGCCAATTGGCCATGCTCTCCTCGTCTGTTCAGGCATCGGCTTAGCCGACCAGGACGAGTGTAGCATTTTCAAGGGAAAGGGACAACTCGTATGCCGCTCACGATTACGATCGCCGAACACCTGGTGCAGGGCAATAAGCGCAAGACCCGTGGTACGATGGCCTGGGATAACAGCTACCCGACCGGTGGTGAGGCGTTTACGGCGCGGCAACTTGGATTAGCAGTGGTAGACACCCTGCTCGTTGGGCCACATAACGGCCTCGTCTTCGAGGCGAACATTGCCGGCTTGCTCATTGAAGCCTATGTGCAAGGCGTGGAAGTTGGCGCAGCAGGTGCGGTGGCGGTGGATGACTTTCCTGTGCAAGGTGTTGGGGCAAGCACGATCAGTATGAGCCTCACCAGCACTGGTGGTGCTGCGACGCACAGGTTCGGATCGCTGAAGGAGGTCGCGGCAACGCAGGATCTGTCGTCGCTGACTGCCGTGCCCTGGGAAGCCAGCGGAATATAAGGACAACACTATGCCACTGACTGTGACAGCTCGTCCATCGCTAGAAGATGTCCACGGCCGTATACGCCATACGGTTCGTGACTGTGATTTTGACACGTCCTACCCAGATGGCGGGGAAGCCCTCACGGCGCGGACCCTGGGGTTGGCCGTCGTTGAAGAATGCCCTGATGTGGCGGTCAATGGCCATGTCGTGCACTACGACATCACCAATGCCCTCCTCCAGGTGTTTAAGCAGGGCCCTCCCGTGCGCATCGAGGCTTCTGGAACGATTGTGTCCGGCGCAACCTATACCCTGCGGTATCTGCCCGGGTATGTGCTCGGTGTCCGTGTCACAGCCGGGGGTGTCACGGGTGCTTTCCGGCTCATTCCGACTGGAGAGACGCCAGCCACCACAGAAGTCGCGCTGAACTGGACGACAGGCGTCATGACGTTCCTCGCGAGCGATGCCGTGACGGCCCTCACAGTCGTATATATCCCTCGCCATGTCCCAGGCTTTACAACGAATTTGTTGACGATAGACGAAGTGGTAGACGTGACCACCGACAGCGGGAACCTCGCTGCCCGTGCCGCCGCCATCTGTTGCGTCTGGGACGACTCGAATAACAACCCACTGACCATCGTACCGGTTGGGGAAGCGCCAGGCGCTGGTGCCTGTGCCATTGATATGAACAATGGCGGAAATACCACCATCACTGTCAACGCTGCTGGAACGACCGACTCGCTCAAAGTCACGTACCTGGAGTTTGCGGGCAACCCGCTGACTGCCGGTGCAAACTGGGTTGACCAGGCTGACCGTACGGTCACCTCAAATGCCGTGAGTCCTGCGACTGATGCCACCTTCGATGTCAACGGGATAGTGTTGCCCGGTTTTGGGCAGGTCATTGTAGGGGAGACTGGCGCTGCCGGCAATCTCCAGTCGCTCATGGTCGATCCGTCTGGCACAGCCGCGGCCAATGTGTGTGTCTGGAATCCCTCACGGAACAGTATCACGTTTGCAGCGGGAGATGCCTACGCGACGGCTGAAATCCCGCTGCTGTATTTCTCGGACGAACTCCATGGCAGTATCCTCCAAGAAGTGGCCGAAGGAGAAGATCTTTCTTGGTTGACGAGTGTCCGTCTGCATGCGCGAGGTTTTTAACATGTTGCTGCGGCAAGCAGCCATTTAGCCGAAAGGATGGGCCTTTTGAGAATAGTACATTTTATGAAGAAAGAGAACAGTGGGCTCGCTCGGTGTTGTCTGGAATTGGCGAAGTACGAGGAACGCCTGGGGCACAAGGTGGTCATGAAGGAACCCTCGAACGACATGGCCTTCTACGGCACAGAGGGGGACGGTGCGGACATTGAGGTGATTCACAGCCAGTTACCCCCAGAGCACTACTTTAACCAGTTACCCAAAGCCATGGTGCAACACGGCGAGCCGCTGTCCAGCGTGGGCAACGGCGTGTCGATGAAGGCCATTTGCGACCTCGCCAATCGGGTCGACTTCTTTCTCTGCTTCCGTCGTGAGGAGTGGCCCATCTGGTCTATGATCAAGCGGACCTACCAGGTGCCCAAAGGGATTGACCTGGAGGTGTATAAGCCACTGGACGGGATCACCGAGAAGCTGCCGGGCGAGCCAGCGATTCTGTACTACGAGAACATGCGTGGCCAACGCAACCCCCTCTACCTGCTCGTGGCCATGCAAGAGGTGTACAAGCGCTTCCCCAAGGCACGTCTGTACATCTACAACATGAACGACAAAAAGATGCAGGACACGTTTACCACGTTTTCGCGGGCCTGCAAGCTGTGGGCGTGTGGCGTGGTGGGGTTCGAGGGACCGGTCAACGACGTGAATCTGCTTCTCAACCGTGCTGACATCGTCGTCTCCTGCTTATACCCGCTTTATGCGCGGAGTATTGAGGCGTTTGGCGCTGGCAAACCACTCATTTGCCCTGGCTACAGAGAACCTGGGTACGAGTTTACCTGCGACCTTGACCCTGCGTCTATTGCCGATGCTATTATCCGGGCGTGGGAGAAGTACGACCGCTTTGACGCGCGGGCGTGGGCGTGTGAGCGCCATGATGTCGCGGAAACCGTGCGGCAGTGTGTAGAGATTTTTGAGAGGTATGCACGATGACCGAAGACACGGTGACCTATGCCCTCGTTGACACGATGCCGCAGAAGAATGATGAGGTCGTGGCTCACATCTTTCCGAGTACGGTCGATGGGGAGACACATCCTGTGATGCAGGGCACGAACGCCCCGCCCTCAACTCAGTATCAGTCGCTCAGCGACATCCAGGCAGACCTGGCTGAACTGGGACGCCTCGGGGTGGATGAGGCGTATCGCGTGAAGCAACTCCACAAGATCCCCGACGGTCTTGAAGTGGACCGTGCCACGGTCTGTGTCGAAGCGGCACGGGGCAAGCGGGTGTTGCATCTGGGGTGTGGTTGGCCCCCGAGTCCGCTGCATCAGACACTCGCAGGAGTCGCAGCCCATCTGATCGGCGTGGATGTCGCCGCGCCACCGTCAGCTCGCGAGAACATCTGGCATGTGGATCTGGATCTGCACCCTGAGAGTCTACCACTCAGAGAGTATGACGTGATTATTGCCGGGGAAATCCTGGAGCATTTGGGGAACCCGGGGAATCTGTTGCGCGCGCTCCGGAAGTTCTATCCTGACACGATGCTGGTCATTACGGTACCCAATGCGTTCAGCGCAGCCGGGTTGGAGTGGATCAAGCGCGGATATGAGAATACGAATAAGCAGCACACGTGTTGGTTCAGTTGGCATACTCTGTTCGAGTTAGTAACGCGCTATGGGTATACAGTCATTAACTTTGGATGGTATAACGGACCGCCATATGTCTCTGAAGGATTAGTATTTCTTTGTAAGTGATGCATTACTTCTTTCTTCCATAATGGGAAATGGGGGTAAACTCTCACGGAGCATGACAACCTCCAGTCCAGGTTTCATGTGAGGGGATTGTGGGCGGGTGGCAACCGCTCACTGTCCCCGCTAGTTTAGCATAAACTGTACTGAAAATCGAGGGTTGAAAGCTATGTCGGCGATCAAACGGGGTCAAGATAATCAAATACTCTTCACCTTGTATACGAAAAGCACGGGCGTGCAGTACAGCGCCGCGACGGCTTCGCAGGTTTCGTCTGCTCGGACGCTGTATGGCGTGGTCCATGGAGGGAATACGGCGGCCGTGTCGAAGTCCATTTCGCGCGCCCCGTCCCTGGTGCGCAGTGGCCTCTTTCGGCTCTCCATTAAATCGGCGGAAGTCTCCAATTTCGATGAAGTCCTAGTCCATATTGAAGGCAATACCTCCCTGATTCTGCCGTTTAACGGCCTCTTTCCCGTGGAAACAGTCGATGATTCCGACATCTACTCTGCCCTCACACTGATTCAGTCGATGGCGTCTGACGCGGCGTCGGCTGCAGCCCAGGCAAACTCCCGCGTGTTGCTCACTCAGTCCATCGCCTCAGACACCTATAGCGCTGTTATTCTCACGCAATCTCTGGCGTCGGATGCGGCGTCCGCTGCAGCGCAAGCCAACTCCCGGGCCCTGGTCATTCAGTCCATGGTCTCAGACGTGGACAGCGCACTCACGTCCCGCTTCTCTGACCTCCACAGCCTTGTGAGTACCACCGGCGTGATTCTGACTGCATCAGCCCTGAGTGATGTGGGATCAGCAGTCTGGGCGCAGCGCTGGAATACGCATAGCGGTGTCAGCACCTTTGGCTCAGCGTTTGAGCGGATTATGTCGGCAGCCTCCGACGCCGCGAGTGCAGCGGCGCAAGCGAACTCGCGTATCCTCGTGACGCAAAGCATGGCTTCAGATGCCTACAGCGCTATCATCGTGACCCAGTCGCTCGTGTCAGATGTGGATAGTTCGCTCAATTCTCGCTTCTCGGATCTCCACAGTCTCCTCAGTACCACAGGGACAGTCCTAACGGCCTCGGCCATGAGCGATATCGCCAGCCAGGTGTGGGCGCATGTCATCGGAGCTCGGGTGGATTCCAGAGTGACACTGACCCAGAGCATGGCGTCTGACGCAGCGTCCGCAGCGGCCCAGGCCAACTCCAGGGCATTAGTCGTGCAAAGTCTCGTCTCTGATGTGCAGTCGGCTTTGACGGTGGTACAGTCGATGGCCTCTGACGCACACAGCGCAGCGGCACAGGGCAACTCCCGGGCACTGGTGGTCCAGTCAATGCTCTCCGATGTGCAGTCGGCGGTAGCGCTGACACAGAGCCTCGCATCTGATGCAGCGAGTGCCGCAACGCTCGCCGCTTCCCGGGCGTTAGTGGCGACGAGTGCGGCATCCGATGCCCAGAGCGCCGCCGCGGTGGCGAGTTCACGCGCACTGGTGATCCAGAGCATGCTCAGTGACGTGCAGTCCGCTGTGGCTCTTACGCAGTCGATGGCCTCTGACGCGGCGAGTGCTGCGCAGCAGGCCAACTCCCGGGTGCTGCTGAACCAGAGCCGGGTGAGCGACATCTACTCGCTGCTCTCCGATTATGTAAGTGACTTCGGCTCACGGATTCCGGCGGCACTGACCACACTGACGGCGGTACCAGGGAATACGCCTAGTTTAAATAGCGCTATCATGTTTTTGTTCCACGCTCAGAAATTCCAAACTACGCGCACTGCCACCCTGGTAACCATCGGAGATAGCGCAGGGGCGCAGATGACGAGTGCGGCAGTGAGTTGGAATGCAGGCACGTCGACATTCCAGAGAAATACGTTTGTCGGGTGACATATCTTAGAGAAGATGTTGCCATGTGAGTCGGAGTTTAATACGGCTCACATGGCTTTGTCCAAGATCATACTCTTTCGCAATGACCATCTGGCTTCTCTGGTCAACACGGATAGCGCGTACTTGGTCATCTGTGAGTTTTGCTTGGCCACCGCGTGTCCCTTTGGCGGTCTTGCCGTGACGTTCACGGTCAGCGTGGTTACTTTTCATGGTGTCCCAGCGTAGATTTTCGAGGCGGTTGTCATGATAGTCCCCATTTTCGTGGCATGAAACTTCGCCTTGCTGTGGTGCTCCTCGCCACGCAAGGAGGACAAGGACATTGATATTGTAATGTTTTGTTTGCCTATCACGGTGGAGACCAACTTTTCGGTATCTGCTATTGGGCGACGTTTGCATGATGTGTTCAGGCCAGCGTTGTTCAGTCCAGACGCGATTTCTTCCAGACCGTCGGAGAACAAGACGGGAGAGCGCCTTCACGCGACCATGATTCGAGACTTGGTAGTAGCCTTCGTAGCCCGGAATATCTCGAAACTCTTCAGGGGTATCCATTGGCACCTCCACACAGAGTTGAGGGGATGTCGGGCCGCTCGCTGGTGTGGCAACGAACATTTAGGGTCATGAGCCCAACCCGACAGCAGGCAGTATAGCAGAAAGTTGGAGTATGAGCGAACAGACATTTATGCCATGCCAAACGCAGTCTGTTGGACTTGTCACTGATGCCCATGGTGTATGCGACGACCCGAACCTCGTCGAGACGAGCGGCAGCATCAGGTGGTATCTCAGCGAATCAACTCTAGGACTTGCAAAGGTGCTTCTTCGCGCGGTCATCGCAGACGTGGAGGGCTAATCCAATGCCTATCGTCGGCCAAGAAGCCGTTGAGTCCGTCTCGCAGGCCATGTTCCTCACGGTACAGCCCTTCGGCTTTCCCACCGAGGGGGACAGCGCCCAGGGCATCGGGCTTTACCGGCAGAATGCGCACTTCAATCTCACCGGCAACCCATACATCATTACCGGCCCCACCGATGGCCCCCTGGTGGCAGGGCGCATGGAAGTGTGGCAGTTGCGCTGGGTGGCACCCAACCGCACGGGCGACGAAGTACGCATTGTGAATAGTAGCGGGCAGACGGTGTGGTCGTCGGTGGCGCGAGAGGGTTTGCCAGAGACCGACGATACGGTGCAGGGGCAAATCTGGACTGGGGCGCGGGTGTCGGTCATGCAAAGTGGTACGCTCTATCTCCTCTACAGACAGTTTGGAGTAACGCCGTGAGCGAACTCTCAACGATTGAGCACATTCTCTGGACAGGCACCACCGTGGGCGGCGGCGCCACATTGACAAGTGCCGCAATTGATCTCCTGCACGTCGATCTTGTGGAGTCGTTGGCGCTCAGGGTGTCCAGCGTAGTAGGCACCGCCAATGTCCGCGCAGAGTTTCAGATGAGCCACAACAACAACGACTGGGACGAAGAAGACGACAACCCTGATATCACTGCGTCGACGCTGACTGATAAGCCTGGGAATCCCGAAGGGTGGAACTATTTCAGTATGCCGGCGATTCTGACACGGTATGTCCGCATTCTCATTGACGAAATTTCGGCAGCGGTGCTTACGGACACCCTCGTCGAAGCCAGACTCATCTGTCGAGAAGGCCTTAGTTAACGATGGAGTCACTTTATGGTGTATCGATATGTCTTCTGTCTGATACTGCTGCTCTTCGGCATTCTGTCACCGCCGCTTTATGCCCAACAACTGCCCTCCTGTGAAGATCAACTTGCGGAAGTCGTCGCAACGCTCTCGTTTACCCGGGCGTCCAGGCAAACCACCGAAGAAACGGCCGGGCGTGTTACGGCGACCTTGCAAAAGCGTCTTGATGCCAGCCTAAAAGAACTTGATAAGCGCGATCATCCCGCGTCACCTGTCCCGTCTGTCCAAGAATCGCCCATGCCTGAACCTGCACAGAAAGATGATGCGTCATGAAACGGTGCTGGGGCGTTGCATTCCTCCTTCTCGTGCTGAGTACGTGGCTTCCTGCCACGTTACATGCCAGTCACATCCATTCCACCCGCGCCCAACAGAGTTTGGAAGAGTTGATTGGGGGGAGTGGGCGTATTGAAATCATTAGCGTCCAGGGTCGTGCTGCCCCACCGCTGAGTGATACTGGTCGTGGACGTATCTATTTCGACTCAGGCACCAACACCTTCCAAGCGAGCCAGAATGCTGGGGCCTATGTGACCCTGGTGGGCGCCGGCGGCAGTGCCCCGGCGAATGCCACATATATTGTACAAACGGCACACGCCGGGCTCAGCGCTGAGCAGGCGTTGTCCTCGCTCGCATCTGGGATTATGCGCGTTGCCAACGCCACTGGTGCTATTACATCCCTGTCTGATCTTCTTCCCCTCGCCAACGGTGGCTTGAACGCCAACCTCACCGCCTCCAACGGCGGCATCTTCTACTCGACGGCCACAGCTGGGGCCCTCCTGAGTGGCACGGCGACGGCTGGGCAGATGCTGCGCTCAGGCGCCACTGCTGCGCCCACCTGGTCGACGGCGACTTTTCCGGACACGGCGACAGGCACGGGCACGGTGCTCCGTGCTGATGGCGCGAACTGGGTGGCTTCGACGCTCACCATGCCTGATACGGCAGCCGTGAGTACCCTGCTGTATGCCTCATCAGCTAATGTGCTTGCGGCACTCGCGACGGCGAACTCTGGGGTTCTCGTGACCAGTGGCGCAGGCGTCCCGTCGATTGCGACGGACATCCCTACAGCCGTGACGATTGGCGCCGCCTATGTCTATCGTGCCGGGGGGACAGATGTTGCGCTGCTTGATGGCGGTCTCAATGCCTCACTGACCGCCTCGAATGGAGGCGTGTTTTACAGCACTGCGACAGCTGGCGCCATTTTGGCCGGCACAGCGACGGCGAATCAAGCCCTCCTCTCTGGTGCCACTGCGCCACCCGTGTGGTCCACCGCCACGTATCCGGCCACGACGACCGTGAGCCAGATCCTCTACTCCTCCAGTGCCAACGTCATCGCCGGTCTCGCCACCGCCAACAACGCCGTGCTCGTCACCAGCGGCGCGGGCGTGCCGAGTATCAGTAGTACGCTGCCGAGTGCTGTTCAAGATCTTATTACAAGACTTGGAACTATCGGTGTTCAATTTCTTGTGTCGACAAGCGCTGGGGGGTATGCGCAATCTATTACCAATACGGATGCAAATGGAAGTGGCGTAGCTGTTACAGGAGGCACCGCTGCCAACGATGTGATCTTACTCAATCTCTTTACGGCCACGCCAACGAGTGTGTTTTCTGTACGCTCTGGAGCAACGGGTATTACTTCATCATTATCACTGACACTCAGTGGTCTTGCAGCGAATACAGGGGATGATGTCTGCCGCGTGGTCGCGACCAATGCCATTACGTACAGTGCGACAGGGACGTGTGTTGCCTCATCTGAAAAGGTCAAGAGCAATATCCATCCCGTCGAGACCGCTGTGGATATCCTTGCCAAGCTAGAGCCCATAGAATTTACTTTTAATAACCGTCCTACTATTCTGCGCTATGGGTTGAGCGCAGAACGTACACTCAAGAATGTTCCTCGGCTTTCGACAGGCGATAGTGTGTATTACATTGACATTATCCCCTTACTTGTCAAGGCCATTCAAGAGCACGAGGCGCGACTCAACACGAACTATTCTACGCGATGAAAGTGCGTGATATGCTGATGCTTCTTGTTAGTCTCTGGATGCTTTGGGTTCTGCCTGCCTGGGCGAATCACTCAACGTTGCGCGTGAACCCTTTTAACACGATTCCTATTAATCCCAGTGGGCAACCCAGCGCGGGGTTTGGTACGGATCTCAGAGAATCCCTTGAGCACGAACTTCCTCAACATCTTGCCGCATACAGTACGCCTTTTGTGTCCCGCACGCAAGCGTGCCAACATGGGACGGCAGCAGGGTTGACGTCTGCCGCTTTTGCGTGTGAAGCGTTTGTTCCAGAGCATGTGCAGCAAACAGCAACGGCCATAACCTATGCAGCCGTTCCAAACGATGTATGCTGGACGATTCTTTCCAGTGATAATAACGGTATCACAGGGTGGACGCGCGTCGGGAGCGGAAATACTGGCGCTTATTACTATCAGTGCGAGGGGGATACCACTCCGAATCAGCCTGATCTCCCGGCGAATAGCACGTGGCTCATGCAAGTCACCATTACGGCATCTTCCATCGCGGCGGTGACTAGCCTCCGCAGTTTCTACCCTGGCGGCGTTGATTATGCCGAACGTTTCGCGTCGTTTGCCGCAGCGATTGACGAATATAACGATGCTAGCGATCCGACGATCACACTGATCGTGCGGAGCCGCATGTATGTGACAACAAATGTGACCATCCCTATAAACATCAAAGTACAAGTGCTTTTTGGTGGTATCCTCGACATGGCCAGCGGTACGACACTGACTGTCAACGGGGTACTTGCTTGTGAGAATACGCGATGTCTTGCCGGTAGTGGCGTGGCCACCTTTCCTGCAGATGGTCGCACACTTGTGGTATCGCCCTACTGGTGGGGGGCGTTGTGTAATAACAGTAATGACGATACCCTGGCGCTTGTGGCCATGTTTACTGCTGCTAACGCAGGGCCAGCTATTGAAATTCCTGGTCGATGCAGGACCACCGCATCTTTGAACCCTAATGACTCGCAGCTTCTTTATGGAAAACATAGAAGTACAAGTGAGTTACGACTCACAAGCAGCACAAATAGTCAAAATCTACTGAATGCCAGTGATCGCTTGACGATTAAACATCTTGCGTTCCGCGTAAACGGCAACGACCAGCGAGCCATTGCAGTTATTGACGACAGCGAAGTGTATTTTGATGATATCACCATCACAAGTGATGTTGCGCAGAATGGCGTGGGCGTGCTGTGCCAAAGCACTGTGGGAGACGGAAGTTATAGCGGGCGAATGACCAATTCAGAGGTTACGAATCTACAGGTGGGCATTCGTCTTGGCTTGGCTGCGGACACTATTGGGTGCAACGCCTGGCAGTTGAGTGGGAACAAGTATACGTCGAATAACACCGGACTTTTGATAGACGAAGCTAATGGAATAAGTATCATTGGAGGACGATTTGAAAGTAATACGGCATTTGGCATCGATGCCGGGACAGGTGCTGGAGCTGTATGCTCTGGCGTGAGCCTTGATGGATCTATCTATTTTGAGTCAAATACCACCAACCACGTCCGCACAGGCAGCATGTGTACAGGCTGGCTTTTTGGCAATATCACTATTGCTGGAGGATCATTTAGCATTAGTTCTTCAAATACTTTATGGCATGGTCAGAATCAGGGCACTCCAGGATACGCATTTGCAAAAGATAATTGGAGTATCGTAAGTAATCAGTTGAGCATGGCTGTCGTTGCAGCTATGGCGCGATTCAATAGAATGCTTATAGGCGGGATAAGTGCTGCAGATGCAAGTAATACCGGATTAGTCGATGTGACATTCTCTGGAAACAATCCTGATGGCATGACCCTGTATATATTTTACACCATATATACACCAAACTCAGCTATACATTCACGAGAGTCTGGCCTTGTTATCGCTGCAATCACTCAAGACAATACCAACAACATCGTTTCAGGGATAACAAAAGTTGGTGGAACACAAGCGCTTGATGCAGCCACAGTTGCGTATACCGTCACTTTTGCCTGGTCTATTGGTGTAAATATTGCGACGCTTGTTGTGAACGCCGATGCGAATCCAAATGATACAAGCACGATCCATTTTACGCTCTGGGCCATGGGTGGAGAGCAGTCCAATAGCAATGTGGGGCTTTCTGCTGGCGTGACTGCGGGACAATAACACATGACACTTACCGCCGAGAACATCTTCACACTCGTTCAGCAGGACCTGGACGACGAAACGGCCATCCGTACCACGCCGCCTACAGTGTTCTTGCGTCATGCTACACGGGCACAGCAATGGGTAGCCCTGCGGTATCGCTTGTTGCGTGAGACGCTGCCCTTCTTGCTCTTTGCCAACACGCCAGTGTATAGCCTCTCAACGCACTCGCCTCGCATGGTCGTTGTCACGCACATGACACGCAGCGATGGCACCCCCTTGTGGCCCGTACCGTTCACCTCATTGCGGTACAGAGATACCGCGTGGTTTTCGACAACTGGGACGCCAGGCTTCTTCTACCGCGTGGGTTGGCGCTACCTGGGCATTGTCCCTGTGCCCAGCGCGGATGAGACGGCCATAGTGAGTGGTTTGATGCTGCCGAATGACCTCACTGAGATGGCGTCCAGGCTCCAGATTCCCGATGCGTGGGTGCCGCAACTTGTGCAGGTGACGGCGGGGTTGATGATGCTGAGTAGAGAGAGACGCTATCAAGAAGGCATCGGTCGCATTATGGCTGGACTAGGACTGCGTACCGCAGCGCCTGCGTCCTCAACTCAGGAGACTGCTGGTGTCGCAGGCTAGTGTTCTTGCCGAAGCGCAAGATATGCTTTTAGACCTTGGCGACGCGGAGTATCTCCAGCTCGCCTTTACGGATACCGTACGTCGTCTGGCCATGCGCTGCCCGGTCTTCACCGAGGTGCTGCAGATTTCGACCTACTGGGCCGTCGGCCAGTGGACAGAGATTGGCGGGACGTACACCGACGACACAACTGACGCACAAGACGCTGGCACAAGCGACGTGGCGCTCACTATAGTAGCCGATGGCGATGGCCACATGATCGGCGCGTATGGCATGTTCGAGCGCGTCGTCTATGTCATAGGGACCGCGGCCAGTGGAGGCACCTACGAATACACGTACTGGGCAAGCGGGGGGCTCTGGCGTACCCTAACGCTCTTCACGACGCCGGACTTTGCGGTGACTGGCACCCAAACCATGGCCTTTGTCGCCCCAGATGATTGGGTACAGGGACGACCAACCGATGTGACATTCCCCGCCGACTTTGATGGCAACCTGTACTGGATTCGCGTGCGTGCGCCTGCGACACCCGGGATGCCTATAACTGGGCAGGGCAATATCGAATCGGTCTCGCAGGCCATGTTCCTTACGGTCAACCCGCTCGGCGCTAACCAGGTGCACCTGCACCAGGCGAGTGGCCTGGTGCGCTTGCCGCTGACGCTCGGTACGTTTAGTCTCCTAGCGACGACGGTAACGCCCTTCCCGGCGTTCTACCCGCTCCCAGACACAGTGCTTAGTATCCTTACGGTGCTGTATTATCCCAACGAGTTAGAGCCCGCGCCCGTGGCGGAAGGGTTGGACCTTTTGAGTCCTACGTGGCGGACAGCGACGGCGACGGTGCCCACACGCTACACGCAAGACCTCGGACCACTTTTGCGACTACGCCTGACGCCAATGCCTACGAACATTGGCGTGCGCGAGACGCTGCCGGCGTGGTTGGGGATTCCCGGCTTCACTGGGGGAGCGGCGAATAACCTAGTGCTGATGAGCCTCGAGGTGCCGCTCGAAGCGGACATGCCCCCGTGGTATGAAGGGCTCGTCGGGTATGCGGTCGCGGCGCAGGAAGCTCGGCGGCTCGGGGAGACACAGGACGTTCCGCTGGCGCAGGCCCTGGATGGGTTGGTGGACGGGCTGGTGACGATGCTGCTGGAGCTGTGGGGGAAAGAGGGAAACGAGTTAGTGGCGCCGTGGGTGAGTCCGCTCAGGAGGTAGGAATCATTGAGTCGTCTTTTTGTGTTGTGGTGGAGCGATAGTGAGCAAGAGTGGTTGGATAGGGACGAGGACCGCACCAGTGCCTTTCTTGCTATTGCAGGGCTGGCAGGCTGGGACGATATTTGAGGCGGTGTGTGAGCCGC
>ERZ1292644.41-Hain-H14-01um-R2-41-length-75236-cov-5_pt2 | contig 13575 bp, 22 predicted proteins | sample MGYA00564402_ERZ1292644 | MGnify/ENA primary metagenome ERZ1292644 (study PRJEB36523, sample SAMEA6512644) | groundwater metagenome | collected 2019-01-09 | study: AquaDiva: Metagenomics assemblies of 32 groundwater samples
ACATGAGGGGCAAGATTTCACCTCCGGCGGGGCATGGCTCTGCGATTGCACGGACGGCTATAGGCGCGGCGTAGTGTATGCCGTACCCGACACGCACCACACAATGGGCTGCCGTTCAGCACGCAAACCGAATGATCCGTGCCCCGGCATCGTTACCGATTGGCACGGTAACAAGATTGCTGAAGCATGGTTTGGTCGTGCATACCGTAGCGGGTTCGGGGCCAACAAAATGCGATCCGTTCGGTTCAAAGTGGATGGCGTGACCTACGCGGGCCGATACGGATGCGATTGGGCACAATCTGTGCGTGTTCGCTCCACAACCAAAGTAGCGTCATGAATCCAACCTCTCTCCGCACTACTTACACTCAGGGGACCACAATGACTACCGTGGCGAAGGACGTGAAGAATCCGTTGCGAGACTTAGACACATTCACTCGGGTATATGTTGAGGCTGCATTGTGGAGCAGCACTGATGACAACGACCAACCGCTAGATAGGAACTACTCTTGGACCGACATGGCGGAGGATACGCTACAAGAGATAATTGACGATTGCCATGCTCTCCAGGAAGCCAGCGGAGATGACCTCGCCGGGAACTATCGGAAGGGCGGGTACGACTCCTGGTTGACTCGCAACGGCCACGGGGCGGGCTTCTGGGATGGGGACTGGCCTGAAGCGGAGGGTGAGAGACTGACGGAGGCCAGCAAGGCATTCGGCGAGTACAACCTCTATGTTGGGGACGACGGCAAGATACACGGGTGCAAGGGTTAGGCCACGTCGGTCTCGACCCATCACTACACTTACGAAAGGGGATTGTGCGATGACGAAGCAACTGGACAACACCCAGGACGTGATTGACTCCCGCGACGTGATCGCTCGCATAGACGAATTGAGGGATGAGATTGCATCCTCAGAGGGTGACGAATTCGACGGGTCGAAAGTAGGTGGACCTGACGATCCGGTTGACGCCGAACTACGCGATGAACTCGCCGCACTGGAAGCACTGGAAGCACTGGCAGAGGGGTACTCAGAAGACTGGCGTCACGACGCAGCACTCATCCGGGAAAGCTACTTCGCGGAGTACTGCAGGGAACTCGTCAGGGACATTGACGGGCTGCCCCGCGACCTCCCAGACTACATCGAGATTGATTGGGAGAAGACAGCCGACAACCTCCGAGTAGACTATAGCGAAGTGGACTACGGTGGAGTTGCCTACCTGATTCGTTAACTGCACGCACACACAGCTTTACACGAAAGGGGATTGTGCGATGTTAGATCAAGGGACCCTCGACAAAATTGCTAAATTACCTGTACTACGTCGACTGGTCGCACGGCTGTTAGACGAGAACTCCCGACTAACCGAACGAGTGTGGCAACTCGAACTACTCGCCGCCACTTTACGCAAAGGGGAAACCACATGAGCAAGACACACTTCGTCGAGATTGCCAAGATCCTAGCCGGAGAGTACGCGACCACGAGTACCTTAGCACGTGCGGCTGAGGTGGACTCAATCGCTCGTGCACTAGCCGACCTATTCGTGGCCGAGAACCCGCGTTTCGACCGCATGCGGTCCTACACAGCGGTCGGCATCGGTATGTCACCCGACCTCACTCAGACGGGGAGGAACTAACCGTGCCGACACCAGTAACCAAGTCACCATTCCGCCGGGAACTACCCGCACTCAAGTGCACTGTGTGCGGGGCACTGCACTACGCCACCAGAGCTATCACGGAGGACAGCGCGGCAATCAGGAAAGGTAGTAATGGGGAGATCACTACCCGATGCCTCTACTGCGGGCACTCGCATAGGCTAGACGGCAAGCGGTGGGTGCGAGCGTAGACTACCATCGGACCTGAAGCACTAAACCCCACTAGGAACTACCCTAGTGGGGTTTTCTCGTCGGTGTGGCCCGTCCGCCAGGTGCCCGCCAATCATGCCAGGATGCCCCAGGACGCGTTCAAACTGGCTCGGGCGATAGGGGAACCGCCTGGCCCACTGGCCGGCGGACTACGCGGGCGACGTGCTCGGCACACACCCCGCACATTGTATCATAACCGGGTCCGACTGCGTGTGCCGCACGGTCGGCTTCGCTCTGGTCGATAACCGTGTCACAGGATCGGCATTTCACGATCTATACTCCTTTGTATATGTGTACTAACCTGGTCTAGGCGAGGTTGTAGATGCACCGCTCGCCGAGGTCTTTCGCCACCTTCCCCAGTCGCTCGGTTGATGTGGTCCCGTTCTTGCGAGTGACCTCTACCGTCTTGTTCTCGTGTCCCTTGGGTCCACCTACCCTCCATCCCCCACCGAAGTTGGCCCATGTGAACTCGGATGAGACTCCGTTCTGGACTGGTCCGGTATTGTCCACTACTACCGGACTACTACTCTGGTTGTCGTAGGCGTGCGGGTCCGCCGCCAACTTCTTACTTTCGATCCCGCTGACGTAGTCAATGGCCTTTCGCTCCATGTACTCGTCTAGCTCTCTACTCATGGGCATCCTCTTGGTGAACTTGATCCGGATAGGTTCGATCTCTTCGCCAGTGGTTCGGTCCCTAGCGGGTAGGAATGGAGTACACTCAGATAGATCGAGGATGTGCTGTGCACGGGTAGCGGCCACGTAGAGTAACCTCCGGTCGGCGTCGCACATCCGGTTGGACGGTGGGAAATCGGATGCCAGTCGAACAGAGGTCCATTCTCTGCCCTTGCTCTTGTGTGCGGTGGATACTACTAGGTCCGCGTCCTCCTCGCACGGCATGTTCTCCAGTGCCTCCAGGATCGGTCGGCACCTGAACTCGTCAATCAACTTAACCATTAGCTTGAGGTCACTACCCTCATCCTCCTTGACGTATGCTTGCACCTCCGCCCAGTTCTTGAAGAGACATAGTTCCGGGTGACTGGTCCCTCTACCTTGCTGTAGTGACTCGGCTGCCTTGACGAATGACACCACATCGCTGCCACCCCCGACCAAGTGTGGTCTCCTATTCTCCCTGACTGCTGCGAGCACGGTCCCTACCGCACAGGCGTTGGTCCGGCACAGGACTGCACGGCAAGATGTACCTTCCGTTCTCGCCAAGACATGGATTGATGTGTCTACTACTTCCCCGCTGCTGCCATCTATGATCTGCATTCGGGCATCGTGACCGAGAATCACTCGGCTCGGGATATCGCACCCGCGCATGACTAGGTCGGTGGGTTCATCCAGTCCGGCGAGGATGCTATTAGCCACGTCGGCCACAGTTTGGCCGAACCGGAAGGACTGACTAAGTAGCTTTCGAGGTGCTCCGGGGAACGCCTTCATGGCGTCAACAGCCCCGCGCCATTCGTATATGGCTTGGTTAGAGTCTCCCACTACGATCAGCAAGCAGGACTGCCGACGCAGCACGTCGAGGAACACCGGGGCCGTGTCTTGTGCTTCGTCTACCAAGATGTAGTCGGCTGAGATCACTGGAGCGAGGCTGCCCTCTCCGAGTTGCCATATCTTGACGTAGCAATCGTGAGTAAATGGCATGGTCCCGTTCACGTTGGATATATCCACCCACGCTTTTCTAGCGAACGGTACTAGGGCGTCTCGAACTGAGTTCTGATTGGTGTACTCTCCTGGCTTATCTATGCCAGAGATACCCCTGAAGTGCTTCCTGTCGATCTCTCGGTCGGCACTCTGGCAGAACTTCTTGATGGCCTCCATTACTTGGCCGGCTAGGTAGCTTGGTTGGAGAGTCTTGGTTGTGACTATTGGATTATCATTCTCATCCAGCTTCCCGCTCGGGTCTGGCATGGTGACAGTCATGCTATTGATGCCCAGCATTAACGCCACTTCACCACTGCGGACCCGGTTTCCTCCGAGACGGTGGGTATATAACTTACCCACTGGTGCGAAGGCGAGACCGTGCTGGGTATCGCATTTTACCTTCTTGAACTTAGTTTTAGCTTCGTTGACTAAAGGTCGGCTGAATGTTGTGTATCGCCCACGACCGGGTAGGAGTACTTCCAGCATTCTGAGCTGGCTAGTTTTCCCCGCCCCAGCACCGGCTCCGATAACTAGTACGGTCAGTCCGGGCTGCCGCACTGCTTCTAGGATTGCATCCTGCTCCTCGGTGGGGGTGTACCCGGCGACCTGAGTACCCCGCTCGTATGCAGTATGGGTGGAGGCAATCTTACTGGCTAGGCAAGAGGTCGTCACTGTTGACATTGCATAGTCCGACATGACCGGATGGACGAGTGCAACCGATGGTTCCGCAGGTGATTGGATAGGGTCCGAGCCTTGCTCGTCCTCCCCAACCTTGCCCTCCCCGACCGAGGTCGTATTCGGCGTTGAATTCGTCCTCGGTGAGTCTGTAGGGTCCGGGCACTGCTCAACCTCCTTAATCGGGGTGATCCTTGCCTCGATATGTAACGATGACCCCGAGGTCATCTCGGCTAGGTCGTCGTTAATCTGGTCAATGACTTTCTTGGCCTTGGCCTGTTCTTCGTTGAGGGCGATTCCACGAAATTTCGCCGCACTATGGAAAGTGGTCTTGCGGCCGGTGGTAAGATTGGTCACGTCGAACCGGGGTTGCATTGCCTTCTTGCCAGATGATGCAAGTCCAACCCAACACTCGACTTCACGGATGGCATCCACTCTTACCGTGACCACTTTACCACTGACCTTAGCCAGGTAGTGCCCGCCGACCTTGATCTCACTCTTCCTCATATCTCGCCTCACTCTTTCGTTGTGAATACCGGCACTCTAGGGTTGTGCCTTCCCCGCCGAAGGTAGTCGGTCGCACTAGATGTTTTGATGGCTTATTCCATCTCTTTTGTAGCTTGGTCCAGTCCGACCCCTTCAGTGCGTCGTGCGAACTTCTGATACTTATCGGGGTCGAAAGGAACATCATCTTCCTGAGTCGGGATCGGTTTGTCGCACTTGCGACAGTTGGCCGGCTTGAGGAATTGGTATGCTTCTCCGCAGTCGCAGACGAATGATGGCTCGGGGAATGGGTTCTGCGTTGTTGCTCTTTCGACGGTGCGTTTCCTTATTTCTTCGACTCCCTCGATCCGTCTCTCTATACTTTGCTTCTGTTTGTTCAGGTGCTCAAGAAGTACCTCTAATGATGCGATGGTACTCTCTTTCGTCGGAGATATTGGTCTCGGTGGGTCGAATCCTTCAACAATGTTGACATAGAGTGTGTAGCCAGTTCCCAAGTCCATGTTCAGATCTTGCACTCCCCACAACTCCGGTTCATTCTCGTCGAAGGTAGTACCCTCGGGTAGTTCGTGGAGTCGTTGGATTAGCTCTGAGATCGGCCTCTTTAGCTTGTTGGATGGCAGTTGCATATGGTCCTCTCTTGCAAAGTGGTGTGACGGGCCGTCAAGATAGACAACTGTTCACGGGATTCTGCGGTGGGGGTCGCTTAGGTCTCTCCTCCCGGCAGTAGATTTGCAGCCATCCCGAGGCCAAGGATACACCGAACTCCCTGACCATCTCCTCGTTTACTTGGGCAGGGGTCATGTCCGGGTTAACTCGGAGAATGGTTCGTACCAGTTTGCGCTTCGTCAGTTTTGGTGTCTTTGTCATGATTAGTTCACTCCCCTTCGTAATAGTGCCTCTTCCTTCAGTCGTTCGTACTCATCCCCGACCGGGGGAGGTGGCTCCTGCTGCCCACGGAATGGGTCGGCGGCGGCTCGCTTCGGGCAGTCGATGCCGTAGAAGTCCGCCACGTCGACGAGGTCGATCCTGCCGTTCGGCAGTGGGTTGCCCCTGCTGTCGATGGAGGTGTAGGTCAGGCACAGCAGCCCGTCCGGTGCGAGGTCTTCGTTGTCGAACGGTGGTCCCCCAGCGGGCGGGTGGTCCTTAAACCGCCCCCACGCCCTCGCGAGGATGGCCAGCTTCTCCGGCAGTCGCCCGCCGAGTCCTTGATTGCTCTCGCTGTCGGCAGAGCTGTCCACCAGATGCCCGAGTGCCGTGCGGACCGGGATAAAGTCCCTCTCTCTAGCGAGGCAGGTCCAGAAGTCGAGGGCTTGGTCCCAATAGGACCAGTCCAAGTTCTTCTCGCTCGGTGGTGACTCGTTGCGGTACTCGTCGCTGTACTTGGTCGTCTTATCGCTGCCGCATGCCATCAGGTAGCACAGGGCGGATGCGTGTCCGGCACTGATACGCAGCTTGCTGATCTTCCGACCTCCATCCGCTCCCTCCGCCGAATTCTCGATGAAGGAGTGCTCAACGCAGCTGAGCAGTCGCTTGTGCCGCTCTAAGAACCCGACTACCTCCGGGTGGGTCTCATACCCCTTGGTGTCAGTGCGATGCCACAGTAATACACGGGCCGCTGCTAGCATGCGTGTTAACTCATTGCGCTCCTTTGGTTTGTTATCCCGGAACAGCGGCATCGTATATAGCATGTCTGCCTCGGTGCGCGGCTTGACATAGTCGATGGTCCGTAGTACACGCTCGTCTTCAGACAGGCCGGTGATGACAATGGTCTCAATGAAGCAGTGGTCTTGGCCCTTCCACGTCGGATACATCTCGTCAGCTCTCTCCCGCCCGTACTTGGCCCGTGCCGCCTGCAGATTCTCGTCGGCACGAATCAGCCCCGTGCCCTGGTGCTGGGCACTGAGGACTCGCCCGTAGCGACTGATGCGCACCGTCTCACCGTTGATCGTCTCGCCTGGGAGGGTGAATGGCCCCGCCCACGTTCCGGTGAGGATCATGCTCTCTATGTCCTCACTCCATCCGTCGTCGAATGGTCGATTGTTGGCGTTGTTACAACACCGGACCTTTTCCTCATCGGTATTGAGGCAGTGGAATACCTCTCCGAACAGCCAGTGTTCCGGCTTGCTGTCCACGATAGGGTTGACGGCAGCATATCTCACCGCGTCCGACGCCGACCCCCAGCTGGCGTACACATACTGGTCCGGTCTCTTCGGAGCCTGTTCTACCGTCCTCTGGATGGCCTCGTCTCCGGTGTACCCTTGCGAGACCACCAATTGAGCAGTCTTCACTTCCTCAACCATGCGCTGCTGGTACTGCTTCTCCGTCTCCCACCCGAGCATGACCTTCGCGTCCTCCACCGTTAGTGGGCCATGCTTGGATGTACTACTGTACTCCGTGATCTCTACTCTGTCGTACACGATCTTCAGGGCGGACGGTTCAGAGATCTGGGTCGGGACTGTTGGCTTAGCCTCGCTAGTTGGTGCCGGAGTCGCAGGTTGGACTGGCTTGGGTGCTGCCGTCTTCTTCGCTGGTGCCTTTGCTTTCGGCATGGTATCTTCCTTCATAGTTAACGATCATACTTGGATGCCGACCGAGCGCAGGCCAGCCTTCAGAGCGAGAATATGCTTGCACTGCCCTCCACAGTATGTAGCAGCGGGGCAATCGCAGTTCCACTCTGAGCATCGCTGGTTGGTCGGATGCAGGTTCACTGTAATGTGATAGGTGGTGCCAGGCAGGTCGGTCGGGTACAACTCTACCATCCGACTTCGGGGACCGTTGTGCCACACCGAGATACGGTACTCTCGCGTGATGCGGTCGGTACTGATCCGTAGCAGATGTGATTCGGGGAGTGATACGGAGCGGGTCATATAGTATCTCCCTTTTTACGTCGTCGTGGAGTCTTTGTGGTGACGTGGCCACAGTTCCCACAAACCTTGTAAGTGATACCATGTAGCCCACCACATTTGCTACCATCTTGTTCAGTCATTGTATACACCCCACCACAGTTAACACAGGCGTGGTGTCCGCGACGGGCAGCTTCGCAGCGGTTGTCAGTGCTTCGCTCACTCATGATCCCCTCCCTTCGTCGCGAGCCTCGTCTAGCTTGAGGCTGATGATGAGTGCCAGTCCTTCCAGCGTGTTGATGGGTAGTCTGTTGAGAACGAACATGAGATTCTGGCATAGACCAGAATCCGGTCCATAGGTCTCGTTCCGAAGGATGTTCGCAATGATCTGGAGCTTCTTATCACTACCTACCAGTGAGTCCTTGTTCATCATTCACTCCTTTCACATACTGCCCAGTGGCTTGCGGATGATCCTGCGTCCACCGCCGCACTGCTGGTAGCGGATGCCAGCGACTCGGTCATTCCGGTCACTGTAGGTTTTGGTAGTTACAGGTTCTTCTCCCTCCAAGACGGTTGAGGTACTGAGAGACTGTCTACCTTGGGCCTGATCTTCTTGCTCCGGCGGAGTCCAGTCGAGGATGAGTGTTCGGTCAGTGGTCATGATGTTCCCCTGTTTTGTAAATACCTCATCGTGTGCTGAGGTCAGCACGTCGAGCAGGTGAGCCGCCCGATGAACATCATTATAATCCTGGATTCCCGATTGTCAATCCCGATTCCGGGAATTATAATAATGGTGTAGGCCCTGACGGAAACGGAGAAACAGTTGAGACGCAAGTACCCATGGGATCGCTGGCTGCTCAGGAGTGACCGAACCGTAATATGGCGCGGGGTGGACTACCACTGCTCCCAGAGCACGATGGCCCAAACCGTGAGGAACAATGCCAGTGCGCGGGGCATCCGGGTTCGCCTCGTCGATACTGGGATGACCATCGTAATCGAGGTTGTCGAAAGGAGGACCGATGCGAGTTTATGTACCGATAAAGCTCCCATCGCTGGCTAACACCAGGATGCACTGGCGAGCGATGGCGAAAATCAAACAGCAGCAGCGAAGGGCCGTCAAGTATGCTCTGATCGGTAAGACAGTACCACCATTGCCACTTACTATCACTATAACTCGGATCGGTGCGAGAAAATTGGACGATGACAATCTCCGGAGTGCGTGCAAATATGTCCGCGACCAGATAGCTGAGTTCGTTGGGGTGGACGATGGTTCGACGCTATACACTTGGAGGTATGACCAGAGAACGGCACCGAGAGGTCAGCACGGCATCGGAATCGAGATTGCAGAGTACATGGGCTTCTGCCAGACAGGGACCGCCGTCGAACAATCAAACGAGAATGACTCGCAATGACCCCACTCCACATACTCATATCACTCCACAGGGGATACGGCCTCGGTGACGCAGTACAAATGTCCGCCGTACTGCAGCACGTCGCAAAGGCCCACTCGAATTGGATCATAGATTATCAGGCTGAGGAAGGTAAACATCAGGTTGGTCGTGGCATCGTCGCCAACACGTTCGCCTACGGACAACCCTACCCATCCGAGCACTATGATGGCGAGGTGCAGATAGTACTATATGACAAGTGGCATGGCTACCACGACCGGCCCAATACACACGTATCATCATGCCTGCGAGAGTGCTTCGATCTAGAGTGGAACCAAGAGTCCGGGCGGTACAGGGTGAACGTGAGTGAGGAAGCAATGCAGTTGGCTGGACTACTAATGTTCGGAAAAGTCATCCGCAACCCAGCCAAGTTCGTAGCAGTTCATTACGAGGGAGACACATCACCAACCAAGAAGAACTTGACGCACAAGCAAGCTGATGCAATATGCTGCGAAATATCCAGGCTAGGATACATACCAATAATCCTCGACTGGAGATGTCGCTCTCCACTACCACGTCAGAAGTTGTGGGCACCCGCTGCGTGGGGCGGCAATGCAGAGATGGTGTGCGCCATAATCAGCCAATGTAAAGCATTCGTTGGTATAGATAGTGGCCCAGGAAAATGTGCAAGTGCGACAGATACCCCAACTATGATAGTATGGACCGGACACCACCCAGCACCATTCCACGACCCAGCCCCCAACACGACACATCTAGTCCCAGTCGATTATCACCACCTAGAACCTGTATGTAATGATCCAGGTGTTACGGACTGGTTTGAAGCTCACTACGATATACGGCAGTACCGAAGTTATCCTATATACGAGATCGGAACGTGGCTGTCGGAGGTACTGAGATGACCGAGAGAATTGCCCTGTACGTAGTCCAAAGGAAACTGCAAGGGTCTACTGAGTGGTCTTGGCTCCTATCATACCCTGGTGGTGGATATGTTGGTATGACCCCATTGCTGGAAGAATGCAATCACCTTATAGCTGCTGATAAGGGCAGCATGAATTTATTCATCAACGGTGCAGAGTACAGAATACTAAAAATGGAAGCACCCTGCGAGGTGATAATATGAACTTAGCTCGGACACTAATCAACTTGGACAAGGCATCACCTAAGCAGATACTCGTGGTCGGCGATGCGATGGTAGACGTGTATGTACAAGGTAGGGTAGAAGAGACCTGCCAAGAGGGATGCCCGAAGTTCATTGAAGAAGATCGCTTCACTGCACCAGGTGGAGCAGCAAATGCATCGCGGTCACTGAGCCAATGGAAGACGAAGGTAGTATTTCCGGACACATATCCACTCGTATCTAGACCTACCAAGACCCGATTTATGGTCGGTGATAGGTGCATATTTAGATACGATATAGATAAGACCGAATTCTCAGTCGATACGCGAAGAATTCAATTAGAAACAATGCACTACCTACCCGACTCCAGTGCTGTACTAATCAGCGACTACGACAAGAGAACACTCACACCAGAGTTCATCAGGGAGATAGCAACCACATGCAAGCAATTTGCCATACCGTGCGTAGCCGACTGTAAGCGCCTACCATCTGTATACGACGGTTGCATCCTCAAAGGCAACGTCGAGTGGTCCAATCGACACAAGCCAAACATGATGACCCCATCAATGGTAATAACGAATGGGTGGGACGGTCCAACCGTCAGCAGTAGGACGGTAATTACCAACCGATCTAGAGTACCCTGTGTCAACCACGTCGGGGCCGGCGACTGCTTCGCCGCACACCTCGCCCTCGCTCTCGCACACGGCTTCTCCTTGGCCCATGCCGCCGCCATAGCACACAGCGCTGGGAGGGTGTATGTCCAGCACCGACACAATAGACCCCCCAAGCCCGAGGAGATCGCGGCAGACATGGCAGGTCTCTTCTAGTTCTCCTGCGGTCTCCCCTCCGCCTGGCCCGCCCCTCGTCCGTCCGGAATCGGTATTGACATTCCCCAGAATTATCATTATAATCAAATGGAAGGTATCCCCGCAGTGAGGTGATGTCGCAATGCCAGTGTCCATCAGAACTGACCCATTTAGGCAGCAGCAAGTATGCAAGGGACGGTCACTCCGGACCCCGCAGGCCCGCGTACTTGTAGCACTGGTACCCACCTACCCAAACGACCCAGTGTCTGAGTGGCCCTCTATGACCGCTACCCGAATAGCAATGGTGACAGGGATCAGTCCTAGAAGCGACTGCATTCGACGTGCCCTGCGCGGTTTACCGGAGGGGTCGTCCAGCGGGGACGCCCACGAGGGTCTGCTGGCCAGACTGTATGTCGAATCGGTGAAGGTGGACGTGGACGGGGTACTGGAGACGTACTACCAAATGACGCGGGCCGGCATGCATGCCCTACAAAATTACCTTGCTGACCGCCAACTCCCACAGGTAAGACCGGCTAGTATGTGCGTCAACAAGCGCTATAATGGTAATAAAACATAATGCTAACATACTACAACGAGTGGGAGCAGTATCCTGCGGAGTGGCTTCATAATCTCTATCCCAACGCCGACGTGGACGACCGGAGCATCCGCGATGTCGGGGTCAGCGATATGAGCGGCTACGACCGAGTTCACCTGTTCGCGGGTATAGGGGGGTGGGAGTACGCACTGCAACTGTCCAGGTGGCCAGACGACGTACCAGTGTGGACCGGGTCGTGCCCGTGTCAGCCATTCAGCAGGTGCGGCAAGCAGAAAGGTGAGGATGATGAGCGACACCTCTGGCCGGAGATGCTCAGACTTATCGACGGCAACCGACCTCCAGTCGTCTTTGGCGAGCAGACTGCTGGAAAGCGTGGACTTGAGTGGTTCGATGGAGTACGAGCTGACCTGGAAGGAATCGGTTACTCCCTCGGGATGGCGGTACTGCCAGCTGCTTGCGTCGGTGCCCCGCACAACCGGGAGAGAATATTCTGGGTGGCCGACTCCGCGTGGGCTGCATGGGACGGGTCCGTCGTGCGGGGCGACGCGCGGGCACACGGTCGAGTCGCTGGCCAGGAATGGAGAGACTATCACTCCTACAACTGCAGCGACGGGAAGGTGCGACGTGTTGGCTGCGGAGTTCAACCGTTGGATGCAAGGGTACCCGGAGACTTGGGCAGACTGCTCGCCTACGGTAACGCCATCAAACCGCAAGTCGCGCAAGTCTTCATCGAGGCGTATATGAGTGTAGTCGGTCTGTTATCCTCGTAGTCTCCTTGGTGTTGGAGCGGCATCTGATCTACGACTTGGTGCCGCCGGGAGCACCAGTGTGTCCTCAGCCTTCCTCTCGGTCAGTGCCAGCTTTAATCTACCCACTGCTATGTCGGCGTACTCCTGCGACTGCTCGATCCCGACGAACCGCATACCCTCCAGTATTGCGGCACAGCCGGTACTACCGCTACCCATGAACGGGTCCAAGACGGTGCCCCCCTTGACGCACACCAGTCGGACGAGGTACTGCATTAGATCCAGCGGCTTCACTGTTGGATGTGTGGTAACATGCTTTCCTTTCCCATGTGGTCTGTCGTCGTCGTTGGCTTTGACGGTATAGAAGAACCTAGCGGCACTGCCGTTGTCGTCGTGACCACGCACCGTCGATTTATCCCTGTTGCCGTGATGGCTGCCTACTAAGTCTCCAGGGGCCTTTGGTAGTGGCATATTCGCTGACGACGACTTAGACTGCGGAAATAGGTTCACCACCTCATTGCTTCCATCGTGGATCAAGTTGGCTGGCCATCGACCAGCCTTAAAGTTGGGGTCTGTAGGGTTGCCCCCCATCCCCGCCCCATAGACGTTGTTCAAATGGTTTGGGTCCGACTCACTACCAGCTCTAGTTCCGCCCTCCATCCCCACTCGGCACCCGTCTATATTCATCGCTCCAGTCCCGTTCTCCATCACGCACTTCGCTACCACACCAAACAGCGGTTTGCGTGCTAGGACTGCCGGCTCGTAGCTGGGCTTCAGCGATGTCCCCCACCCATACCACTGCTTGGCGTTGTCGGTTACAGGATCACTCCCGTCAACTTCGTGGTACCCTGCTTTCCTGCTCTTCTCTATCCATGGTCGCGTATCACTACTTCCAGACATTGTTCCGCTCGTCTCCGGGCGAGGAGTGTGTCGCACCTTCTCTCGCTTTGCTCCCATCATCTTGTCTATACTCTTTGACACATCTAAAGATTTTGGGAAGCCATTCCCGTAAACCCACATGATGCAGTCGCGTATCTCAAACCCCGCGTCCTCGATGGCACAGGTCATCCGGTGATACGTTCTGGTGCCACCGAACGACAGCAGATGTGCCCCCGGCTTGGCGACTCGCAGTACCCCCTCCCACGTCAGCGGGTCGAATGCGACTCCGGTCCCGTCCCAGTCTTTCCCCATAAATCCCTTTCGCCGGGACGGGAGTCCCGGCGAGTAGTTACCACTGCCCGTATACTTGAACTTGTACGCTGCGTTGTCCCCGGTTAGATTGTACGGTGGGTCCGTCACCATCGCGTGGAACCACTCCGACTCCATCTGTGCCATCACCTCGCGGCAGTCGCCGACGTAGACAACGGCACGACCGCACCCCGACTTCCAATATGGTTTGAGTTCAATCGGG
>ERZ1292644.1250-Hain-H14-01um-R2-1250-length-13571-cov-23_pt1 | contig 13571 bp, 26 predicted proteins | sample MGYA00564402_ERZ1292644 | MGnify/ENA primary metagenome ERZ1292644 (study PRJEB36523, sample SAMEA6512644) | groundwater metagenome | collected 2019-01-09 | study: AquaDiva: Metagenomics assemblies of 32 groundwater samples
TCAGCGTCTTCACGCCGACTGCTTTCTCAGGACCGAGTTTTTCGTACTTGACTGTATCAACGCTTTGAAAGTCCACGGAATCTTCTCCAAGTTTCTGTCTTGTATTCCTTTACGCCGCGTGTTTTTGTAGTGGAAAGAAAAAAGATGTCTATACCAAAGGAAGAATCAAATCATCGCTGTGGCGGGCATTGCTGCCGCTGTTTCGATCTTTCTGTGAGTATTAACGATCTCAAGGCGAGCATTGCCGGAACGTACATCGGATCAACTGGAGTAATCAGCGTGATAGAAGATGCCGAGAAAACTCTCGACATGCTTGTTCCTCTTGGGGAAACGACTGACGCAGAAGTTGAAGGAAAACACGGCCTGACGCGGCTGATTGGGCAGGGGCCGGCAAAAGAGCGATACACCTGCAAGCATCTACAAGAGAATGGCGATTGTGGCGTCTATGATTCTCGCCCGCATTTTTGCCGAACCTACCCCGAAAAACACATGGCGTCCTGTTTGTGGAAAGAGTGTGAAGCGTCTTGCGGCATTAAGCAGATGGTGGCGGCGATAGCGGAAAAGAAAGGAGTCGAGCCTAGTCATGGATGACTTTTTCGAGATTCTCGATGATGAATTTCCGGTTCCAGAGGTCGCCAGTCACGTCATTCAGTGGCGGCGCACTGGAAGTCGCGTTATCTGTGATCCGCCTCCAACGGATACCGACGATGATTATGTTGTGCTTGTGTCTGACTTGAATCGGTTTCTCGGTGCGCTCGACAGTGTTGGATTCGGACTTGATGGATCAGTGCCGAACTGCCCGCTCAACGCTTTTGTGTTTGTTTCGATGACGTTGGGCAAAACGAACCTGATTAGCACGCAGAACGAGGATTTCTATAAGCGATTCTGCGCTGCGACTCACGTTGCGAAGCGTCTTAACCTTCTGAAGAAGGATGGCAGAATTTCTCTTTTTCAAGCTGTTCTCTATGGAAATGAAAGGTAGTTCATGTCGAAATTTTTTAAGCTGGAAGTCATTAAGAAGTCTGTCGCTCAAGTCTATATCGAGATGCCGAACGACGTGGATGTTGCCGAGATGATGGACTACGCGGACGCTGGGCGAGCGGCACTCAATACGACGAACTCACTCGATTGGGATGATCGTGGCTGGGAAGGCGACGTCGAGGTGCTGAGCGCGCAAGACGTCACGGAAGAAGAAGCGAAGAAGTTTCCAGTGTTCTGCGGCTAGGAGTTGCCATGAGGACTCGAAAAACAAATCGCTATTTCTGCGATTTCTGCCGCAAGCAAGGCGGACACGCGGGACACATGCGCAAGCACGAAATGGCTTGCACTGGAAACCGTGATCGAACCTGTAAGCTGTGTCGTTTGGCGATGCTTCAGCAGAAGTCGATGACTGAACTGCACGAGGCGTTGAAAAAAGACATCCTCGCAGCGGTTGATTTTCAGTCTGAATTGCTTTTCGTGAGATCAGCGTCAGGCGGGTGTCCGGCATGTATTCTTGCCGCCATCAGGACGTTCGATTCGAGCGAGATGCCGGAAGGACTCATGTACCATCCAGAGTTTTGTTGGCAGTACGAAAACAAGAAGTTTTTTGAGTCTGGTAAGATTCGTCCGAGGGATGATGAGTCTCACTGAACGCACCGCGATATCGAGCGATTTGGCTTGAGTGCGTTTTTCCACATACCCATCAGGTGCTGCTCACTCCAGCCAGACGCTGAAGCAGTGAAAAACGGAACTCCGCCGCGAAGACGAACGAACGTCGGGCATTCGCTTCGATCAACCTTCATCCGAGCAGCGAGTTCTTTTTTCTCTTCCACGCAGATCAACTGAATATGAGCGTCTTCACTATGACTGACGATCCAACCGGACGGCAACGATTTAGCGACGTCCAGTAATCGTTGATTTTCTGGTGACGGTTCAACTTGGTAGACGAGGAAGTCGAAAAAACTCTCGAATGGATTCCACTCGCGAAAGTTGTTTGTTTTTCGCTCTGCCACTGCGGAATAAAAAAGAATCGCTCGATCAGGATTAACGCGAATCGGGATGGCGGCAGGTGTTAGCTTGCGATACGGCTTGTGGTCTTTTTTGATGGTGGCTTCGAGAGAGGTGATGTGCGGCTCGTCCTCGACTGGCTCCCATTTCGGATTCGGGGCGGATGGTTGCGAAGTGAGCAGAGAGATCGCTAAAATGGTTACGAGCATGGCATTCCTTTGCCTAGAAAAGAGAAGATCGTGGCGTATCGTAGCGAGTGGTTTGAGAAAGTGGCAGCAGGGCGAAGCGTGTTGCAGATTGCGCTCGATGTTCACTCGACAAAGAATGGCAGCTTAGAGAGAGGGCATTCCCAGCAGCTTGACGACATGGTAGCACTGCGAGAGGCTGTTTCTGGCTGGCAGAAATCAGTTCTTCGTGACTATCAGAAGTTCGACGATTTGGTGGCGGAGATCATCCACGTCGCGCTCACGGAAAAGAGTGTTGCCTAACAGATGCCGCCCACCACCGATCCATTCATTGACCTGCTGACGTCAATTTTCCATGCGAGAATCGTCTCCAAAAAACGAGTTCGCGCGTGGAAGTTCACGGCTGGGGGATTGACGGTTACTGCGGAATGTGAAGATGACGTGATCGTGAAGTGCGATGGCGAGAAGTCTTTTTTACGCCAACACATTAAGACACTGGCGGATGATATGCGGCAGCGAGGTGAGTTCAAGTACGAGGAGATATTCTGTGAGCGATGAAAAACGAATTGAGTTGGCGGTGAAGTGGCTGAGCACGCTCAATGAATCGCAGAAGACTGATTTGGCGGACGTTCTTTTGCGCCAGTTAATCATCTCGGACTACATCCATGTCCATGACGAAGAGACTGCTGCTGAACTCGCTTCCGAGAGCGGGAAGCCGATTGCGGAGTATCTCGCGCCGTATTGGGGAAGTTGTGGCGAACCGATTATTGAAACAGGAGAGTAAATCATGTCTGCAAAAACAAGTTTTTCCTGCAATCTGTGCCGCAAAGAAATCGAACGTGTTGAGTTGAACGAGAAGAACGGCGGCTTGGCATTGAAGTGGGTTTCTGACTTCGGCAACAAGCGTGAAGACTTGGAGGCCACTCATGACTGGGTCAACTGCCCGCTGCATCTGTGTCGAGAGTGTATTCTCGCGGCTGGCAGGTTGTGTTTTTGGCTACAGAATTCGAAGACAATCGGAGTGAAGCCATGACGATGCCGTTTTTGGATGTGAGTTGCTCGGAAAAAGAAGTGCGCATCCAGTGGCGAAACAAGAAAATCGTCGTCATCAAGCGACCAACGTGCGGGCACGAGTTCGCGGATATTGAGTTGGTGGTGGCGCAGGCGGGCGTATTGCGCGTTTGCAAGGAATGTTACAGGAAAGCGATTGGCGGATAGAGTTCTTTTTTGAAAGGAAAGACCAATGACAGAGCATGAGATTACGTTGACTCCAAAAGAAGTCCTCCAGAGTGCAGCAGTGGCGTTTGATTATGTGATTATCGCTGGCGAAGCATTGCTGAGGGAGTCGATCAAAAACGCACTCCAAGACCTTTTTGAGAAGCATTCACGGCTTCAGGCGATTCGCTGGATGCAGGAGGACTCATTCAACGATATCACGAACAATGTGGAATGCTTTTCGTTCGCTGGTGCGCCTGATCTTCTTTTTTCAGACGCCGAACCAGACGACTTTGAAGGCGAAGGCTGGGTGCTTGGATACGGAATGGGCGAGACTCCAGATGAATCCATCGGTGCCGACAAGGATGCCGCAGACGAGATCGTTGCCGCTTTGGATGAATTGTCGAGCGAGAACTACGAGCGAGCGTTCGGCGCTGGCGTTGAAGTGGTAGCGACGCGGTACGGCGTGTCTGTAGTTTCGTTTATTGAAGATGCGGCGAAGTAGCGAAAAAGAAAGAGAGCCGGTCCAAATGAACCGGCTCTCGGAAGTTTTCAACTCGTCACGACGTCACGAAGCGAGTAAATCATCTAGGAGGCCCACGCTGACAGCGTGCCTGACGGCCAAATCACAGAACGTCGTACAGCGGAGCGCGATAATTCTCTTCGCGAAGTCCGTCGAGTCACTGTTCGTTTGTGCCATGTCGATGACCCCAGCCATACCGAACAGAATCTCGCTCGGCACAATCGCAAGGATCATCGTCAAGTCAGTCGCCGAACCCTTCGCTCGGTTGTTCGGCACGTTCGTCGCACGGATCACAGGGTATCCGTCAATCGACGGAGCCTGTCCAACACCGCGAGAAGCGTCATCGAAGACGTACCGACCGAGCGAATCCTTTCGCTTGGTGACGGCAGTCCACAGTCCCGGACGAACGATGATTGCGACACCGTTGTCAATCGGAGCGTTCGCTTCAGCCATGTCAGCGATCAAAAAAGAAATGTCGCTGGTGCCGAGAGTATCACCGTTCGCGCCGAGAGTAGACGCAGCGCGAGTCGTGATACCGGAGACACCGACAAGACCCGGCAACTCATTCGAGCCGTGACCGGAACCGTCAAACATATCCCGATCAATCGCGAGCATCGTCTGCCGAGCCAAGTCTTCACGGATCAAGGCTTCAACCGAGATCGAGGAGAACTTGATGAGGTCTTCCGTGACCTTCGACAAACCGGAGTACGCCTGAGCCGTCAGCGTAATGCTGTCAGTCGTCAGTTCCGTCTCAGTGATCGTCGCGGCTTCCGCAAAACCGGCAACCGTGTTCGCGCCAGTCTGACGCGGATAACGGATGGTGCCCTGCGGAGGCAGAGGAAACTGCCGCACACCCGCTCGCGTGAACGCCAGAGAGTTACGCAGAAGTTCGATCAACTCGCCCTGAGCAGCCAGCGGAACCAGCGTTCCACCCTGCGTCGAGGTGCCCATGTTGTTGGCAGCTTTCTCGATGGTGCCCTTCAGCAAGCCACGTCGCTGCATCCACTGAATTTCATCGGGATCGAACGAGGCGGGAGCACTGAAGTTCTGCTGCAATTCCTTGAGCAGAGTCATCGAGACGCCGGGAGCCTCAACCTTGTCGCCGTTTTCTTTTTCCACGACGTGCGCTTCGAGCCGCATCAGTTCCGTTGACAGCGGACACATCGTATCCGAGTTGGTGCCGTAAGCCTTCGCGATTTGGTTGTTGATCGAGACTTCGTAGCGGCAGTGCCGTTGCCAGTCCTTGTCCTTCTCGACGTCGCGAGCGAACAGACCGCGTGAAACCTTCTGGAACGAGTACGAGGCGGACGGAGCCGATTTATTCACATCGACTTGCCCAGCCGGAGCGCGAGCCTTGCCGTTCTCGTCAATCAGCGACTTCATCTCGTCGAGCTTCGTATTGAAGCCGTCGAGACCAGCGAGAGACTTCTCAATCTTGTCGAAACGCTCGGCAAGAACTTGAGCCGGATCAACCGTGGGAGTGTCGAGCGTTGCGTTGTCAGCCATGTGGGAGTTCCTTCTCCAAAAAATTACGGGACGCGGTCTCAGTTGTTTTCAAGGTCGCCTGGATCACGTCCCATAGCTTTTAGCAACGACCTTTGAGTTTGAATTGTTTTCGACTTCGTTCTCTCGACTTGCTTATCAACCTTGTCGAGCAAGGCGTTCCACTTATCGAAAGTTCGTTGTTCAGATTGTTTGTGCAATAAGTGCGCAACGCGCGTCAACATATCTTGTTCAGGTTGGACAAGTTCTTTGTGCGTTTCTTCCAAAACAGAATCTTCAACGGGCGGAGCAGTCCACTCTTTCGGAATCATTTCTTCCGCATCGAGAGCCTTCGCACGCGACATAATGTGATCTCGCGCCGCATCGGAATCTTTCGCTCGCGGGAACGCCTTGATCGCACAGGCAATGTCGTCTTTATCACGCACGGGAAAAGAGCCAGTGGGCATAGCTTCCCCAGAGGCAATCATCTGACGCCGGAGTTCAGTGGAAAAGTAATCCTTCTCGATTTCTGTTCCATCAAGCTCTTTCGCGAACGACTCAAGAATCTCTTCCTCGTCGAGTTCTTTTTTGGCGGGAGTCGCAGGCTTTGCGGCGGCAGGTTTAGCGGCAGGCGTTGGCTTCTCGGCTTTCGGTTGCAATGCTGTTAAAACCGGAACCAGCTTTTGCAGGGCGGCGAGCACGTCATCGAGCGACGGCTCTTTTTTGTCGTCGTCAACTTCGTCTTCTTCCTTGCCCATCGGAGCCGGTTCAACGCCGAGATATGCAGCCACTTTATTCAGTGGCACCTTGACGTCGTTTTTGAGTCCAGCGGCCTTGGCAACCAATTCTTTCATGCACTCCTGAATCATCGCCTTATCGTCTGGAGCGGTTGGCGAAACAGGTAGCGGCATGTTTTGTTCAACTGGCTCTTTCTCGATTTCTTCTTTTCCAAAAAGAACCTCAGACGGATCAGGCTCGTCATCATCTTCAGACGGTGATTCCTCTGGTTCGACTTCTTTGCAGATCAACCACTTGGCGACAGGAACAGCAGGATTAGCAACCAGCGAAACCTCTTTCACGGTGAGGTTCGTGATTTCTTCAATCTGCGCGCCGACAGTGTGCGTTGCTGGGTCAAGTTCAGGCATCTTGCCACCTATTGGGGCAGCTTGGGATGCAGGTCGCCGTTGCCGCCGATGCTAAATCCCTTTAGCTGTCCGCTTTGAATTTGGTCAATGAGTTCTTTCGCAAAAACCTTACACCCCATGAACCACGTCCCAGCGGGGAATTCTTTTCCACCGAATGACATGGCCGATTTTGAGATGAAGTTTTCAACGATAGTGATTGCTGACTTCGAGAGAATCGCCTTGTGCCGATATCCAGACTCTTGGAACTTCTCCATGAAGCAATGAGCGGCTTCCTTGATCGTCTCGGCATTAGCCCACTGGTTCTGCAAATCCACACACTGCGGCACGAGGACAGGGGCAAAAACGTAAAGGTGCTCTCGCCCTTGGCTATCCTTTTGGAGTGCGCTTTTTTCAATAATCTCGTGTGACTGATGCACAATTCACCTATTACGAAGAAGAAGAACTTCCCGCACCTTCAGCCGGTTCTTCGCTGACTTCAACTTCTTCGCCAGCAACAACAGCAACACGGAATGTTGCAGTAGGGGCAGCAGTATCGACAATCAGAAGGTCGCCAGTTGCGCCATCAACAGTCAAAGAAGACCATGAAGTAAAAACTTCACTCAGGCGGCACTGCGGAGCGAAAACGGTATCAGAACCGCTGTCTTCGCAGCCATCTTTCAGTGCAAGTGCTTCGAGCAATGCGTGCATCTCTACTACGCTCCCACTAGGGACATATTTTGTGGTTGATAGCCACCACCGGCAGCTTCATCATTTGATTCGTCCGCATCGTTACCAAAAGGTGCGGCGGCAACGCCAGCCTGAAGTACGGGCGTGTTCCCGCCAACCTCAAGCGGCGGAAGATTCAGCATCACTCGACGAGCTTCGTTGGGCGTGATCCCGCCGATACGTCCGAGCGTCTCGACGATTTGACCAGTCGCCACCATGTCTGCAACATCAAACGGACCTACTTGGATTTCCAGGTCTTTCTCAAAATCTTTCGCAAGCCCCTGTGTTAACGCTTGCCCGTATGCAATGCAGCGCGGATTGATGCAGTTCTCCGCATACGTTTTTAGTGACGCCTGTGCTGACGCGCGGGAGGCGTTCATGTTCAAGCCTACAACCTCAAGTGGAAGCTGGAATGTCGCGGCAATGAACTTGAGCGTCGTGAGCAAGGAATCCGTGTAGTTGAGTTCGCTACCACCATTCTTGGTGTTCGACAGCAGCTTCATACCGGAGTGCAGCACCATCGGGACGCCAGACTGCTCAGCAACTCGATGCTGAGACCAGATCGTGTGGACTAACTGTTTGAGTTGGTGTTCTGAGCCAATCTTTTGGTCTGTTCCGAGGATCAATCCGGGTTCTGCGTAGTTGGAAAAACGATGCCTTTCACGGGCGAACATCTCGTTTTCCAGTTCAACTGCCGCCTCACACGCCAATGACGTCGGGTGTCCATAAAAACGCTGCGTTCCTTGGTGATCGACACCGAACGCTTTGACGTGAACCATCTCGTCAAACGGAACATCCCACATCGCCGCGCCGAAGTAACGGGCAGAGACGCGGTATCCCTGAATCCAGTGGTCAGAATCTGGAATAACACGGACGAACTGCGGCGAAACGGGCCACAACTCCGTCACCGTTCCGAATCCGTTTTTCCACTTCTCGAAGTAGGCGTTACCAGACAGCAACCACCACGCAACCATCGTCGCATGGAAGTTGAATGCGGTGTCCTTCGGGTTTGGAGCGTTCAACAGTTCGACAAGTGGGTGCTCGTGCGAGACGTGAACGAGGTGTGAACCCATCGCTTTGCTGTATCTTCGCCGCATCACCTTGATTCCCATTGAGGCAATCTTGGAGGCGATGGCGTTGATGCAGATGAAGATGGAGCCTTTGTAGAGCGTGGCGAGTTGATCGTGATTTGCCGACCACTCAGCCGTTCTTTTTAGTCCAGGCAAACCGTAGTAGTCACCGATTAGCATTCGCGACATCGCGCGGGTGCCACGGGTGTTGTTGCTCGCCGACTTCTGGATGGTAGAAGTGCCGCTGTAATGACTAAGACGCTGGCTGTTCGTCTGGATTAGTTCTCGCAGCGCCATGTGTCTCGTACCCTGACAGCGTCGCCAACATCGACTCCGCTACCTTTTGAAGCACTTTGTTCTGTGTGTCATAGAAAGTTCCACTCTTCTTTAGTATTTCGATCTGATCCAACGCAACATCTAATTCATTGCGCAGCTTGCGGTTCTCTTCGTCGAGGCGCATCACCGCCTGTAGTCCAGCGGCGTGCTGATCTATCTTGGAGTGCAGAGAGTCTCTCAATCCGTCCCGCTCAACTACGCCAGCGGAGAGGGCTGCATCTGCTTTCTCTAGCTTCTTCTCTAGCGACTTGATCTTTGCGTCTTTTTTCTCGCGATCATCGAATAGCTCGCCATTCCTTACGTTGCTCATTTGGAGAAGTTCATTGATTGCAGTGCGAGACTTCCGGCTCCAAAAAAGCAATTCTCGCGTACACTTCAGCTTCTCAACTGCCTTTTTTCGACGATACTCAAGAAAAATAACACGCGGGACGAGGTATGCCAAAGAAAAGAAGGCTCGGAGGTGCTGTAACACGGCTTTTCCCTAAAGGAACAGGCTCGGCGCGACGTTGGCGTTTTTTGGAGGATGCCGAACTACCGAACATTAGGCTAAAGAGAAAGAAAATCCAGCCCGAAGACGATCTCCCGATGACGGAATCAGGCGATTGGCTGATTCGGAAGGACTTCAAAAACAATCCGTGGAGCGACTATGTGAACTGGCGAATGCCGCCGATGCAGATTCAGCCGCCTGCTGGCTGGAACACGGACTGGGCGAACAACGGCGGAGAATCGAGCATCTTTTTTCCACAACACACGCACTGGACGTCGATGATGCAGGTTTTTGAGGTAGCGGCACTGCTGGAGAGGCTGAAAGAGGCTGGAATCAGTGGCTGGGTGCCTGTGGAGAAAAGAAAAGAGCATTTGGCGGAATCGAGGGCTGCACTTGCTGGTTTTTCTCGGCTGACTCAGTAAAATCCACATCGCCCACAGAAAAGAAAGGCAAGCATGAAACTCCGAATTACAGAAGACGACATTATCAAGGCTCAAAATGGCGGACACGAGCATTGTCCGATAGCCTGCGCTTTAGTTCGTCGCTTCCATGCGAAACGAGCGATTGTCGCGTCGAGCGTTGCCATTGTTCATTCTAAGGCAATCAGATCATACGAACTGGACGAGTCCGCTCAGTTGTTCGTTCAGGAGTACGACAAAAATCCAAAAACCGTCAAGCCGCAGACAATCCAACTCACGTTGATGTAGAAAGTCAAACATGGTTGCAAAGAAGCCTGTCGCGAAAAAAGAAACAGACAAAGACAAGATTGCCGCACTGAAAAAAGAAGTCAACCGCCTTGGCGTCATTGTTCACGAGAAGTGCTCGGCAATCGACAAGCTGAAAACGGAGATTGTCACACGTCCTCGACTGGATGAACTGGAGAAGTCTCTTGAAGGGCGTAACGTCGTCATTAAGTGCGTCAATGATGAAAACAAGACGCTAAAAGAACGGATCGAGTGCCTTTTGAGTTGTCAGAACACGCTCGAAAAAGAACTTGGATTACGAGACAAGAAGATCGAAGATTTGTTGGCGATTGGTCTCGCCGCTGCCGAGAAAATGCAAAAACTGGACGACTTGCTGCACATCGAGCAGGAAGAAAACAACGCGAACATCGACGCTCTAGCGAAAAAGCAAGAAGAGTGCGAAGGTCTTTTTCGCGTCAATCAGCAACTGCGGATCATCAACGGCTCTCTCGCTGAAGAAAACACATCACTTGAGCAAGCGATATCGGCTTTGCGGCACGAGATTGAGGCGGAGAAAGAAGATCGCAGTCGCGCTGAATGCGAGTTGCTGCGACAGGTCTACAGCCTCGAAGGTAACGTCGTGGATTCGGCGTTGAGTAACGAGAAAACGCTCAATGATCTCGCCGTGGTTGCTGAATCGCTCCGTCGCACGAAAGAAAAACTCGACGACTACGTCTATCCGTGCCAATCCATTGAGCGAATGTTGGACGAGCGAGTCAAAGACTGGCGAACTCTTTTTTCCAGCGAGTCGCCGATGCTAAGTGCGTCTCTGGTGATCTCGGAAATTTTCGATCAAGCTGGCAAGGCTGAGGTTCTGGAAGAAAGAATTGCGGATCAGGCGAAAGTGATTCGTGAGCGTGACGCTGAAGTCGTTTTGTTGTCGCGTCCTTGGTGGAAGAAGATTTTCTGGCTTATTTAGGAAACAATCATGCCGTCTCTGCCTTGGCAGTCCATTGATTGCGCGCCGCGTGATCGCGATGTCTTGCTTCGTTTTTCTGACGGAACGTGCTCTATGGGGCGATGGGATGAAGATAAGTATGCGAAAAAGAAAAACCCCCGCTGGCACTATGAGAAATCGTATCTCTACGGGAAAATTCACGAGAAGCAGAATCAGCCGATTGAATGGCTCGACGTGATTCCGAAGCCTTGAGTCTTTCTTTTTTCCATCTACAATCCAGCCGGAGACAATAAATGCCAACGATGAGAGCCATGACAGACAAGCGATTGAACAAAGCCGTTGCTCGATGCAGTGAAATGACGCAGCGCGAGGCGTGTGATTTATTGCAAAACTCGTTTCCGCTGTGGATCGGCTACGAGAAGTCCCAAGAAAACAAAGCGAAAAACAAAGTCGCCGCCGAAAAGCGACACAAAATCTGAAAGGCTAGTCATGTCATTGACCGTTGAAGAAAAAGCGACGAACGACGAAACGTGGAAGCACATCCATCGCGTTGGTGCGTTGCTCAATAAGTGTGTCGTTGATCTTCTGGAGCGAGCAGAGAAGCACGATCAATCGAAACTTGCCCCGCCAGAGGTCTCTCTGTTTACAGAGTTCACCCCAAAGCTGGCTGGCTGTACCTATGGAAGCCCTGAATACATCGCATTCAAAGAAGCTATGGGTCCGGCTCTCGCCCATCACTACGCAAACAACAGACATCATCCCGAACATCACAAATCAGGCGTCCAAGACATGAACCTATTGGACGTTTTGGAGATGTTGTGCGACTGGAAAGCCGCATCTGAGCGTCACAACGACGGGAATATCCGCAAGAGCATCGAAATCAACTCGGATCGCTTTGGCTTGTCGCCGCAGTTGACGAAGATTCTCGAAAACACAGCCGATCTTCTTTTTTCTTGAGCCGTAGATGCCGAAAAGAAACGCTTTTGAGTCCGAATTGGTGACTGCTGCGCTCGCTCTTTTGCAGTTGAACGAGTTCGTTGCTTTTCGCGTGAACAATACTGGTGTTTTTGATCCAAAAAGACGTGTTTTTCGCTCATTTCGCGGTCGAAAAGGCGTTTCCGACATCATTGCGATTGGCCGTGGATTCAAAGATGAAGACAGCGATAACGCGGGCGAATGCTTCGGCAAGATGATTTGCATCGAGTGCAAAACGATAAAAGGCGTCGTTTCCGCCGATCAGAAGGCGTTTTTGCGAGACATCGAGGTGAATGGCGGCGTGGCGTTGGTGATTCGCTGTCTTGACGACTTGTCTGGGGATTTGCGAGAGCTTGGCTACTTCATCAGAGATTGAAACAAAACGAAAGCAGTCGCTTGGCGGCTTGAAGCGCACCGCTCGATGGCGCGGCGTGCAGTACGATCTTGCCGACAAGCTGAATGAACTTGGAATCTTCGCGTACTCACAAAGAAATAAAGCGCTGTGGGTGGTCTTTGACAAGACGTCGATGAATCGACAGCGACGATCTCTGCGGTATTCGTCGGTTCCAGGGTGTAGTGACGTGACGGGAATGCTTCCGGGTGGCAGAAGGCTCGACATCGCAGTGCTGTTCCCTCGCCAACCGTGCCCTACGAGAGATCAGATTCTTTTTTTGAACGCAATCAATAAAAACGGCGGAGTTGGTATCTACTGTAACTCAATCCAGAGCGCGATTGAGCAACTCCAAGAACTTGGGTATCTCAAAAAAGAAGAGGTTGCCGATGAAAAAGAAGATTCAGGTAACGATCAACGGAAGTGCCCACGTTCTTGATGATTTTCGCACGGCTAGCTATGAATGGCTTTGCGAAACCGCTGGATTCGATCCGAAGTCACTACCAACTGTGACGTTCGATGTTCCGATCATTGGCGGCAAGCATTGCGGTACTCTCACTCGCGGAATGTTTGCGCCTATGTGTCACGGCGCGCACTATGACGTCTCAATTACGAATGCTGCGTGAAAAAGGAAAGCGATCATGTCGAGTTCTCGGTCTTCTGGTGGTGATGTGGGCAAATCCCGTGAAATTGCTTTGCGGCATTGCAATTCCAGCAAAGTATCTGAAATTCTGGAGGAAAGTTGTGTTTTATCAGCCACAAGCAAATTGATCTCGTGCCAACGACGGACCTTCGGTGTTCAGCACCGTCATTGTTTATGTGGTCAATCGTCATAAATTCGTATTGAGACTCTCCACAACAGGCGCATTTACCTCCATAGTGCTCAATGACTTTCTTTCGTCGTTTTCTGATGTATGCCTTCTCCCTTTTAGTCGCTCCATCAAGGCAATCTTGGCAACGCCTGCGTGACGGAGCGCATTCTTGCGAGCAATCTTCGCAAATTCCGTGTTCGCGATTTTTTTGGCGACGATCCTGAATGTCTTTCCAGTGTTTTTCGCAATACGACTTGGAGCTTTCTATACGAGGGCTTTCGCATTCAATGCACAATCCAGACTTGCGCCTTCTATCTCGCGTGGAGTCTTGTGATTTTTTTCTCATACTGCAATCATAACACATCGCAGTCGAAATCTTCAAGAAGTAACACATGCCAATTCGTCTCGATGATCTCCGTGTTGGAAAGTGGATTGCGATTGAAAGCGATGCCGCTGAGCCTGTCGAAAATCCTTTCGGTGACTATTCTTTTTTTGGACGCCAATCAAAAAAAGGAAGCCTCGTAAACGGGCAGCCTCTACAGATCAAGGCGATATCACTTCCGTTCCTCGCGGTCACTGACGGCAACCATCGTTTTTCACTCGACACCAGAGAAG
>ERZ1292644.773-Hain-H14-01um-R2-773-length-18890-cov-5_pt1 | contig 13561 bp, 26 predicted proteins | sample MGYA00564402_ERZ1292644 | MGnify/ENA primary metagenome ERZ1292644 (study PRJEB36523, sample SAMEA6512644) | groundwater metagenome | collected 2019-01-09 | study: AquaDiva: Metagenomics assemblies of 32 groundwater samples
CCGGCGACGTCCTCGAGCACGTCGACGCCGGCGACGCGGGGCCAGACGCCGCGGCCGACGTCGACGCGGGCCTGTGCTGCGTCGCCACGGGCGCTCCCTCGTGCCTGCAGGCCTGCAGCTTCCCTTGCAGCGCATGCGCCCTCGGCAACCCCTGCAGCCACGTGGACCAGGGCGTCAACTACGCCGGCACCGTCGAGAGCTGCCCGTGAGCTCCCCCGGTTACATCCATCGGCGTAGCTGCCCGCTGCACCCTCTGAGCTCGGCGCTCGTGCGCCGACCCGAAGACTGCACGTGCCAAGGTCTCCCCGAGCTCGGGGAGATCGTCGACATCAAGGCCAAGCTGCCCTGGGGCGATCTCCTCTCCATCCCGGCCAAGGTGACGCGCATCGTCGACGGCGTCCCCTTCGCGGTCTCTCTGCCCCGTCACCCCGGAGGCCCGATCTACTTCATCGGCGAGCAACCTCTGCTCCGCGGCCTCGCCTGGTCGCGAAGGGACAAGCCATGATCGTCCAGGGCCGATGCACCGACGGCCAGCACGTGGCCCTCGAGCCGCACGTCGACGGCCTGGCGCGATTGCTCGTCATCCACATCATGGTGGAGCACGGCGTCTCCTTCGCTCCCGGCTTCGATCTGCAGGAGGCCATCGCGCTCACGGGCTCACTCACCAGCCACGTGCAGGAGCTCCGCCGCTGGACCGAGTCGCCGACGTCGCACCAGGACGCGCGCGCCAAGACGCACCTGCAGCTGCGCCGCTCTTGGGGGGCTGGGGGTGACCCACCCCCAGGCAGACGCCGCATCCACGTCGACGTGACGGGCCGGCAGGCCGCACCCGAGCGCTCGCACGAGGCCGGGGGGGGGGGGGGGGGTGAGGGGACCCCGAGCAACCCCCCCGCCCCCGACACGGCCGGCGAGCTGCCCGAGGGCCTGACCCTGCTCGAGGCGCTCTTGACGATGGCCTACAACGTCGGCTGCGCCCACGGCCCGAACCCACCCCCCAGCCTGGGCTCGGCCGCCGGCCGCCGGCGCCTGGTGCGCGCGCAGCTCTTGCGCCTGGTCGAAGACCTCGACCTGGGCGAGCTCGCCGAACCGTTCCGCGACCACCTCAAGTGAAGCCGTTCACCCCGCAACGCCTCCTCGCCCCGAGGTTCCCCATGGCCGAGACCGAGCACTCCGAAGAGATCTGGTTCCCGACGCCGGCGGGTCGCCTCAATCGTGCGACCCAGCATCACGATCGCAGGGGCGTCCTCAGCTTCACCACGCAGACCGAGGAGGACCGTGGCGTCTTCACGACCGAACTCGCCTTGCGCTTCTCCCAGGCGAGCCGCGTGCGCTCGGTCTTCGTGCAGCCGGGCGGCGGCCAGCTGCTGCAGATCTTCGCCGGCATCGACCTCGTCTACGACGGCGGCAGCGTGTGGGCCTGCCCCGACGAGCTGCTCGTCGGAGTCGCCCTGACCATCCGCGTGCGCGGCGAGGGCATGGCCCTCGTCCGATGGATCGCGACCGATCCCAGGCGACCGACGTTCATCGAACGCGAGGAGGGCGGTCTGTGACACCCCTCATGGCGCTCCCGCTCTCGCCCTCGGTCGTCCGCGTCGATGGGCCGCAGACCTTCACGGCGACGGCGCAACGGCCCTTCGTGCTCGATCGCCTGATCGTCTCCTGTCTCACCAAGCCCCAGAGTCGCATCCTCCGCTGGCTCGCCGGCCGCTCGTGGCTCGCCATGCCCTGGCTCGAGCGCGTCGAGGAGGACGACGACGGCGACGAGGACCTGGTGGGCCCCTTTGACCGCGTCCCCGTGACCTGGTGGGGCATCGGCCGGCGCCAGTTCTTCTACGAGCTGCTGCACCGACGCGCCGCCGCGGCCGAGCGTGAAGCGCTGGGTAGCTGCCGCATCACCGCGCTCGAGGTCGTGACCGCGTCGCCCGACCTGCACCGCCAGCCTCTGATGTTTGGCAGTGGTCTCGAGCTCTGGGCCCTCGCCTCGACGCAGTCGCCCTTTGCCACGCGCATTACCTCGCCCCTCTCGAACAGCCTTGCCCTCACCGTCGACGGCCGCTCGAACTCTACCCTCAGCCTCGTGGCGCTCGTCCGCATCCCTGACGTGGTGGTGCTGCGCGAGGGTTCGCCGGGCAGCGGGCGGTTCGCATGACCGTCGCCATGCAGAACTACGACCGCGCGAGCGTGCGGTGCACCCGCTGCACTCGCATCATCGCCTCCGTGGTGGACGTGGCGTGTGGCTCGGAGCTCCCCGAGCCGCAAGCCTGCCCCCACTGCAAGGCGCCTTCGTCCAAGAGCGCGCTCCTGCTCGAGCGCGATGGTCGCGTGCAGCTGCTCACCGTCTTCCCCAAGACCCACCGCCAGGAGTGACCCATGCCGAAGAAAGAGATCGACCCCGACGCGCTCGAGGAATGGATCGAGAAAGTCGACGAACGCCTCGACGAGCTCGAGCAGCTCACCGACCGGCTCACCAAGGAGCTCAATACGCTCCGCGAGGAGGTGTCCCGTGCGCGATGAGACCCTCCGCGGTTGGGGGTCGGCCGACCCTGACGATCTGGCCGTCGTGCTCGGGGCTGCGCTGCGCGCGGCGGGAGTGGAGTTCCGGATCCGCTTCCGCTTCGCGGGCGTGCCCTGGGAGGGTCAGTGGTTGACGTCCTTCCCCGAGGGCGACGTCGCCAACGTGCCGCCTCCGCGAAGAGTGCGAGACGATCTCGCCCACGTCGTCTCCATCGACCTCGAGTCTCCGACGGGCACGCTCATCGCTCGCCTGCCCTGCTCTCCCATGCCAATGACCGAGGATCTCGCTCGCGTCATGGCGAGCGCGGTCCAAAGCGCCTGCGTCCTGCTCGAGGTGCCCCATGCTTCGCGATGAGCTGCTCGCCGAGAACCCACCGCCCGAGGACTGCATCCGCCGCGAGGACGCCGAACGCGTCGCGCGCCTGGCGATGCTCATCGCCCAGCGGGTCCTCGCCCGCACCATGCTCTCTCCGAGCGCCCCGGGCTTCTCGGCGCCTACGCGCGCGATGGCCCCCTGGGAGGCCCGGCCGCCCGAGGAGCGGGCGCGCATGGTCGCCGGCGTCGTGCGCATCGTGCAGGCCATGATCCTGCTCGGCCTCATCGAGTCGGGCGACGTCGAGGCGTCCGTCGAGTCATGAGCTCCAAGCTGGTGAGCGAGGGGCCCCCGGGCACCCTGACGTGCGACGGCGAGGCGGTGGGGTTCGTCCTGCCGCCGGTCCCCTGCCCGTTCTGCGGGCTCAAGGTCTCGCTCATTCCGAGCGGCTCGAGCCCGGGCGTGGCCCACGAGACCCCGTCGTGCGACACGTTCCAGCGGCTCGAGGCCGAGGACTTCGTTCATGCGTGTCTCGTGGAGCTGAACCGACGCGCGGCCCTGTCGTGACCACGCATCCGTTCCATCCGGGCTGTCCGCTTTGCGATACCTGGCGTCATCAACGGACGCCCGAGGATCTGACGAACAAGGACCTGCACTCGGCCTTCGTGCTCGGCGCCTTCGTGGGCCTCTGCCTCACCGGCGAGGGGCGCTCGAGCATCTGCACGGTTCACCTCGGGCAGCTTCGCCATTTGAACGACGTAGCCATCGCGCTCGACGAGTCGGAAGGCTCAGGGTCACACTGATGCGCTTGCGCTCCGCTAGCGAATGGCTAGCATGTGGATCATGCCGAAAGCCAAGCGTGACCATGCCCTCTACGTGCGACTGACCAAGGCCGAACACGAGGCCCTCCTCGCGTTCGCGCCGTCCTACATGGCGCTGTCGGACTGGGTCCGTCAGACGCTCGCGACGATGATCCTCGCGGCCCAGGAGCGCGCCGCCCGTCGGCCGCCGCCGCCGGCGAGGCGCTCGAGCCGCAAGAGGGCCGCATGAGTGCCATCCTTTGCGTCTTCGATGCGATCCTCAACGGCGGCGATTGCTCCGTCGACATCCGTGCGGATTTCGATCGTCAGCTTCGCGACGGTCGCGGCCTGGTCGTGTTCCTCTCGGTCCATTCCAAGCGTCTTCGGCTGACGCGAGTCTTCACCTCGGATTCGGGGCGGGCGGTGACCGATGCCCGCCGGCACCTCCGAGCGATGCAGGCAACGTCTCGGCGTGAGCTGCCGAGGCTCGCCGCGGCGGTGCGAGCTCGTGAGGCGGCGGCCGAATGAACCCCGCCCCCGTGTTCATGGAGATCCCTCTGCCTCCCGACGTGCCCCCCTCGCGCGGCGAGGTCCCGCCCGAGGTCGCGGCGCACTGGCTCATCGCGCGGATCTGGACCGTCGGCCGGACGCTGTACGTCGAGGCGTGGCCGAGGGTCCCGCCGTTCCACGTTGCCGCCGTGACTCAGCCCGACACGGGAGACACGCTCGAGGGCCTCACGTCGTGGCTAGGGAGCGAAACGACCGTCGGACGCGTGGTCCCGCCTGAGGCGCACGCCGCAGACGCCGGCGACGCGTTGCCCATCGACGGCGAGGACTACTTGCGATGGCTGGAGACCGGCAAGGGATCCGATCCGACCGAGGGCGTCAAATGACCGCCCGCGCGACCTACAGCCCGACGGGCCCGAGGCCCCGCACGGTGAGCGACACCGTCGCCGACCTGGCCGAGCTCCACGATCGCATCGTGCGCAAGTTCTTCTGGGACGACGTCACCTCAGCGCAGCAAGCACGCCTCGAGTCGGCCGCGCGATCCATCCGCTACGCCATCGGTGACCTGGTGAACGTCGCGAAGGGATGGGACGAGGTTGCCGCGTGCGCGTGCGGTGCGAAGTGGACCCACGCTGATCTCGAGGCGAACCCCAACGCGGCGGACGAGCACGAGTGCGAGGTGAGGTGACGCGAGCGGGACCCCGGAGCAAAGCCCCTCGCGTGGGGAGCTTCCCGACGCTCGTAGACGTCTTGGCAAGCTCCGATGCACGAGAGCTCCGGGGCCCCGTTCGCGTCGGCTCGACGCCTCGCTAGCAGTCGACCACAGGAGTGGTCGCCAGCTAGCGTGTCGCCGATCCTCGGCCGTCGCCGAAAAGCCCTGTGTCAACATAGATTTGCGTTCAGCTGAACAAAGAGAGAGCATCGCCGCCTGTGACGGCACTCCCCCTGCTCCCTTTGTCGGCGGCGCAATCCTGCGCGTGCCCACAAAAGGGAACCGCCCTCGGTACCCCTTGCACGGGTAGCGAGAGCGGGGCGGCTGCGACGCTGCCGGACACGCGTTACCCGTGTCCTTCGATGCGAACATACCCCAGCGCGATCTGACGCGCCAAGAGCGCGGCAGTGCGTCGCCATCGCGCCAGGAGCGCGTAGGAGGCGGTGTCGGTGCGTTCTCCGCGCCGGCCGAAGGCCGCGCCGGGGGTGCGGGGCTGCCCCGCTCTCGCAAACCATGGAGTCTCTCCGGCGGAGTCGAGGCCCTCAAGGAAGGCTTGCGCCCTCTGTCGACCTCGAAAGCGAGGTTCTTTTGCGGGGTTACGGCCATCCCCGAAGCGAGCGAGGTAATCCTCTGCCGCCGTGGATCGTTGCAGCCGGAAGCGACCTCCGTGAGCAGCATCGGCGGGGTCGAGGTACCGACCACCAACAGCCCCGCCTCTCCGGGGGTCTTCTGGGCCAACACCATGACGTGCAAGGATCGCCTGTGTCCCTCCTGCGCCCTCCGGAAGATGCGCGACGATGCCGAGGAGCTCGAGCGCGTGGTGAAGCTCTGGGGCGGGGTCGCCCTCGTGCGTCAGGGCCGACTGTCCGTGAAGCATCGCAAGGCGCACTCGCTCCTCAAGCTCCACAAGGGCCAGGTCCGCGCGTACCAGCACATGCGCGACTCGCGGGCCTTCCGTCGGCTCGAGGAGCGCTACGGCTTCGAGGTCGTGATCTCGCTCCACGTGAACCGCGGCGGGTACGCCGGCTGGAACCGTCACTCGCACCCGTGCTTCTTCTTCCCTCGGCCCATCACCGAGGCCGAAGAGCAGGACGTCCGCGAGACGATCGAAGAGCAGTGGTGCCGCTCGGTCGAGAGGACGATGGGCGCCGAGTTCGTGCCTCGCGACCACGCCGGCATCTGCCGCGGCTTTCACCTCGGGCCCATGAATGACCCTCGGTACGTCGCAAACTGGGCCATGGAGCTCGCGTCCAACGTCACCAAGGAAGCCAACCGCGGCGGTCACCTGTCCATGTGGGACGTCGCGGGTCGTGCGGCGGCCGGTAACCGCGGGTATCGCGCGCTCTGGAGTGAGCTCCAAGTTGCCATGAAGGGCGCGCACTGGCTCGACTGGCCCAAGGCGAAGGAGTCGCGTCTCCGCAAGCTCCGCGACCTGGTGCGCGACGAGATCGACCGCGAGCGGCTCGAGGAAGAGAAGACGAGCGAGCCCGTGGCGGCCATCTCGCGTTCGATCTGGGACCTCTTGAAGTGGGCCCGCTTCGAAGGCGGGCACTTCGTGCGGCTCGAGATCCTCGACTGCGTCCAGGGCGGCGGCGGCGAAGTCGAGGTGTACGAAATCATCACCGACTACCTCAACGCGCGAGGTCATCGCGCCGCCGGCGACGTATCGGACGATCTCCTGGCCGAAGCTCGCGCCAAGTGGCGGGAGGTCGTGCGACAGAGACGCCAGGCGCGCGCGACAGGGCCCCACGATGCCCTCTGGGACCATCGGCCGTTACGCTAGAGCAGCTTGAGAGCAAGCGCCGCGCACGGTACCGTTGCGTCCATGGCAGCCAAAAAGAAGGACGAGGCGGGCAAGGTCATGGACCGCCTGCGTGACCTGGTGAACCTCGCTCGAGACAAGGACCCCGAGGAGGCGACCGAGGAGAGCCGCACCGCCGCGGTGAAGGCGCTGCACCTCATGAAGGAACACGATCTCGTCATCGTGTCCAAGGCGGAGCTCGAGCGCGTGCAGCAGCGGATCGATGGGCTCGCGCGAGCCGCGCAGGAAGCCGGCCAGCAAAAAATGGTGCTCGGCCTCGCCATGGGGTTCTTCGGCGCGAAGTTCATGAAGTTCTAGCGATGCGCTCGGCCGACGACATCAACCGCGAGCTCGAGGCGCTCCTCGCGCTCTATGTCGAGGAGGGGTCCCTCACGCTGCTCGCGTGTCGCATCCGCTGGCACTGGGGCGCACTGCGACTGAGCGCGCGAGTCGCGGAGTGCGAGGAGCTCACCGTCGGGGACTGCGAAATGCTCTGGTCGATCTGGCCGGGCTACGTCGAGCGGCCATGCGCCTGACGATGGCGGAGGGCTTCTGGCTCACCGCCCTGGTCGTGCTCCTCGTGACCGGGTTCCGAGCCTGGCGCCGCGCACGGAAGTACGAACGCTGGGAGGAGCACGGCGACTTCTGCCACTGCAAGGACTGCGACCGCGACTGAACCCCCGTGCCTTGTGCTCGAGCGCGGGTCGTGTCGTAGACTCCCGAGCATGGTGCGCACCCGGCGACGTTGGCCACGTAAGCAAGTCGGCCTCATCTCGTCCGTTGACGTGTCGAGCCTCCAGACCAAGGTCGCCAAGTACCGCGTGCAGCTGCTCGCCGCGGTCGACGCGATCGAGAAGTCGGGCCGCGCGCTCGACACGAGCGGCCCTCACTCGGCCTCGGCGTGGGATGACATGCAGCTCGAGGCGCTGCACTGGGTCTCGGAGGATCCCGCCTGGGTGTTCGTCGAAACCCAGTACGACCGCGGGCGCGATGTCCTCGGTCGGCTCGACGGCTGGCGCGACTACCTGGCCACGCTCGTCAAGGTGCCGGGCATCCCCCTCCCCGATCCCATGCCCGTCCCGCCCTCGGAGCTCTCCACGATGGGCGGCATCGGCTGGGGCCTCGCGCTCGCCGTCGTCGCCATCGCCGTCGCCTTCGCCTCCCGACGCTGACGCTCCCATGCTGCACCTGCTCCCGCTGATGCTGCACATCGCGAAGCGGGCGCAGGCTCGCCGTGTGGCAGTGCCCTTGCCCGCGACGGTCGTGCAGAGGCTCGGGCCCGGGCCGGTGCGCGCGAGCTCGCCGCCCGCGCAGAAGATCCCGCCGCCGCCCCCGAGCTCCCACGCGACGATGCACATCGCGCCCGCGGTGCGCGCGCTCCTGCCTCCGCCCTCCGGGCGCATCAAGCAAGGCGAGGCGCCGGCCCCCCTTCCCAAGCCGCTCGATCCGACCGTGCCCGACCTCGCCGCGCAGTTCGCCTCGAGCAAGTACCCCGCGCCCCCGAAGCTCCCGTCCATCAACCTGCAGCAGCTCGCGGCGAGCATCCCCGCGGCTCGAGCCTGGGCCGCGGCGACCGCCAAGTGGTTTCACGCGCTGCCCGCGGCCGAGCAGACGCGCATTCGAGCGGCGAGTGCAGCGTTCAAAGTGAGCCAGCACGCGCAAGCACTTCGCGAGCGCCCGGCCCCGAGCGCCGACCCTGCAGCGCAAGGCGCGTGGATCTCCAAGTGGGGCCCGTACATCGGCAACGCTCTCGGCGGCTATCCGGAGTTCCCGTGGGTGCGCACGGGCAACGGCCAGGAAGCGCGAGCCCTCGTGACTCGAGGTAGCAACGACTGGGTGCACTGGTACCAGACGCCTCACGGGGGCTGGCACTGGGACCACGACCAGGGCTCAGGATTCGACCTCTCACGCGCCGCGCAGCAGGCCGCCGGCGCCGTGAGCACCGCCGCGAACCTCGCACGCTCGGCCGCGGGCACCGCGGGCCAGCTGCTCGACGCCACGGGCCACGTGCTCGACACCGCCCTCCATCCGTTCGCGCAAGCGCTCGACGCCGCGGACCGCCTGGCCGAGCAGGAGATCGATCGCGTCGCCTCGCTCCTGCCTCCGGAGGCGCGCCCGCTGGTCGAGGGGCTCAAGTTCGCCGTGCACTTCGTCTCGGGCGTCATGGAGGCCGAGGTCGACCCCATGCGCATCGACTGGGCCATGGTCGCCCACCAGCTCGAGGCCGTGACCTCGACGATCCCGGTGCTCGGCACCGCGGTCTCCGACGTCATCGCGACCGCCGAGGTGATCTACGACGCGGTCAAGAGCGGCAACCTGCTCGTGGCAGCCCTCGACGCGGCCTATCAGTACGCCCTGTCCAACGTCCCGGCCGCCGCCGAGCTTCACACGTTCATCGATCCGGTCTTCCACGTCCTCGTGGACATCGCCGTCAAGGGCATGAGCCCGACGAAGGCCGTCATCACCGAGGCCGTGAATCAAGCGCCCGCGGAGCCTGCGTTCGGCAACCTCTCACCGCGGAGCATCGCCGCGAGCCTCGCCGCCTTCCTCGCGAGCAAGCTGGGTATCGCAACATGATCGGGCCGCTCGTTGCCTTGGCGCTGCTCAAGGTCGCTTCCGAGCGGACGCCGGCGAAAGCCGAGGTCTACTCGGTCTGCCTCTGGCACCGGAACGCGAAGGGCTACGTCATCGCCGACATCGGTGCTCGTGCAGGGCCCCCGTCCGCTCGTCGGCGAGATCATCACGGGCCGCGTGCTGTGGTCCTGGTACGGCTGACCGGAGTTGCTCCGCAGAAACCCCATGGAAGCCGCGGGTTACGCGCAGCGCGTAGCTTGCGCTTCGCGAGCGGAGCGGGGACAATTCCCCCATGGCCAAACGCTCCTCCGCCCGCGCGCCGTCGAACGTCCGCACCATCATCGTCCGACCCGTGCAGGCTGCGCGCCGCGCCGTCTCCCGCGTCCGGCCCATCATCGTCGCGGCCCCGAAGAAGATGAAGACCCTGCACCGGCGCCACCACGGCGGCCGGGAGCTGACCGAGAAGCACCGCATGGGCGCCATCGCGGGCGGCGCCGTGCTCGGGCTGCTCGACAAGTCGGGCTTTGCCCTGCCCACGCTGCCCTTCCTCGGCAAGGCGGGCACCGCCGGCGTCGCGTGCTGGGCCATCGCCAAGGCCACCAAGAGCGCCTGGGCCGACGACATGGCCACGGGGATGCTCTCCATCGCGGCCTACGAGCTCGCGAAGACGGGCAGCATCCAGGGCATCGACGGCGACACCGACGGCTACGTCGCGGGCGTCTAGTGAGCGAAGCCCACCGACCCGCCGTGACCGAGGCCCCCCTGGTCGCGCACCTGCTCGCCGGCCATTTCCAGCAGTGGGGCGAGCGCGGCGTGAGCGACACCACCGTGCGCGGCGCGCTCAAGGCCGTGCGCACCATCCGCGAGACGCTGCAGACGATCGACCAGGAGGAGTCCAAGGCGAACGGCGAGGCAACGAAGGTCAAGGCGGGAGTCTAAAGACCCCGTCAGTGAAAGCACCGCCCCGAGCTCAGCGCCGGGGCCGAGGAGGAGATCATCATGGCGGGTTACCCGAGAGTCGTCGGCGGTCACTACTACCCAGGCACGGGCGTCCAAGGGGGCTACGTCGCCGGGTACGACCAGTGGGGTCGAGGCGTCGACCAGTACGGCCAGGTCGTGGGCGCAGCGCCCGCGGCTCCTCCTCCTCCGATGCTCATGGCGCCGCACCCGAGCATGATGCAGGTGCACCCCGCCGGCCCGCCGAACATCCAGGCGCCCCCGTGGCGGCCCATGGTGGCCCCGGGCTCGCCTCCGCTCGGAGAGGGCCACGTGCCCATCCCGCTCACGGCCGAGACGTTCGGCGGCACGTGGGGCGGCGCCGCGGGCGGTCCCGCCGGCTCCGTGATCATCTTTTCCGCGCGCCCGCAGAAGCCGTTCAAGACGGCGCGTCTCATCGTGCGCGGCACCAAGAGCGGACCGACGGCCATCGGCAACCTGATCGGCCAGACGTTCATCGGCACCTCGCTCCAGCAAGGCGAGCTCGGGTTCATCGACCTCGAGTCCATCGGCGCCGCGAACGCCTTCGATACCTGGGTCTCCATGCACCAGGCGGAGCCCGGCGTGTGGATCCGCGTGCAGGCCACGCTCACCGCGTTCCCGACCGCGCCCGACTTCGAGGTCTACACCCTCACCGCGCTCGGGCACTACCTCCACTAGACCAGGGCTGCGCGGAAGCGCGAAGGGAACGGACGCGATGAGAATTCGAATCGCCGTCCCGGAGCGTCACGTGCAACCCGCGGTGATCGACGCCGCGCTCGAGGCCGTGACGCGCCTGGACGAACACATGATCCGGACGGGCGAGGCTCCGCCGTGGAGTCCCAACCTCGGGGTGCGCTGGCGCCCCGAGAACTTCGGCGAGGAGCACTTCGATCACGCGGTCGAGGCGCTCGGCCGCAAGTGGGGCGACTGCGACGATCTCGCCAGCTGGCACGCGGGCAGCTTGCGCGCCTCGGGCGAGGACCCGGGGGCGACGGCGCGCGTCGTGTCGTCGGGGCCGTCGATGTACCACGCGATCGTCCAGCGGTCCGATGGCTCCATCGACGATCCCTCCGTCGAGGCAGGCATGAAGCCGAGCCAGTCAGGCGTCAACGGCGATGGGCTCATGCAGATCTACGCCTGCGATCCGCACGACGGACGGATCTACCAGGGGAGCCTCGCGCCCACGGTGGGGCCGCTGACGATGCACTGCGGACCCGCCGTCGCCGTGCGCCCCGCGGGCGTCAGTGGCCTCTGGGAGGGGCGCGCAGACATCCCCCTCTCCGGCTCGCCGCTCGTGCACGTGCGCTCGTACAAGCGGCACAAGCCGCATCACAAGGGCGGTCACCGTCACAACGTCGGCGCCGCGCCGCACCCGGGCGGGGGCAGCGCGCCCTACGCCCTGTCCTGCACGCACTACGCGTCGACGCCGGCGCACGCGCTCTCGGGTGCGCTCGTCGGCGCCGTCTTGTGCGGCGACGCCTCGGAGATCGCGATCCCCGAGGACCGCTACAAGCTGCTCGCGATCCAGGGGATCGTCGCCGGCATGCACCCGCAGGCCGTCGCCGAGTCGCTCGCGGGCCACATCCATCACGGCTGGTCGACCGGGGAATGCTCGGTGGTCGGCGGCGACGCGCTCGGCGCGGCTCACGGTATCGTCTCGAGCGTCGTGGGCGCCATCCGGCACCTGCCCTGCTGAAAGGACCTTCCCCGTGAGCTCTCTTCGCGCCTGGCTTCGTCGTAACCCTCAGCCGCACTCGGTCCAGGTCGTGACCGAGGACGACGAGATCAAGCCCATCAAGCTCTCGGCCGACGCGCGCAATCGCTGGAAGGGGGCCGAGGACGCGATCAACTCCATCCCTCAGGGCCGCCACGTGCAGTGCCTCGACGCGGACGGCGTGATCCTCCGCTCTCAGCGCGTCGTCCAGCGCGACTCCGAGGGCAACGAAGTCTCCGAGGCCGAGGAGACGGAGAAGGCCGTGCGCAAGGCCCTCGCCGCCGACCGCGCGTCCTTCTCCGCGATGCTCGACCGGTACGGCGACCGCCTGAACGAAGCGTTCGAACGCGGCGCGCAGGCCGCTAGCACTTCGCAAGACAAGCTGGTCGAGCTCGTGGAGATCCTCACGACGCAACTGGGCTACGCGATCGTCAACGTGCACAACGTCTCCATGCACGTCGCCACGCTCCTGCAGCAACAGGGCGCCAACTCGGACGAGACCCCAGGCGATCGGATGCTGACCGGAGTGCTCGGCCAGGCGATGGCCGGCATGATGGGCGGAGGCGGAGGCGGCAAGACGCCCCCGAAGCAGCCCGACACCAACGGCAAGCCGCACGGCAAGACAGGCAAGGAGTAAGCGATGGACCCCGCGAGCTCGCTGGCGCTCCTGCTCGGCTTCCTCGGGATGCTCGAGCATGGCGCGCACCCCTCACCGCCCGGGCCCGGCCCGCAGCCTGCGCCCCCCCCGGCGCCGCCGGAGCCCGGGCCCTTCCCTCCTCCTCCGTTCCCGACGCCCCCGTGGCCGGAGCCTCCCCCGGCGCCCCCTCCGGGGCCTCCGCAGCCCCCAGGGCCGCCCCCTCCGCAGCCTCCCGGCCCGCCGCCCCCGGCGCCCCCTCCGGGGCCTCCTGCGCCCCCTCCGCCGGGCCCAGGGCCCGCGCCTGCGCCTCCGCCCTGGCCTCCCGTCGTCCCCGGGGACCTGCCCCCCTGGAACGGCCCTGGGAGTCCGGGATGGATCCCGGACACGCCCGTGACGCCGGCCATCGTCGCTCGCGCGCAGTACTGGAACCCCAAGCTGTGGAACTACGCCACGGCCTCCATCCGCACGCCCTTCGCCCAGGAGCAGCTCGGGGGCCGCTGGCTCACGTTCAGCGCGGCCAAGCACCCCAACCCCGGAGGCTCCTGGCCCTCGACGGCGAACCCCTGGCTCATGGCCACCGAGGTCTATCGGCTCACCGACGCGCCGCCCGCGGGGTACGGAGCGGGCCACGCGGCGGCCAAGTACGTGCACCCGCTGCCGGGTCCGCGCATGACGCTCAAGCCCAACAAATGAGCCCATGCACTGGAAGGCGGCTGCCTGGATGATTGCGCTGCTCGCTCTCTCTCTGAGCAAGCGGCGTAGTCGTCCCTCGCCGCCGCCTCCGAGGCCCCCTTCGCCTCGGCCGCCGCCGAGCCCGGGCCCCGAGCCCGGCCCGCTCGGCGTGAGCCCCGTCCCGGTGCAGGGCTCCTCGGTGGTCGTGAAGCCCTGAACGCAGCACGAGGCGTTGACGTATACGAGGCGGTCCACGGTCGGATCGGCGTCCTTGAGAATGCGGAACCCGGTGTAGCCGTAGCACAGAAACCACGACCCGGCACGGCTGCCCCAAATCTC
>ERZ1292644.1253-Hain-H14-01um-R2-1253-length-13559-cov-6_pt1 | contig 13559 bp, 21 predicted proteins | sample MGYA00564402_ERZ1292644 | MGnify/ENA primary metagenome ERZ1292644 (study PRJEB36523, sample SAMEA6512644) | groundwater metagenome | collected 2019-01-09 | study: AquaDiva: Metagenomics assemblies of 32 groundwater samples
TGAATTGGCTGCGCAGACGAAAGCCGATTTGCTCGGCGCTGTAGACGCCGAATGAAGGCTGGCGTTCGACGACATTTATCTGATGGCGACGGACGTGCGGGACCGTGGCGCGCAGAATGCCGTGGGCGCGGACGGATTCTAGGGTGACCGTTTCCGTGTTCACCTGGGTCAGATAATCGAGTGTGAAATCGATGTCCATTAGTTGGCATCCGCGACAGACCAGTCGAATAGCTGCACCAGCACGGACGAATCAGAGAAAGTAAAGGTGCACGTCGCGCGCAAGATAGCAAGCGATTCCGTGCTTGCCGTGTCTGTTGCCGGCACGTCATACTTGAAGTTGTAACCATGCCGGCTGTCGGCACCGAGCACGTCAGGTCCATCCGCCGACCACAAGGCGGTATTCATCTGGAGCGAATTGTAAATGACGCTGCTCACCACCAAACTGCGGGTGCCGCTCGCCGGCATTACGCGCGCGTCGGTGGTCATGTTCCATAACAGATAAGTAACCGTGTCTACGGTAGTCTGCGTGATGAGCGCGCCATTCAGGCCCCGGATGCGGGCCATCAGGCTGATAGTCGTTCCGTAGGGGATTGGAGTCGGGGCGGTGATGATTCCGAGCGGCATGAACTGATAGTGTCGTCAGCACGATTCCAGATACAATCCCCAGGAAGGAGGTTTATGATGAAGTGCGGCATGGTATATCTTCGGATGTTCATCGTGAACGAAGACGACAAGAAAGTCGGCACGATGAATCTGCTCGGTTGTCGCTGTCAGTGCGGCCACGAATGGCTGCCGCGAGGAGATGACGACCGCATTAAGCCCCGACGTTGCCCGAAGTGCAAAAACAAGAAGTGGGATACTTTGAAGGCGGAACAATGCCCTGTAAAGCAAAGGCGGAGAGGCCCGCGCCCAGCGGGGCCAGCCGGAGAGGCCGGCGCAGCCAAGCAGACCACATCGAGGTAAACGCCAAGGTCATGCTCGGCAAGCCGGTGATCCGGGGGACTCGCATCCCGGTGGAGCTGATCCTGCGCAAGCTCGGCGAAGGGGCCAGCGAAGCGGACCTGCTGGACGGCTACCCCCGGCTTAAACTGGAGCACATTCGAGCGGCCCTTGTTTACGCTGGAAGAGCACAGGCCCAACGTTGGGCAGAACAGGCCGCCCGATTAGCGGCGGCACTCTGAGGCAAAGACATGACGGTGACGGTCTACTCAGTAGAACTGGCGTCGAGGCCAAAGTACCGCGCTGGGTGCTCGGAACGCGACACACAGGCCGAGGCCGAGGCCGACCTTGCCAGGCTAGTCACTGGGCTGGGGGCGCTAGAGAAGGTTGAGCACCTGCGACATGTCTTGAAAGTGGTTGTACGCGAGCGCGACGATGCGCACGCTGACGTAATTAGACTCCGTAATGCTATAGCCGTCCATCACGCCCAGAAGGCCGCCGACCGCTGCTGGATGGATGATGACGTGCTCTACGCTGCTTGTGGCCTACCACCCGTGGACCGGCGCGTTGGCGATGAGGCGGTCGCGTCATTGAACAGCAATGTCGCCAGCCCAGGCACCTAGAAACGAGACTTGGCCAGCGACAACAACATAAGGGCCGGCGATCGTGTAGATCGAAACTGGTAGCGCATTCGTCACCTGACTGGATGTGCTATCCATCTGGCCAATTGCCGACAGCGAGCGGCCCATGAGCCACGGCGGCATCTGCTGGACGTACCAGGCTGACTCGGCGGCTCCCCCCCCCTCGACATACTCGCGCGTGAAACTCCCTGGGTTGGCTGTCCCTCCGGCGGCTGCATGCAGGGCCGCCTGCTGACTACTGATAGCGTCGCCCCCCCGATTGGTCCGTTGGGGCTGACCGAACGTCTGTGAATACAGCCAGAGCTGCTGCGGGGCCTGTTCCCAGAACTCGCAGGGGAACTCCGTCTCTGCGTGCATCGGCTTAGGGCCGCGCAGCGGCGGCACGAACTGGCCGAGCCAGCTGCTCAAAACGAACACGTCGATAACCTGCGGATCGTCAGGGTAGGTCACTATCTCCGGTGCCGGCACCCGGCCGCGCGTGAAATTCGGAACGATGCTTGGCGACGGCGTGACCAGGATCTCCGGCTCAACTGGCACCGGCTGCTCTTGGGCGATTTCAGGAGAGCGGAGAGATTTGCGCGGTCTGGCCCGCCACGGATCAACGCCGAGGGTCGGTATCCATCCCCCGGAGCCTGGTGGGATGTCGGTGTCCGCCTCGGCAGTGACATTGAGGTAAACGGTTTCCGGCTGGCGATAGGTTGGGCGACTTCGGCTCGGACAAGCATCACCAGGAGAAACGTAGGTCTGGCCATGTGCGCTATAGTCCAGGTCGTCAGCACTGTTGTGCACAGTGACTGGCTGGCTCGGCTCGTGGAAGTGCCGCGGTGGTCGCGGAAATGGGGCTGACTGATCCCACCACACAAGCTGCCAGGGCTGCGGGAGTCCCTGTGCATTGATGGGCACGACAGCGCTACCATCGGGACATGGGGGGGCGATACGCGAGCGAAGCAGCTGAGGCGGCGGGTCATCTGCGGTTTGAACGAACACGCCGGCCGACACGAGGAATCCAGCTGCCATTAGCTCTGCCCTCGATACCGAGACACGAATTCGGCGGCCAGCTTTTGCTCTTCTTCGCTCATCGCCCACCACGCAGTATCATTTTGATCGCGGATCGCTTCTTCCTTGACGGCATCGTCTCGGCGCGCACCGTCCGCAGCTGCGTGGACGTGCAGGAGTAAGATAGCGCCGTCGATATACTCACGGAACGGATTGTGACCGATGTATTTCATGGAATGTCGTTAAAGGATACGCGAATCGGCTGAAACTGCATCGCTTCAGCCCACGGAAGGCCAGCTTCAAGGTTATCGAGGACTCGCTCGGCGCCGCCTACGCACACGTCGCAGCACGGTCGACCGCAGGTAATGCCAGGCCCCTTCTTGGTGCAGCGCGAGCAGATGCCGCGCCGCCGGCCACTGCCTGGTGACAAGTGAAGAATCATGTCGCAATGACAGCACTGGACGGTGCCCACCGTCACGATCTTGCCGTGATCGTGAGGAATGAATTCCGCTCGGCCAACAGACTTGATTTTCGGCCCGATAAAGAACATGACGCACCCTACCAATGGTACGATACCGTACAAGAGGGCAAATTTGCCCCAATAGTACGATACCGTACAACCGGTATTACAGGAGCATCCCACGGCTCATGTGTTCCGGCGACGTGACTCCCAGGAACAGCCCTGCCTCGTGAAGCCGGGATAAGACGCGCGGCTTGTACTTCGCCAAGCATTCCGGGCACGCCTGCGGCGCGCCGGGCATGGGAGCGCCATACATCGCACAGAAGGCTCGGGCTCCCTTTTTGTCACCCTGCGCTAACCGCTCGCGGACTCGATAAAGCACATCGGAGGGCAAGTCTAGGTCCTCCGCCTGAATCCGAATCGGCAAGAGACCATCGCCTTCGTACAACGCCTGCCGGCAGATGCCGCAGACTGGATACGCGTCGCCATCGCAACGACCATCGGCCCGAAGCCCTATGACCCGTTCAGGTGCCTGGTTGTCCGATCCATAGAGCACTGGTGACGGCTCGGGCTGGCCCGTTAGCTTGGCGTGGCACTTCCGGCATGCACCGCCCTGCATCGTGCCAGCCTTGACCTCTCCCCAGAGCCCAACGATGAACTTGATTTGATGGGGCAATGCGTCCTCGGCGTTCACCTGGATGGCGTTGGGCATAGGGTCGTCCCAGCGGACTCGGCCCTTACACCAGGCACACCGACGCATCAAAACATCCTCCACAGCGCATCAAAACATCCTCCACAGCTTAGAGAAGTATTGACGCACAGGATGTCATTGGGTTCACACATTGTCGCGTTACACCATAGCGGACAGCGATGATAGAAGCGTCATCGCCAGCAGGAAGCTTTCCGCGAAGTGCTGTGTGATGGCCGTTGCCACAGTGGCACTGGCATGAGTCGGCAACAGACCCAAGCCGGCCGCCGCTGTGGCCGGACATTTCAGCCCACGCCCATCCTGAGCCCACCAATTATAAGTTGCCCGCGCGTTCAAACCCAGATTGAACAGGATTGCGTTGGCGGTATAGGTGGGCTCAACAGTGGCATTTTCTCCGCCGGAAGACAAGGATGCTGGATCGCCGGGATCGAGCGCCTGCGGAGTCACAGCGGTAACAGTGCCGGCGGCCGTGCAGCGCTGCCAAATCCAGATGACAGCACTATCGGCTGGCGTGCCAGTCGTACCAATGGTGAAAAAGTAGATGCTCGGGCGGACCGTCGCGGCGCTAATAAGGGTGCCGTTGGTGTCCACGCCATTGTTGAGCGCGGCCACATAGTCCATCGAATAGCAACGCATCGTTACCTCTTCTCATGTTCCGGCCCTGGCCTGTTTCCGAGACAGGCAGGCCGCTGTTGTTACCGTTGCGGTGCCGGCACGGCGCCGTTGTGCCGCACAGGCGGCACAAGGTTCGTTTGTTGCACGAGTGCGAGTTTCATCTTTTCAAGCAGCAGCACCGTGGTTTGCGCGTCGAACGGCGTCTCGATCCCGAGCTGGCCGTTTTTCCTCATCACGATGATCACGCGCGCCGCTTCGTCCGGCATTACCAACATGTTGACTCCTTCAAAACAGTGGCCGGGTCTTAACTTCCCACGGCCCTTCGGCGCGCTGAATCAAGACGTTGAGCTTATCCAGCAGGTCGATGACGGTGGACTGGTACGAGGTCCACGAGTAGCTCTCGCCATCGACGCTGTTGTCAACCATCGGCCTGGGCAATCCCGCATTATCTGTCGCCGCAAACAAGGCGTCGATGTTCGTTCGATTCTTCGGGTCGGCGACAACCTGAGTCAACAGGAGCAGGATATTGAGGTAGTTATCCCTGATCCGCTCCAGCTTTGCTTTATACGTTGCGGCCATGTGACCCTTGCTCAACAGAGCGCCTGAAGCATCGCTCTGCGTCGAGCGACATCATCCTGTCAGCTTCAGGCGCTCACTCACGCAGCTCAAGCGTTCGATCCGATCAGCGGCTCCTCGGTCCAGAGGAACTCGGCATGGCTCGCGGCGGCGGCCGACGCCGTGGAAGTCTGGAAGCTCAGAGTCGTTCCAGGCTGAATCAGCAGGCAGCCGTGGAACCAGCGCTCCAGCATCGGCACCGCCGTAGCGACAGTAATCGCTCCGGTCAGGAGAACGCCAAGCGAGCAGATGGCGACCGGCGCGACCGGTAGCGTCACCGTGGTCAGGGCTTCAAGAGACTGGCCCTGGTTGTTGGTCATGCCGCCGCCCAGCTTCAGATTGCGGACCGTCGCTGCGGTGCCTGTCGGGATGGCGGCGATGGTATTCGTGTTGGCGGCAAGCCACACGACAGCGGCGGCCGTGGTGGCGACTTTCGCCTGAAACCCCGCATACCACAGGCGGCCTGTAACACCACTTCCTGCTGGGTTGTGAAGCGACAAAATCGCATCAGTGGCCGACAGGCCGGCCTGGGTGATAATGCCGGTGCCCTGATGCGTGGTGACGTAGGCCCGGCCCTGCTCGGCGTAGCGTGCAAGGCAGTCCTTCGTGACCAGGATCGCCTCATAATCGAGGTCCGGGACTGCGGCACTTCCACCAGGCAGCTTCCCCATGATTTCGACAGACATGCTTTTCTCCCTGTTTCGTTAGAACCTGATCATGCAATCTTCCGCAGAAGTTCCAGTTGCTCCCGCAAAACCAATTCAATACGCAGCAGAATCTGCTGTAGCTCAGTGGTTTTAATTTTCTGATCGTCGGATAGCCTGACCCACATCCGGCCCTTGGCGTCCACGACCAGCGGATGAAAGTCGAACTCGTCGGCAAGCGGCTTCTCGGCGCCCGTGGGTAGTTGGTCGCGGCGGATGCCGGCCAGCAGCTCGGCCAGCATCTTGCGGCGCTCTTCCCGATTCGGGCCGAGCTGCTGGCCAACCTCGGCCGGCGGCACGCCAACGGCTATCGGGTCAATCGCCTGCCTGTTGATTTCATGCGGCATTGACCGCCCCTTATGCAATTTTGCGGAGCAGCCCGACCGCTTCGCGGAGCAGGTCGATCATCTCCTTCTGACCTTCATCAGGGCCGCGCGACTCAGGCACCTCGACCGATACCGTCGTGCTCGCTTTCCTGGTGCCATCAGCGCCCGTGGTCCAGACGCTGAAGTCGCTCTCTTCGCGGTCGATGAAGACCGTATAGTCAACGATGTTCGCCTGCGTCGAGTAGGCTGCCAGCGTATCCTCGCGGTCGACTCCTATCCCCCGGACGTACAGGGCTTCGTAAGGCAGCAGCACCGCTCGCATTATGGTGCGTGCTGTTCCCGCCGCCGTCCTGGTTAGCTGCACGATTACCGTCTGCGTGACATTGCTCGACCTGTTGAAAAACGTCAACCCCAGATACTGGCTCGCGGTCGCCAGCGTCACCAGCGAAGCGGCACTGGTTGTCAGCTGGCCGTCGTTCAGGACCAGGGCCATCGCCTACCTCCTCACGCAATCTTGAGGAGGACGTTTTTTATCTCTTCGAGCTGGCCGCTAACTTTCACTTCGCCTTCGGTCAGGCCGGCCTTGTCCGGGATGGTCACCTCGACCAGCGACGATGCCTTCGGGGCGCCGGTCTTGTCGCGGACGGTGATGGCAAATTGACCACCTCCGCGACTCACGACATAATCCACCGTTGCAGCATCGCTGGCGTAGCCGGTCAAAATATCAGAGGAATCCATTGCAATGCCGTCGAGATACATGCTCTCGTAAGGCCCCAGCTCCGCGCGGGCGAACTGTCGGGCGCTACTCCCAGTGCGCGTTAAAAACAAGTGGATCTTTTCCGTCTTGGCGCTGCTGGTGTTGAACAGCTTGACAGCGGCCGTGCGCTCGAACGCCTCGGCGCCTAGCAACGTCCCAGACGCAGCAGGCAGCTGGCCGTCAGCAGGATTTAGCGGCGCAAATGGCATTGCGGCTCCTCGGCTTACTTGCCGCCGACGACCTGTCGGATTCGGTCTTGCGGTCCGGCCAGCGTAACCTTGGCTTCCGACATGTCGGCCTTGTGCCGCTGCGCAAACAGGCGCAAGGCGTCCACTTCGGTGGCCGCGTCAATAACGTCCTGCTTCACGGGGCATGTGTTGTGCCTGGACAACTTAACCAAGAATTTCCTCATAGCTGCTTCCGGCAGTTCGAGAATCTGAAAGGCGCTCGTGGCTGCTTCCGGCAGTTCGATAATCTGAAAGGCGCTCGTGGTTTCGTCGCGTGCCATCGTGCTACCCTGTTACTGCGAGCTGAGGACCGTTCCAGCGTTGATTCACCTTGCGACGGGTGACAGTACGGTCGCCCTTCACGTCATCGGCCAGGCGGATGTCCCAGAACAGCTCACCGGCGTCATTGGCCCTCATGGCCTCGTCCAGGGCGGCCTGGATGCGTTCCGCAGTCAGCCGGCCCCATTCGTTGGCCTTCTGCCTGGCAGCGCGCGCGGCGTGCCGCTGCTTGGCTTGCTCGAGGAAAATGGCCTTGGCCTCGGCCGCGTTCTCGGCTTTGACCAGGGCGCGCTTGAGCAGGAACGGCGAATGGCGAACATTGACGTGATAGATCTTGCTGCCATCGCCGAAGAGCGCGATGTTTTCCCAGGTAACATCCTCGGGATCCTCCAAGTTCGCCAGCACGGGAGCTGGCGAAGGCGGTAGCTTTATGGCACTGCTTTTTTGCTTGTCGTCCATGCTGTCTCCTATGCCTGATTCTCGACCATGTACCTCGGGTCGAAGGTCGCTGCCGTCCCCATTTCCGAAACCTTGTGCTGAAAAATGATGTCGCGCGTGAAGGCTTCATGACTGTTGCTCGGGGCTTCTTCACTCGACACACTCCACGCGCTGTAGTAACGGAACGCCTTCGCCAAATCGCCAAGCCACCAATCCGTATCGGTAGCGGCGCGAGCGGCGAGCTGCTGTGAGCTGACGATTTGCAGGTCGCCCACGACCTGATTGATTGGACTCGGGGCGTCGGTGGCCATCAGGTCGCCGGTGACTGCATAGCCGCCGGCGTGCGTGGCAACGTTGGTGGTCTGCTTGATCCGCCACGCTGTCATGAGGTTTTGGGGCGTGACAATCAGATGTTTCGCCTGCACTCGCAGCGGTTCGCCCGTGTACGGGTCCGTCATCTGCACAAGCCGCAGCCATGCCTGGTCGATGTCCGTATGGTCAACTAGGCCATTTGCGGCGCGGATGTTGACCCACGGTGTCGTGGCTTGGTAGGTCGCATATGACGTGTTTTTCCAATAATATCGATGCCCCCCTGACAAAGCAGCGGAAACCGCACCCGCCCCCTCATCGATGCAGCAATCGATGAGGCGCTTTTCCTTGTTGACCGCTAACATTTCGCCAAGCTTTTTGGCGTGCTCCAGCAACAGGCCGGTTAGATCCGACAGGATGCACTCCTTGGTAACTGGGATCACGTCGCCGCGTTTTTGCAATCTTCCGCGATGCTGGAAATCCTCACTGATGCCGCTTTGCGGATATTCGCCGCCCTCGGGAATGACGGTGAACTCGTCGGATGGCAGGCTCATCGACGGAATCAGCTCCATCCCGAGCACCTTGGTTGTTTTCTCCGGGATAATTTTGCTGAACACCAGGTCTTCTTGCTCCCAGCCCGCCTTGACTTCCGCGAAGAGCCACTGGCCCGTAACATTGCTGAACTGCGAAAATGCCACGGCGCTGGCGTCCGCTTCTTGCAGTTGCCGCACGCTGTAGTATCGGCCCGACTTAGGCCGTAGATTGCCGACCCACTCCCTGCCCATGAAAGCCTCGGCCAACTCGGCAACAGTGAAGTCGTGCGGGCCGAGGTGTTTTTTTTCGAAGGCTTCGATCAGGCGTCGCTCGGCAAGATCAGGACCGAGCAGATCCACTTGACGCTTCATCTCGCGATAATCAATCAGCCGAGTTCCGGCCATGTCAGTAGTCCTCTCTGTCCTGGTCCATTAGACGCGACGAGCGCAGTAGTAAACAAAATCGATGTTCAAAGTCTCGGCAGTTGCCCCACCTGCTTTCACATAGCCAGGCACGAGTCGCATTTCGGTGGCGCTGGCGTATGCAATCGTGTGCTTGATGGGGTCGTTCGACGCATCGGTCAGCGCGGCTCCGTCGAGGAAATAAGTGATCTCGTAGTTCGTGGCATCGACGGCACGGCCTTCGATTGACAGCAGCTGGTAAGCGGCGCCGCCGGCAGTCTGGATGCTGGCCGTCTCGACGATAGTCCCATTGATCTCACAGGCGCAACGCCAGACGGTGCCGCCGTCCACCTTGAAAATCAAAGCACCAGAGCCGGCGATGTTGTCGCCGCCGCCATCGTCGGACAGCAAGTTGGCGGCAGCTGCATCGGCCATTCCAACTGCGACGTTAGCGTCATCCGTGTTGACCTCGGTCCACTGGATGCGCGATTCGAAAATGAAGGTGCCGTCCGCCTGGAACAGTGCAATTTCGTTCGTCGAGCGACACATTATCTCATTGTTGTCGGTCGCGCCGGTGGCGCCCTGGATGCGCCCGTACTCGAAATCGCCTTCGGCGAACCCGGTCACGCCGCCATCGGCCGCCAGGTTCGTCCAGTGGCTTTCGCCAGAACCATAGTTGGAAAAGTCGTCGTACAGCTCGAAATTGTTGCGAGCGAAAAGCAGGACTCGGGGGACATTGATTAACCGCATTGGTGTGTCCTCTGTTCCGTTGTTAGCGGCAAATCGCAGCCGCGAAGGTCTGGCCGTTGGTTGCCGGCTTGTGGTCTCGACTCTCGGTCAGTCGCCGGCTGCCGCTGCGCGGCGGGTCGTTCCATGTGCTACGGCTGGTGGATTCCATGAGCTTCTGCTCGCGCTTCAACAAGCCCTTGGCCTCATCCTCGGTGAGCCTGACGAGCGTGCGGAGGATCGCCTTGTCGGGCGTGACCTTGTGTTCCTCACACAGGTCCAGGGCGCGGTCAATGGAGACGCGCTTCGGCTGGCGGGACTCGTAGCCTTTGTCCGGGTCTTTGTGCCACATGGCGCGTCGTTGACCGTCCTGGTTCTTGCCGCGAATCTCATCGCTCCCGGACTCCTCCATGTCCTCCTCGTCGCCTTCATCGCCTTCATCGCCTTCGTCGCCTTCGTCGTCGCCCTCTTCCTCATCTTCGGCGACAGGCGCCTCGGCTTTGATCTTCAGCATGCCGTGGATTTTGCTGCCGATCTCGTGGGCCTCTGGATCTTCGGTGGCCATCAGGTCCGCAAGTACGGCGGACAGAGCTTGCCGCCAATCGGTGCCACCCTCGGCCGGCGCCTCATCGGGCGCGTCCATCTCCATGTCGAGCGGCACGTCGTCGCCCTCTTCGAGCAGCGTACGCAGGCGCTTTTGCACTTTGGCTGGAGCGATCGTGCGGACGGATTCAAGGAAGTTGCGAAGCGTGGTTTTCATTTTTCGGGACTCGAAAAGACTTTTGGTTGTGGCCGGGTCGGCTACCAGATCGACGGATCTTAACTCTGTTATTTCCTCGCAAACAAAAACGCCGTCCTCGTTACGGCCCAATCCCTGTGCGTTGTGCGACAGTCCGAACAGGTCCGGCATCTTCTCTGCGGCTTCCAATAGCCGCTCAGCCATTGGATGAGTCTTGAGTATTCGCAAATCCGCATACAAACCGTCTTCGGCCAGCCGGACGTTTTCCAGCTTGCCCAGGCGGTCATCAGCGTCGCGTGATTCGTTCGGCTGACTCGGATGGTCGATGTTGACCACGCGGCCTTCGTAGAGGTGCTTGGCTTTGGCTAGCGCTTCGTGGGAGTAGCGGCGGTCGTTCTGCGAGTCCAGGCCGATGACCTTGACACCGAAGATTATGCCCTCGTCACGGTCGACGCGCTGCGGCTTACTGCGGGTGATGTCCTCGAAAAGCCATTGGCCCTTGAAGTGGCGGCTGTCGTTGATACCCTTGATGCCGCGCCAGCTGCTGGTGGCTTTCTTGGGGATGGGGAGGGCTCTAACGTGCGTAGTTTGTTTCGGAAAGACACGCTTGCCAACGCTTCGACTTTTAATTTCCGATTTCCCGAGAGGTGTGCCGCCTCCCTTACCAATGCTTTTGCTCCGCCTCAGCTTTTTATCACGAGTGTTAGCACCACCTGAGCGCGTATTGCCCGACTTCGCCTTCGCGGCCGCCCCCGGAGCATTCCGAGCTGCCCTGCCTTTGACGCCCCGCCCACCAGTCTTCTTGCACGGCCCTGGCTTGCCGCCCTTGCCGCCGCACTCCTTGACTGCCTTGCAGCCTTCAAGGATGCTGGTCCACTTGTTCTTTTGAAGCTTCATGCCACGGATCCTGTTAGAATGCGGCGGGCAGGGTCAAATTTTGTGGGAGAATTCCCGAGGCCCGGGACGTGATTCACATCGCGGTTATGCCCGTGATCGCAGCCCAACCACAGTACGCGGTCAAATTTTGCGGGAGGATTCCAGACATGGGCGATAAAGACATAAGCCGACGTGGTTTCCTGGGGATGCTTGCGGGGGGCGCTGTATCTCTGGTTGTCCCATCTGGGGCAGACACCGAGCAGATAATCGTTGACTACGCATACGCAGTTTATCATGCCAGCGAGGTTGGAGTTCAAGCCGTAGTTCGCTGGAAGTTCCGCGACAAGCCCTGGAAAACAACCAGCGCCATAATTACCCCAGAGCAGCAAGTCGTGTGGTTGACGACACAGACGGGCCTCAGGTTTCCGGCTTTTCGGCTTATCGGCCGCTGCTAACCTGCGCGTCGCCAAGCTCCGCTACACGGCCGCGGGTGGCAGAGCGTAGGGCCACTGGCGAGAGCACGCGGGCTCTAGCACCGGCCGGCCCCTGGGCCGGGGCCGGTACGCGGCTGCCGGGCGGCTGCCGGGCGGCTGCCGGGCGGCTGCCGGGCGACAAACGTGGTCAAGAAACCGTTGCCGGGGAGGACTGACCGCACCCTTACAACTCAGCACGCACCGCAACCACGTTAGGGAACCCCTTCCCCCATTTTTTCAAAGATAGCTTTTTCCCTTGAATCAAGGCACGAACTGCGCGCCCCGCAACCCCTCTTGCGCGCAAAGGGGTTGCGATTCGCGGGTAGGTAAAGGCCCTGGAGGACAACACCCGTGACCCGCGAAGAGTTGATTGCCTGGCGAGCCCTGGCCCGCGCTGCTAAGCGGTTGCGCGACGCCCAGCGCAACGCCCAGCGCAACGCCCAGCGCAACGCCCAGCGCAAAGCCGCCCGCCAGATCGGCCGCAATCGTCGCAAGGAGGTCAAACGTTGCCCCTTTGGCGCGCAGCCGGAAGTGCTCTGTGACCGGTGCCAGCGACTCGCGTTGCGCCCGCCCATCACGACGGGAGAAACCCCAGCCGCCCCACATCCCGCTTCGCCTGGCCCCGCTCTCGAATGAGCGCTTGCACCTTCATCGCCCGGGTCTGCCGCTCTCCCCAAGTCTCGGCCTGCAACTCCGCCAGCGTCAGCAATCCGCCAGTATCAGGATCGACGAAGTCGATCCAGGTCGGCTCGTGGCCCAGGATCTCCTGAGCCGTCGAATAACGGCGCGTGCCCACGGCCATCCGCCGCTTCTGCTCGTCGGCTCGGGCAAACCATTCGTCGTAGGTCTGCAAATCAGGAATCAGCTCTTCGTCAGCGTTCTGGAATTCCGGGGCGGTCTGAATCTCCTCGACCGAGGAGAGCACAGGGGCCAAATAGCACCTGCAGTTTGGCGCCAGCTGAGGCGTGCCGGCTGGCCGCTCACTCGGGTCGTCGGCCTCCATTGGCGGGTTTGGCATCTGGCGCAAGCCCTTCTGGCCCGGCTTTGGATCGACGTAATAGATCGTGCCATTTCGTGCGGCGTGCCAAGGGCGCGTCGCATGATCTAAAACGCTGTGAATTTGCCAACCGACAACGAGGTCAGCAATTTGCTCATGCGCCGAAAACTGGCTCGCGTGGGCAATCTGCATTCCGTAGGTTCGGGCCACGCGCCGAGCCGTTGACTTCACTTTCTGGACGGCCGGCTCCAGCAGCTTTGCCACCTGTTGCGGCGTGTTCCCCGCAGCGAACCCGCCGGCCACAATGCCCGCAATCGTATTGGGGTCCGCCAGCCGCGTGGTCGATGACATGTCCTGCTCCCAGCTAGAGCCGGCCACGGGGCTGCGCAAGATGCCCATGATGCGCTCGAGGGATAGCGGTGGGAACAGGAGCTGGTCGAGCAGTTCGCGCTGAGCAGCGTCGCTCAGCTGGTCGCGGACTGGTTCACGGAGTCGGCCGAGTTGGTCGTGGGCGCTGAGTTCGCCGCCGAGGCCGAGCTTGAGTAGGAGGAGTCCGGGGTCGGCGGCCTCAGTAAGTGGGCCGGGACGCAAAGCAGTTCGGCCCAGGGTGGAAGCGTGATACGGATGAGTCCAGCGGGACGCAACACGGTTTCGATTTGCAGCACCTGCTACCCCCCTCATCATTTTCACGGGCAGCGTCTGGCTCAATACCTGCGCCGCCGTGCGGTGTCCCCAGCGTGCCAGCCGCACGAACTGGCGCTGCAATTCGCCGTGGGCCATCCTCCGCATTTCGTAGAG